>JACKQG010001278.1_pt2 | contig 21714 bp, 25 predicted proteins | sample 8237621 | NCBI WGS metagenome assembly JACKQG01 (sample SAMN15677084, study PRJNA649215) | marine metagenome | biome: marine; feature: Black Sea; material: saline water; isolation source: suspended particulate matter (SPM) from the Black Sea western gyre | collected 2013-06-09/2013-06-10 | depth... | reverse complement strand
CCGATAGGAAAGAGGAAAAACTAATCTCATCAAAAACAATCACACTCCTGATTCTGTCAAAGACAGGTTTACCCTTTTCATGCAATTTATCCCAATTCCACAAGAATCTCTTTTACTTTTTCTCCAATATGTGGAGAAGTCAGACCAAGCTGATCGAGTAACGTATCCCGACTACCGTGTTCAATAAATTTATCTGGAATTCCTAAACTATGAACACATCCAGAAAAACCGCGTTCATTCAGCCGGGACAGCACGGAGGATCCGAAACCACCATAAAGAGTCCCCTCTTCTATAGTAAGGACTGCCTTGAAATTTTTTAGGATGAATTGAAGGATTTCTTCATCCATTGGTTTGATGAAACGGGCATTAATCACTGCTGGTTTTTGTCCCGCAATTGCGGGATCCAATTCATCCACTGCCCTCAATGCAGCTTCCACCATACTTCCTACTGCTAATATGGCGAGATTGTCACCCTCACGAAGCAACTCCCAGGAACCTATCTCGATGAGATTGGAATCACCGTTCCCATCAAAACGAATGCTAGTGGCTTTTGGATATCGAACGACGAACGGTCCCCGGCATCGTTCAAGAGCAGTGAAGAGCAAATTGCGTAATTCATTTCCATCTCTGGGAGCTGAAATTGTGAGTCCGGGTATAGTCTGAAGTAAAGAGATATCGAACACTCCATTATGAGTAGGACCATCTGGCCCAACAATACCTGCCCGATCGAGAGCAAAGATGACGGGTAATTTTTGCAGGGCTACGTCGTGAAAGACCATATCATAAGCCCTCTGGAAAAAAGTAGAATAAATGGCCACAATGGGTCGCAAACCAGATGCGGCGAGACCTCCAGAAAAGGTAACTGCGTGCCCTTCAGCAATCCCGCTGTCGTAAAATCGGTCGGGATATTTCTTAGCAAATTCTACAAGACCTGTCCCTTCCCGCATGGCAGCTACCACAGCATAGATGGTGTCATCTTTTTCAGCAAGCTCACAAGCAACTTTCCCAAATACTTCGCTGTAAGCTGGTGCTGTTTCTTTCTTTTTCCCACCCCCCGGACTTTTATCAGGAATGCTGTAATACTTCAGAGGATCTGCTTCTATCTCAGGTTTCCCGATTCCTTTCCGAGTCAAAACGTGGACTACTGCAGGGTAGTGGAAATCTTTGAGATTTTCAAATGTCTCTATCATCTCCTCCAGATTATGTCCCTCAATAGGTCCAAAATAACGAATTCCCAATTCCTCAAAAATCATCCCCGGCACGATAAAACTTTTCAGTCCTTCCTGTAATGTGTGAAGAAATCTACGGATGGTTCTTGACCCTCTGGGTAGCCTCCCTGTAAGCTTCCATATCTCATCTCGTACTCGGTTATAGAGAGGATTTGTCACCACTCTTGTCAGGTATCGAGATATTGCTCCTACTGTGGGAGAGATGGACATCTGGTTGTCATTTAGGACAATTAACAGTTGATTTTTAAGATTGGAAGCATTATTCAAACCCTCGAAGGACAGCCCCCCTGTTAAGGCTCCATCTCCAATAATAGCAACCACTCGATGCTTTTCCCCCTTGATATCCCGAGCTTTTGCCATTCCCAGTGCCACAGAAATAGAAGTACTGGCATGACCGGCGTCAAATACATCATACTCGCTCTCACAACTTCTCGGGAAACCACTGATTCCACCATACTTTCGTAATGTTGGAAATTCATCCCGCCGTCCGGTTATGATTTTGTGAGCGTAAGTTTGGTGACCTACATCCCAGATTAACAGGTCATTGGGTGTTTCAAATACCCTGTGTAAAGCCACAGTTAAATCCACCACCCCTAAGGGCGATGATAGATGCCCCCCCTTATTTTCCACCACCTCAATAATATATCTCCGCAACTCTTCACAGACCAATTTCAGCTCTGACATTGACATCCGTCGGAGATCAGCTGGGGAATCCACACGATGTAAAATTTTAAAATCAGTTTGCATTGGTCAGGCGCCCGACTGATAGACAGGACCTTTTATCAAATTTATTAACATTTGGTGTACCACAGTGCTACTGGACAGTTCAGGATGAAATGTCGTGGCTAAATGAATTCCTTCTCTGACAAATACAGGGTCACCATTGAGAGAAGCCAGAACCTTCACATTCTTACCGACCTTAAGAACACGAGGAGCACGAATAAATACTCCTGAGATAGTTTCTTTATTCCCATTTACCATCACATCAATAGAGTGAGTGAAAGAATCTACCTGCCTTCCGTATGCGTTCCGTATAACTTCCATATCAATAAGGGATAACGTTTCCAGTTTTGGATCATTAGCCTTTTTTGCCATAAGAATCATTCCTGCACAAGTTCCAAATATTGGTCTTGATTCAGAAAACTTTACTATTTTATCCCGGATATGGATAAAATCCATCAGTTTCATAATAGTCGTCGATTCACCACCGGGAATAATCAACGCTTGGCAACGATCAAGTTCGTTAGGATATCGTACATTTATTGAGTTGACACCCAGACGATTTAACAACCGGGAGTGCTTCTTGTATGCCCCCTGCAGTCCGAGAACTCCAATAGTTAACACTACCAACCTCGGTCTTGTAGTCTTTGTTCCACAGGGATTTCAGACATATCAAGTCCCTTCATTGCTTCCTTCAACCCATAAGATACCTCTCCAATTTTTTCGGGATCATCGTAGTATGTAACAGCAGCAACGATGGCTTTCGCTCTTTCTGAGGGATCTTCTGACTTAAAAATACCAGAACCAACAAAGACACTCTCTGCACCAAGTTGCATCATCAGGGAAGCGTCAGCGGGTGTTGCCACACCGCCAGCTGCAAAATTCGGAACGGGAAGTTTTCCAAGCTTTGCTACCTGTTTCACCAGGGTGTAGGGTGCTCCAAGTTCTTTGGATTTTGCCATCAATACTTCATCATCTAATGTCGTGAGCTCCTTAATCCCTGATTGTACCAGTCGCATATGTCGAACTGCTTCGACGATATTCCCGCTACCAGCTTCACCCTTTGTCCTGATAAGAGCAGCCCCCTCACCAATCCGCCGGAGTGCCTCACCCAGATCCCTGCACCCACAAACAAAGGGGACTTTGAATGAATGCTTGTTTATGTGATTTTTCTCATCGGCTGGGGTTAACACTTCACTTTCATCAATAAAGTCAACGCCAAGAGCTTCCAGTATCTGTGCTTCAGCAAAATGACCAATCCGGCACTTTGCCATTACAGGAATAGAAACCATTTTCTGAATTTCCTTGATCATCTTGGGATCTGACATTCGAGCGATTCCCCCTTCCTCACGAATATCAGCAGGAATTCGCTCAAGAGCCATCACAGCTACAGCGCCACCATCTTCTGCTATTTTCGCCTGCTCAGATGTAGTCACATCCATAATCACCCCGCCCTTGAGCATCTCCGCCAGCCCCACCTTGACTTCAAAGGATCCTTTCTTCATTCTTATACCTCCGCAATAGATTTTGAAATTTCTTCAATTTTAAATTTTACTTCCTCAATTAAATAATCAGGAGTTGATGAACCAGCGGAAATGCCAACTTTTTCAATCCCGTTAAACCACGCAGGATCAATATCCTTGACTGAATTTACCTGATACGTTTTTGGATTAATCTCCCGAGAAAGTTGAGTCAACCGCTTGGAATTTGCACTTATAAAAGATCCGATAATAATCATCAGGTCACTTTTCGAAGCTAATTGTTTAATTTGCTCTTGATTGCGTTTGGTCGGAAAACAGATGGTATTTACAACCTGAAGATCAAACACTTTTGTGATCAATACATCAATAATCACCTGGACATTTTCGATTGTCTGAGTAGATTGACACACAACACCAGCTCGTTTCATTTTTGGAAGCTGCTGAGCCTCCTCAGGAGTTGCCACAACAATTGAATCCTTCACCTGACTGGCAATTCCTGATACTTCATCGTGTCCGTGATCCCCGATAATGATAACGTGCCTATCGTTGGCTTCAAGCTTTTTTACCTCATCATGAATTTCCCGAACTAAGGGACAAGTGGCATCAATAATATTCATCTCTTTTTGTTGTGCCTTTCTCCATAAAGAGTCGGTGGTTCCATGAGCACGGAAAAGCACGGGGCATTCTTTCGGAATATCATCGAGGACTTCCACAACCTTTGCTCCAGCATCTTCCAAGTCTTTTATCACACTCTCATTATGAACTATGTGACCTAACATATATACATCACCATATTCATCAGCCGCTTTGAATGCAAGGTTTACTGCATTTCGAACGCCAAAACAGTATCCAGCATCTTCCACAATCACAATCTTCATTTCAAAGATCCATTACTTATTTGACTTTTGATAACCCTCACTGTTTTTGATACTACATATTCAACCGCCTGGTCAAGGGGAAGTTCCACCGTGGCACCAGCTGCAAAATCATGACCGCCACCACCCAATTCTCGAGCAAGATCACCTATCCTAACCTTACCTTTCGATCGGTAGTTAACTCGACACTGATTAGAACCCACCTCATTTATCATCAATACCACTTCAACACCATGAATGGTTCTTACATAATCACTAAACCCAGAGATTTCATCATACGTAGCATGTGAAGACTTCACCATCTTTTTAGTTATCACAAACCATGCTAGTTTACCATTACAGTCCAGTTGAACAGTCGCAAGGGCAGATGCTAATAACCGAATTCGTTTGATAGAACCTGATTCATAAACATTTTGATAAATTTCGTAAGGATTAACCCCTAAGGCAATTAATTCACCAGCCATTTTGTGCGCTTCTGCATTGGTGTTATTGAATCTGAACGACCCCGTATCAGTCATCAATGCAGTATAAAGACCTTTAACAACATCACGGGTGAAAACTTTATTATATTCGGATGATGGCATAGCATATTTTAGGTAATTATAAACAAGCACACCAGTTGCTGATGCAGAAATATCATGAATGAAGTATGTAAAACCATTGGGGATGGGGTGCGGATGATGATCGAAGGACAAAGTTGGAGTATTCATAAGTTTTAAATCTTTCCCTAACTGGTTCAAACGACTATAATCTCCAACATCAAAAATAATCGCAAGGTCGGCATTCATCACCCAACTTGAGTGAATTAAACTATCATAAATTTCAAATTTTACATTCTCACTTAAAAATTCATATTCATGAGAAAGAGAGGAGGGATTGAGAATTCGACATTCTTTCTGTTGTCCCAGCAAATAATGATAGAATGCTACCTGTGATCCCACACCATCCCCATCGGGATTAACGTGGGTTGTGAGCACAATCTGTTGAGCTTCAGAAATAATGCCGTGAATCACATCCCATTTTCTATCTAATTGAGTATTCATTTTTATCTTCAAAACTCAAAAATTCAATGTTTTTATAACCAAATAGTTTAAGTTAAAACTTTAGTCTTTTTCAAGTATTACCCTGACTTTTCAACACTCCATTTTTTTGAACAAATATAACTCATGTTTCGCACTTGAGTAGCCCAGTCCTTCAGGGCTGGGGCTAGTAAGGAAAAAATATCCTACGTCGTTCACGACGTTATTATCGTACTTTTATACTGTCTATAAGGAGAAGGGCGTGAACGCCCTAGATGTTTTTCATCATAATTATCCCAGCCCTGAAGGACTGGGCTATTGATTAATTGACAAAATAACATCAACTTACGGTATGCGAAACTTGATATATAATATTTCGTAAACAAATTCTCATGTTGTTTGAACTATCGTAGAAGGCAAAAATAATTGATGAGTAAATATTGTTTCTAGCCTAAAAAATTCATCAACGCAGAGACGCAAAGGTGCAATATGTCTAATATCAATAAGATAGCTAAGCATCGGTGTTAAAAAAATTCTCATTATTTTGGAAGCCTATATTTCTTTATCATATTATTTCTATGTGACTTTGCGCCATTGCGTTAAAAGCTGGTGAATAGATCAGGCTAATACTCTTTTGTAATTTATAGTGGTGAATTTAAAAAAAATATTTATACGTCGCGTTATGTTCCAAAAATCTCATATTTTCATATTTTCCTAAGAAAATGGATAAATATATGACTCAAAATGATAGTACCTACCTAAATATTACGAACAAAATGTTTCCCGCTTAACTGACTTATAGATCCCTTTAGCTCCATTGACAAAAGAATTGTCAGTGCCTTGGAAGGATCCATACTGGTCTGTTGGAGAATATCGTCAATATGTTTTGGTTCATCAGAAAGAAGATTGTAAATACCCCTTTCCTCCCTGCTGAGATCCAGCTTTATCTCCTTTTGTACCGGTCGTTTTGGGTGTCGAAGTTGATTTTTCAATGCATCCAGAATTTGATCAACATCGTGTACTGGAATGGCACCATGTCGAATAAGTCTAAGACAGCCAATACTGTTTTTATCTGTCAACCTGCCTGGTACAGCAAACACATCTCTATTCTGATCCACCGCGTTAAATGCAGTTAAAAGAGCACCACTACGATTTCCAGCTTCCACAACGATGGTAGCGTGACTCATTCCACTGATAATTCGGTTTCGTTGAGGGAAATTTACAGCCTCCGGTTTTGTTCCAAATGGGAATTCTGAAATAAAAACGCCATTTTCGCTAAATAAGGGTACCATTTTCTTATTGACATCTGGATATATGATGTCAAGCCCATTCCCCATCACTGCTATAGTTCTGCCCCCCACTCTCAAAGCGGACTGGTGAGCAATACCATCCACCCCTTTTGCAAAACCACTAACAATTGTAATACCAGATTTTGCCAGTCCTTCCGCAAGTCTTTGAGCAATATTTCTACCATATGGTGTAGGCATCCGGGTACCAACGATAGCTATTGAATCAATATCATTCTCTATAAAAGTGCCTTTTATAAAAAGTATCACAGGGGGATCATAAATCTTTTTCAATAAAAAAGGATATTCATCGTCCCAGAAAGTAATAATGGTAACCCCCAGACTTTCTCCCTTTTTAATCTGTTCATTAACAAAAGAGTTGGGTTTATAATTAAGAATTTTTTCCGCTATCTTCATATTGATGCCATCGATCCGGCACAATTCATGAACAGATGACTTAAAGACATAAGCTGGATCTTTAAACACCCTCATCAGGGAACGGATCCGCATATGACCCAACCCATCAATACAGGTCAAATGTATAAGAGATTTTAGACTATCGGTGGTCATCTATAAATAAAGAGAGATTTTTTATTAAATTATCCAGACCAAACCCTGTTACCGATGAAATAGCAACTACCTCAATGCCTTGAATCACGTCGGGTACTTCAGTATTACTGCGGTCAATAAGATCCATTTTTGTCAGAATTATGATTTTGGGCTTTCTTTGTAGATTTTCACTGTATTCCTGGAGTTCTTGTTTCAGCGTCTTGAAATCTTTATCCCAACTCTCCTTGCTTACGTCAATCAGGAGAGCTATCAGCGATGTTCGTTCAATGTGCTTTAAGAATCGATGTCCCAGACCTTTCCCTGAACTTGCCCCTTCGATCAATCCCGGAATATCTGCCATTACAAACGATTTAAATTCACCATATTTCACAATTCCGAGATGAGGTTGCAGAGTGGTAAACGGATAATCAGCAATTTTAGGTCTAGCGGAAGACAGTCTGGATAAAAGTGTCGATTTCCCAGCATTGGGTAAGCCCACCAACCCCACATCAGCAAGCAATTTTAACTCAATTTCATAAACAAATTCTTCCCCAACTTTCCCTGGCTCAGCATAATGAGGTGTCTGACGGGTAGATGTTGCAAATTCACAATTACCTTTCCCACCTTTCCCTCCCCTCGCCGCTACAAATTGATCTCCAGAGTTAGATAAATCTGCCTGAATTTCCTCCTCACCCTCAAGACGACAAACAGTTCCCAATGGAACCTGAATATTGATATCCTTTCCATCTTTGCCGGTTTTTTTTGCTCCTGAACCATCGCGTCCATTATCCGCTCGATAAAGCTTATGATATTTTATATCCTGTAGGGTGTTAAGTTGAGGATTTACATCGAAAATGACGTGTCCCCCTCGACCACCGCTACCACCATCAGGACCCCCTTTCGGTATATACTTCTCACGCCGGAAGCTAACACAACCATTACCACCCCGACCAGCAATCACCTTAATCTTTGCGTAATCAACAAACAAAAATTTTATCTTCTGAGAATTTAAATTTGTTCAATTTATATCTTCAAAATCAAATTGGTTATGAGATAGGTTGATAGTTTGGAATGTTTCAGATCTAGATTGAAATAAAAACTGCATATGGAACTATTTTCCCCGTGTTCGATCACTGATTCACAAATAAAAAGGGGAGAGTATGTTTTCCCCCGTACAAACATCACTTGAGCCTATTGGTCTATATTTTGTTTACTGGTAGGATCGCCATTTTTTCTCAATGTCCGAATCCATAACAGTTTCCATAAGATAATCGCAGAAATCTCTACCGGTGGCGCCTGTATCCCTTCCGGTCATGACGTATTTCCTCTCATACTGACCGGTAATGTCAAGAGCCATCTCAAGTTTCTTTCCCTTATCTGGATACCCGATGTGATTTAAAAGCATCGCCCCAGCACGGATGATACTACTCGGGTCGGCATATTTAGCTCGCCCTTCTCGAACCATCCTGGGAGCTGAGCCGTGAATGGCTTCGAACATAGCATATTTCCTTCCAATGTTGGCTGAACCAGCTGTGCCGACTCCTCCCTGAAATTCAGCCGCTTCATCAGTAAGAATATCTCCATACAGATTTGGTAATGCAACAACCCGGAATTGCGTACGACGTTTGGGATCCACCAGCTTTGCCGTCATTATGTCAATGTACCAATCGTCTACATCGATTGCCGGATATTCTTTAGCGATTTCATATCCTATCTTAAGAAATTTACCGTCTGTAGTTTTGACAACATTTGCTTTGGTTACAAGTGTCAGCTTATTAATCTTGTTCTTGCTTGCATACTCAAAAGCAAGACGGATGATTCGTTCCGAGCCTTGAGTTGTTGTAACCGTGAAATCAATTGCCAAATCGTCTGTCACATCAATACCGTTGCTGCCCAATGCATAGGAACCTTCAGTGTTTTCTCGAAAAAAGATCCAGTCAATCCCTTCATTTGGAACTCGGACAGGTCTCACATTTGCGAAGAGGTCTAATTCTTTCCGCATCGCCACATTGGCACTCTCAATATTTGGCCATGGATCTCCCTTTCGTGGAGTGGTGGTCGGACCTTTAAGACTAACATGACACTTCTTTATCTCCTCAAGGACATTATCGGGAATAGCTTTATTTATTTCTGCCCGTTTTTCTATAGTCAAACCCTCTATTTTCCGGAACTCCACTTTGCCAGAGTTGAGTTCATCCTTAAGTATGAACTCCATCACTCGTCTGGCTTCAGCTGCTATGAAAGGTCCAATTCCATCACCACCTATAAAACCAATAATAATGGGCTTCAATTCTGAATAGTTAGTCTGCTCCTCGCCCACCTTCATCCTATCAACACGAGCTATTTGCTGACGAAGCAGGTTACCGAAATGTTCCCTTGCCTTTTCAATGACATGATTTGTCATACTTCTGCCTCCTTAATAATTTTTGAGTCGTATCCTAAAATGTCCTATAGTTCAAAATTTATGAGTTTATTCTCCAAAATAGTTGCTAATTTGAATAATAGGGAGAAAGAATGCATATTTGATAAATCTTCAATATCAATTACCCTCATTCAATTTTGACTAAACCTTTTCGGAGTAGACTCATTTATGAGTCACTATCTTTTTTAGATTCTTTTTTGGTGGATTCACTGGAAGTATCTCGTTCTGATCTGGCAGACTTCCTGACGTAATCCGTGATATAAAATCCTGATCCCTTGAATATCAAGCCAGTACCGCCACTAATAAGACGCTTGACTCTTCCATTGCATAGAGGACACTTTTCCAATAGACTATCACCCATAGCCTGAAAATGCTCAAACCGATGACCACAACTATCACAAATGTAATCGTATGTTGGCATTATTACTCCCGTTTTGCAAATTGTTTCAGAATAGCTAAATAAAAACCTGAAAAATAAGTAGTGAATTTAAATAAAAATTATTTTTTTAGACTAATAATTTCGATATCAATCGTAGGCAACGTAAAAATGAGAGAATTCGAATATTCCACCTTGATTAAGAAATTAAGTTGTAATGTGAAACTTCTGTTTTATCCTTTTCGCAACCATAGGAGTAACAAAACTGTCAATATCTCCCCCTAACTCTGCTACCTCACGTAGAACCGTAGAATTCAAATGAGTGTAACGCCTGTGTGGCATTAAAAACAGAGTGGTGATGTTTTTATTGAGATGGCGATTTATCCACGCCATCTGAAACTCGTATTCAAAATCACTCATATATCTGAGACCCCTCAAAAGAGCGATGGCTCTCTCCGCCGCCGCAAAATCCACTATAAGACCACTTGTAGAAGCTACTTGCACATTATCAAAATCCTTTACAGCATCTTCAATCATTTCTATACGTTCGTCTACACTGAAAAGTGGGTTCTTATCAGCGTTGATGGCAAGAGTGATGATTAGTTCGTCGAATAATTCAATACCACGTTCAATTATGTCAATGTGACCCCTCGTAATAGGATCAAAAGTACCAGGATATACTGCTTTTCTCAATGTTCCCTCCAGAAAATAGATATTTGTGTATCACCATATTCTTTGATTTTTGCTTCCTTATCCCTCCAACCCAATCTTTTCGATGTTTCGATAATTAACACTCCTCCTGATGTCAGACGGTTCATTGCGTTTTCCTTTAACCGGTTGGGATCTGGATTTCTGTAAGGAGGATCTATAAAAATTACATCAAACTGTCCTTTTACCTTTTCAAGATATTGGTAACCATCACTTTTAAAAATTGCAATTCGATCGGTGTGGAATTTCTCTTTATTCCTATGGAGAAGGGACAAAGATCGATTGTCGTTGTCAACAAATGTTACAGACTGTGCCCCCAGACTTAGAGCTTCAAACCCCAGAGAACCTGATCCAGCAAATAGATCAAGTACACGTTTACTATCCATATCCATTAGCATATCAAAAATACTCTTTCTAACACGAGATGAAGTTGGGCGAATTCTCCCACTATTTAGAGTTTTAAGTTTCCTGCCTTTAAACTCTCCTGATAGTATGGATATATTTCTCATTTGACCAAGAATACCTGAAAAATCTGTTATCCTTTGAAGTAAACGGGAGAAGGAGTTGAAGAGGACCCCATTTTAAAATCAGATATTTGAATTATTTTTATTGATTTTCCTTTAAGAGATAAAGCAGATAACGGATCTGACGGAGACACATTACGAGTCTCAATATTTTCCTTGAGTTTGTATTGTTCAGGTGTATACTCTTTGATTTCTAATTGGACTTTGGTTTTTACAACAAAAAACCATAACAAAAACAAAAATATAATAATTGCAATGATAGCGGATACCACATTATCGAAATAAAAACGAGGAGAAGATGTTTCTTCTTCAGATTGTATTACTTTTTTGTTTTTTTGAACAGGTTTTGGTTTTTGATTTCTCTTTTGAAAACCGGGGATACCAAATAAATTAATATCAGGCATATCAAATCCTCCTTATCATCAAACCAAAATGATCAACAAACCAGGAACCCTGACTGCAGTCTGGAACTTCCACATCCTCACATGCCATCTCACTAAATGGAGAAATTATCGTGACAAAATTCATCGTATTGTTATCTCTAATCCAACGTTGTAATTGGGTATCTGTATACTCACCTGCTAAAAATATCCGAAGTTCAGGGGTAGAATTAATATCTTTCCAACAGGACATTAAATCTTGAAGACATTGATTGATGAACTCCAAATCCCCCTTTACATTTGTCGGTACTATTTCCTGACCTGTAATATTAAGTATCGCAATGGAGCTTAATTCACTATTGTTATAAAAATAACCATTGAATTTTTTCCCGGATGGCTCTACAAGTAATATTTTTGCAGTTTTTCCGGTATTTAGAAATGAAACAACGTTACTGAGAGACGACAGGGAAGATTCTAACCAAACAGGTATTCCTCCAAAATTTTCCAGCGCTTCTTTAAAGCTATCCACAACATTTTTATATGTAGCGCAAGATAAGATTCTGTCTTTTTGATCTTCACCAGTTGTTAAATTTTGATAAAACAGCATTTTATCATGCCATAAATCACCTTCTCGCTGACGATGAACCCAATTTAAAAATATTCCCTTTTCCTCAAGTTCAAGATTAGAGTCAACTTCATAAATATGATTATCAATCCACATATCGTCTAACGACAGCAATACTTCTATCTTAGAAGAGGAAAATTCCCGAAAGATTCTCTGAAACAGATGTTCTTGGAGCATAAATTTCAGGTCGGGGGATCGTAAATCAAGGGATTTAAGAGTTGCGGGCAGCTTGAAAGAATCTATCTTACTGACAATAAACCGTTGCTGTGAATCTTCTACTTGAATGTATCGAACCGTGTTGTTTCTAACCGAAATTAAAATCATAAAAGTTAGAATCGAACCCAACTTTTTTCACCACCGTCAATCCAGCCATGGGACTCTGTTTTATAGGAAAAAACCAGGAACTTCTGTTTTTTAAATTCAGTAATTGGGCTTTCAACTTTTATTGTGCCATCCTCAGACACATTTATCCTGTATAGTTCGTCTATCACGGGGCATCGAAACATCGATGAATCAGGTCTGAATGAATCATAATAAGAAATAATCTCAACGTGACTGGATATAACTGTATCAACAACTCCAACAAACAAGGAATCCTTTAGATGGGGACGAATAAGATTTATCCGAATATAGGACGTATCATTTCCCTCTCTTTTCGCATTATATGTTAGCACTGTCAAAACTGTATCACTTAGAGTGTCTTTTCTTGTCATTAAAAAGCCGAAAAGGGTATCATACTCCACAGCAAATTTTCTATTCATATCCGCCTGGTAAGTATCTTCTCCAAGATAAATAGTTTGGTTTCCTAAGAAGGTAGTGTCAGCAACCAAGGAATCCCGAGCTGCATTTACGAGATTCATCGCTTTAAAACCATCTTCCGTTGTTTGTCCTGAAAGATTATGATACAAACTGAGTACATCATAGACATTAACCATTCGAAATCGACTTTCACTACGATCCGCTTCCTCTTCATTCCAGATACTTCTCGGGATATAAATGACAATAACTAATATAATTATTGCAATCAGAATTAATAATTCTAGACTATCCCTTAACCACAATTTATATCGAATTTCACCTTCTTTTTCTTTATCTGTCATACTTCCTCTCTATCAAATGGTAATAAGATCCTGAATTTTCGCCAGAGTCTTTGGACCAATACCTTTAACCTTTACCAGATCTTCAATCTCTTGAAATTTACCATAATCATTACGGTAGATAATAATCCGCTCTGCAATAGCTGGTCCAATCCTTGGTAGTGACATTAACTCCTCTTTGTTAGCTGAATTTAAATTTACTTTAGGAAAAGGAATATCAGAAGAAACTTTATCATCCTCCCCTTCCATTATTTTCACTTCGGTTTTATCAGTTTTTCCAATTGATGATTGTTTCTTCTGGACAATAGCTTCAATTTTATCTGCCGTATTCTTTGCCTTTTCAGTTTGATCAAGTAATTCCAGAAAACCTCTGCTTCGCACCCACCCAATAACCAATCCAATTATAAATGTTGTCAGTAGGAATTTGAGTATTAATTTTTCCTGAGGTGTCATATATGAAACTATCTTCTAATCTTCCTCACCTTAGTTCTACTCGATTTTCCCTCTATAGTTTTCAATTCTTTTAGTAATTCTTTCTGCTTAGAACTCAAAGTTTTAGGAGTCACTACTTGTATTCGTACCAATAAATCCCCCCGATAACTTCCCCTCAAATCAGGAAGACCTTTTTTTCGCATACGCAACACCTGTCCAGATTGAATTCCTGCAGGAATTGTGAGCTTTGCTTTTCCCTCAAGCGTAGGAACCTTGATGATGTCTCCTAGAGCAGATTGGGTAAAGGAAATCTCCAATTCAGTTATAATGTCTGAGCCATTTCGGGTAAAATATTTATGCTCCTTCTCCTCAAAATAAACAATAAGATCACTTGGCTCGGTTCTTTTACCTCCCCTGTTACCTTCTCCTCTCAAAGTCAAATAGTTTCCGGTTGATACTCCTGGAGGTGCCTTGATACGAATTTCTGCGCTTTTTTTAACAGAACCGCTACCATGACAGTATCGACACGGATTGGTAATAATTTCTCCTGCGCCATCACACTGATTACAGGGAACAACGGTGATTGACTGTCCAAAAAACGATCGGGAAATTTGTCGCACTTGCCCCGACCCCTTACATGTGGGACACTGAGAAGGGTTTGTCCCGGGTTGTGCTCCTGAACCGTTGCAATGATCACACATTTCCAAACGCTTCACCTTGATTGTCTTGGTTACACCAGTGGCAATATCTTCCAAATCCAAAGGCATAGTAATCCTAAGATCACTCCTCCTCTGTCTGCGTCTGGCTTGTTGCCTACCAATACCAAAAATATCTTCAAAAGGACTGCTACCACCGAAAATATCCCCAAACTGCTGAAAAATATCCTCCATCGTCATATGAAAACCTTCAAATCCCGGTGTGCCTGTATCTCCCATTCCAACTCCTGCATGGCCAAATTGATTGTACCTGGATCGCTTTTGATCATCACTTAGTACTGAATAAGCTTCTGCTGCTTCTTTGAATTTTTGCTCAGAATCCTTATTGCCTGGATTCCTGTCAGGGTGATATTTCATTGCCAGTTTTCGGTATGCACGTTTTATATCACTACTGGAAGCATCCCGGTCTACACCAAGTATTTCGTAATAATCCCGATTCACTTGTTCACAACCACCTTTGCATGACGAATTATTCTATCCCTGAAACGGTAACCCTTATCAATTTCCTCGATAACCTCTTTTTCACCATGGTCCTTTGATTCCTGAACCAATACAGCATCATGAAGCTCCGGATCGAAAGTCTTTCCAACAGAGTCGAAAGGTTCTACCTGATATTTTGCCAGCCTTTTTCTTACCTTATCCAAGATCATCTGCAAACCTTCCATCACTGAATCCAGTGTCAGTGAATTATTTCCATCAACAGATTTTACTACTCGTTCCAAATCGTCCACTACCGGAAGAAAAACTTTTATAATATCCTCTCCTTCATATTCCAGAATCCTCACAATTTCCCTCTCCTTCCGTTTCCGGTAATTATCAAATTCAGCCCTGAGACGGAGGTGACGGTCTTCAAGTCCAGAATAGGCTTCCCGTGTTGCTTTTAATTCTTCTCCCAGCTTCTGAGTTTTTGTTTTCCGAGGTGTTTTTTTAACCTCTTGCATTTTCGTGGGACTCTTTTTCTTTGGTGTATCCTTCTCTTTTTCTTCCTTAACCATTTAAAATCCTCTGTATAGTTTTTGTCACTATTGAAAGAGTAGAAAATATCTGTTTGTAATCCATTCTCGTGGGACCAATTACACCTAATTGTACCATGGATGTTTCGTAAAGAAAATCACCTATAACAACGGAACAATGGTGAAGTCCTGGTACCCTATTTTCTTTACCAATAAATGATCTAATACCAAATACTTCCTGTCCTTCTGAAAATTCGTTAAGCAGAATATCCTCATCATCCAAAATTGATATTATTGTCTGGATTTCAGATGCATGCACAAATTCCGGAGATTTGAGTAGCAAACCTTTCGATGAAGTATGTATCTGATTTTGAACATCAATTGTAAAATATGAATCAACATTTCTAATTATGAGTTGTACAAGTTCCGTCTCTGTAATTTCCTTATTTTCCAGACGGTGAGCGATGGTCTCTTGAATCTCACTGATGGATAAACCCAGCAATCGTTCCCTCAAAGTAAAAAGAACCTTATCAAGAACTGATTCTTTCATATCCATTGATACATCAATGACTATAGATTTGATATTTCCCGTATCAAAACCAAGAATAAATAATAATCTTCCTGAGCTCAGAGGAATGAGTTCCAGATCGGTTAACCGTCCATTTTTGTAGTACGGGATACAGACAAATCCAAAAAGCAGACTAACCTGAGCGAGGTAGTCAGCTGTAATCTGGAGCAGAATGTCAACATTTGAAATAACATCCGAGAATTCCTTTAAAATATTTTCTTCTATCTCCACACTGTAATCCTCTAATGATATTAACTTATCAACGTAAAGCCGATAGCCATCATCAGTTGGAACCCGCCCTGAAGAGGTATGTAAATGCCCCAACAACCCAATAGCCTCCAGTTCGTGAAGAGTATTTCGAATTGATGAAGCACTCAGAGGAATCCCATATCTCTTCTTCAGCCGTTTTGAAGGTACCGGTGTTGCCGTCTTGATATAATCCTCAATGACGTACTTTAAAATATTCCGTTCCCGAACAGAAAGTTTTTTATCTGTTTTTAATGATGTCATTTTTTACCCGATTACATAAGGATAAAATTAAAATTTAGGTAAGTGTTAATCAAGCTATATCAGACGGGAATAAACTATGTAAGAAATCTCCTTACTGCCCTGTGACTTCCCAGAGTAGAAAATGTCGTGATTACACATATCATTATGGCGACTATCTGAAAGTCCCAATGAATGTTATAATGTGTAAAAAGATTGAGAAAATAGTTTGTAGCCCGCACAAATCCATAAATAAAAGCACTTGCCAGGATGGCACCAAACATACCCTCAACAATCCCTTCGATAACAAATGGAAATCGGATAAACTGATTGGTTGCTCCTACCAATTTCAAAATATCAATCAAATCACGTCTGGCATAGATAGACAAACGGATAGTGTTCGATATCAAAATAACTGTTCCTAATAAGACAACAATTGCCACACCAGTCATAATAATGAAAAATCCCTGATAATATTTCTCAATCGTTGATACCAGTCTACCCTGATGTCTTACCTCATCTACGTGTTCAATTTTTTCAATCTTCCTGATTATTGGTTGAACATCAAGAGGTTCATAACCATTCGTTACCAATTTAACGATACAACTTGAAGGTAATGGATTTTCATCAAGCAATTCAAAAATGTTTTCCCCAAATTCTTCTTCAAATATTTCTGCTGCTTCCTGTTTTGTAACTAATGTGGACTTCCTGACACCCGGGATTTGGGCGATTTTTTGCACCAATTGATTTGCTTCGTTGTCCGTGATGAGGGGTGAAAAAAAGACCTCCAGTCTGTATTGAGAACGAGCCAATTGAAGTAGATCAGAAATATCCTGCCCGATAAGGGCACCAAAACCAATAAAACTGGTTGAGATACCGATAGCAGTGACGGTAGCAAATCCAGCTAATTTAGCACGCCAGAGACTGCGAAACCCTTCTGATATCAAATATAAAAATTTATCAATCACGTTCGAACTTTACAGTCAATAACATCCATAAACCTGTGACCACGATCCTTGACCAGATTGTAACTATGCGTTGCAAATAAAATCGCAGTCCCGTTCTCATTAATTTTTTCTAGAAGTGTCAGGATTTTATATGAAGCAACAGGATCCAGATTGCCAGTAGGTTCATCAGCCAGTATCACCAGAGGGTTCTTAACAACTGCCCGAGCTAATGAAACAATCTGTTGTTCCCCTCCTGAAAGTTCAGAAGGAAGATGATTCCATCGGTGATCAATCTCCAATTCATCCAATACTCTGTTTACCCGATCCTTAATCTCCTTTTTGGGAACACCGATAACCCTGAGGGGTAAAGCTACATTTTCGAACACATTCCTGTCAGACAACAGGTTAAATTCCTGAAATACCATTCCCACTTTTCGTCTGAGTAGCGGGATCTGTCGCCTTTTAATTCTGGAAGAATCGTACTTATCAACAATCACTCTCCCCTTTTCTGAGATAACATCCATATAAATCAATCGCAGAAGAGTTGTCTTGCCAGCACCAGTGGGGCCGATGACACAGACAAATTCTCCTTTGTCAATGTTAAAAGAGGCATCAACTATACCGGCACCCTTTACAAAGGTACAGGAGACATTATCAAATTCGATCATACAAATTACCTATCGTACAAACAAATAGGACACAAAAGCTAAGTATCCTACAAGAAGAATTATAGAATAACGTTTAAAGATTCTGGTTCTCATTCGTAACAACGGATACAGAGCCAATGTATAAATAAGCATCACTGGAATTTCAAAATAAAACACACTGTTTTCCACATTTAGAGGATTGATAGTTGAAACCAGTCCAATGACACACAAAATGTTAAAAATATTCGATCCAATGATGTTTCCAATTGAGATTGCAGCTTCCTTCCGATAAGCTGCCACAAGAGATGTTGTTAATTCTGGCAGGGATGTTCCATACGCTGCCACAGTAGCCCCAAGAACAAATTCTGAAACCCCTAGAATCTTCGCCAATCGAATAACCCCATCCACAAATAGATTTGAACCAATAGTAAGTCCAATAATTCCGATGATGACATAAAAAATGTTAATCAAAACAGAGCCTTCATCCTTGTCAATTGGATAATCACTTTTCCCATAAGAGATACGAAAATATGTATAAGTAATGACTCCAATAAACAGAATAATTCCCTCCCATCTTTCAATAATACCATCAAATGCCATCCATATAAAAACAAGAGAAATAACCAGTAAAAAATTCAGATCACGGAAAAACTTATGTTTTCCGAGAACAATATGGAAAAGAGTTGCACTTAATCCAATAACTAAGCCAACATTGGCGATATTTGATCCGATAACATTCCCTACAGCGATGCTCTCACTTCCCCGCAAAGCAGCAACAAGACTAACAACCAACTCCGGTAATGATGTCCCAAATGCCACAATAGTTAATCCAATTACAAGAGAAGAGATGCCAAATATTCGAGCAAGATGAGATCCCCCTTTAACGAGATAATCCGCACCATAAAATAATAAAACTCCACCACAAAAAATAAATAGAATAATTTGAGGGATGACCATTATCGATAAAGATTATTTTCTTCAATATAGGAAAAGACAATGTCAGGAACCATATAACGAATGGTTTGCCCCATTCTAACTCGTCTACGGATTTGGGATGATGATATATCGATTTGAGATATATTAGCAAATTGAATTTGAGATAAAATCTTTGAGGAAATACGACTGGGCTGGAACTCAGGTCGAAGAACCACAAGAATATGACATTCATTTAAAATATCTTCAGGATTTTTCCAGGTATGAAATTCAAGAAGCGAATCACTCCCCAGTAAAAAATAAATATCTTCCCTGCTCAGATGGTATTTCGATTTTATCTCACGGATGGTTTGAATCGTATATGAAACACCTCCCCGCTTGATTTCGATGTCCGAAATCTCAAAATTTTCATTTCCCTCCAGAGCTAATCTGAGCATTTTGAATCGATCATTAACTGATGAAACCAATTCATCCTGCTTATGGGGAGGCAAGAACGACGGAATAAAAAACATTTTATCAAAATTGTGAGTCTCTTTGATGGACTCAGCAATGATCAAGTGACCGATATGAGGTGGGTCAAAAGTGCCACCAAACAAACAGATTTTCATTGCGAACTATCTCGGTTTTCCTTTGAATGGCTGGTAATGCTTAACTTTGCTGATTGTAACATCTCAGGATCTCTGAACTTGTCTGAATTTTTTTCAATATACTCTTTCGCATTCTTACCATCACCTATTTTTAGATAGACTTCTACAATCTTCAATCTCGATGCGTCAGCCCATTTAGTATCGTAATACTTTAATAATAAATCCTCAAAATAGAGCAGTGCTGAAGAATACTCTTCCATCTTTATGTAAAGAATTCCCGCCTCATATATTTTCCTTGCCAGTTTATTCCGCATCTCCTGAATTAATTGATTAGCTTCATTTATAAACTCTGATTGAGGAAAATCCTCCACAAATTCCTGAAGTTTATCAATGGCGTTATTTGTGTATTTCTGGTCGTGGTAATATTTGGGCGATAGTGTCACATAACCCTGACAGATTCTAAATCGAGCCTGCTCAACATAAGGGCTGTAAATCATCTGTCTCGACAACCGATCAAAATTATTGATCGCCAGAAGATATTCTTTGTTTAAGTAATACGATTCCCCAAGGTAAAACAGGGCATCATCAGCCAGGTCTGTATGACTCCCCCGAATCAGTACGTAATTCAATTCCTCCTGGGCTTTAAAGTACTTCTTTTTCTCAAGATACTTCATTCCTTTGTCAAATCTTTCCTGCAGATCATCTTCCCAGACATCAACCTTTGAGTTGTGGGAACAGGAAATAATTATACTTAAGTATAAAATCGGAAAAAGTGCTAATCGGTTCATTAACAATATTACTACTTTACTTTCTTTTTAGAATTACCAGCTTAGAGAGAGTTTTATTCCACCGATCCCAAACCGATTGTAGGGTGAATATAATAAACCCAATGAGGTTTCAACTTTCTTTTGTTTATGAGACTGTTTTTTTGTCTCCCATGCTGCTTCCAGAGCACTGATGACATGATTAAACATAATAGCACTTACGGCATAACCTGCCCATCTTAACGCAATATTATGGTCTTCCCGCATATCCAAATACTTCTCCCTGTGTTTGGTCATAACAATCGTCTCAATCGAATCTCCAACATCCTTTTCATAGTCCCACCACAACGGAATTGTATCCACGATAGCGCCAGTCGTGTCATACACAAACTCAAAAACATCGTCCCACCCTGCTACGAATTGGTCATATTTCCCGATGTTCTCATAATACTCACTGTCCATAATGGATACAATTGCAGGATCAAGGGGATCAAGATCGTAAGGAAAAAAATCCGAGGCCAATGTATCTGATGGTACAATCGATCCATTTGGAAGTATTATCATTAAATGATGAGTACCTATGATTTTTACATCTCCATATAAATCTGTCAAGTATCCACAATAACGTACCCAATTTTGTAATGACCAGTGATCATCGGCAAATCTTTCAAAGTCTACTCTGAGTTGTTCCCCTTGCTGTTTCATATGATACCAGGCAGCCCAACTTCCTGCTTCAAAAGCTACAAACATTAGTGCTTTCATTTTCGATCCAGCATACCACTGTCCGGCACCAGGAATAACGAGAGACATAATCAAGCTTCGAGCAGGGTACTTGTAAAATTCCTTTTCTACTTCAACTGTATCTGTATCAACTACAGCTCTAGATAGTAAGAGATGCCCATGAAACTCCGGTCGGTAGGTTCCAAAATCCATACCAGACCCACCAAATAATTGACTTGTGATGAAAAATGTTAGAATGAGTAATAGTGATTGTTTTGTTTTCATATCAAAACCCAAACATTAGTGTGAAATATGTTTTAAAATCTTCTCCATAGGCATTTTTGCCAATGGAAAATTTATCCAATCCTTTGTGAACTTCCACAGCAATTCCTGTGGGATAGTTATAAAATGAAAATCCCCCAAATCTTATCTGAATTCCTGCTGATCGTTTTCCTTTAAAATTATCCAAACTCCCTGACCATGCATCACCAAACTGCCCAATTGCGCCAATCACTATATTTTGCAGTATGAAAGGTCCAATGGCGAAATGCTTCTGCTGCACTAGAGGAATCCGAAGGGAAACCGATGCAAGAGTTAGTCTGTTTCCTTCAATACTGTAAAATGGATAACCCCGCATTCCCGGCATTCCGCCAGCAAAAAAGTTGAAGAA
>JACKQG010002908.1_pt1 | contig 21720 bp, 15 predicted proteins | sample 8237621 | NCBI WGS metagenome assembly JACKQG01 (sample SAMN15677084, study PRJNA649215) | marine metagenome | biome: marine; feature: Black Sea; material: saline water; isolation source: suspended particulate matter (SPM) from the Black Sea western gyre | collected 2013-06-09/2013-06-10 | depth... | reverse complement strand
TTTGTTTCACAGCAAGGCCTTGATCTTCGTAGTCACTGCACCAACCGCCTACGGCAACCAGGCGCAGTAGATCCCATGATGTGGAACAGTTGTTGACCCTCAGGGCGATTTCTTTTTCGCGTCAAAGGCGGACGCCGTGTCGTTCACTGTCCCGGGAACGTACCACGACCTGGCTCCCGCTGACGGCTACGACAACATGGATGCTCCACGCGTGTTGCAGGACGCACAAGGCGACTTCATTCTGCAGGTGCGGGCCAGGCGTTTCGAACAACCAGAACCCAACACAGGCGCGAACGCAGAAAATCCGCGCAGCTACGTCAGCAGCGGATTGTTGGTGTGGCAGGATCGAGGCAACTTCATACGCTTTCAGCGGGCAGCCAGTGCGGACAGCGGGTTCGTCGGTACGTTCGGTCAACTCATTTCCGGGGGCGACATGATCGGTGGCAGTCGCATCGAGCTGGCCGACCAAGACACGTACCTGCGCGTCGAGCGAAAGGCCGGCAAGTTCAACTTGGCCCAAAGCAGGGACGGCAAGACATGGATGACCGTCCAGACCCAGGGCAAGGAATTGACGCTTCAGGACAAAGTGAAGGTAGGTGTGTTCGTGATCAATGGCACGAACCGGCAGATTACGCACGAGTTTGCCGATTTCAGACTCACCGCGGACTGATGAGAATGGACTAGACGCGAGGAATCGGCTCAAGGCGAGCGGCAGATAGGAATTCACCCGTGGGGCGAGCTTCCAGCTTGCCTTTTGCCGCAGATTCGCAAGCTAGAAGCTTACGCCACGGTACGGAACCAACCGTCGCTCGCCCTAAGCCTCCGGCCCGCCGTCGGTGATGTGGAGAGCTTTGTAAAGCCCCAGACGATCGAAGGTCTCGCGGACGATTGGACGCAGGCCGCACACCGTCAGTCTGCCCCCCGCGGTCTTCAGCCGTTTGTTCAGCGTCACCAATCGAGCGATGAACGCACAAGTGACGGAGTCGATCCGTGACAGGTCGATCCGGACGCCCGCGATCCCGTGCGTGTAGACAAGCGACTCGACGACGCGGTCGATATCACGTACATCGGGCGTCTTGCCGCGTACCACGTCCAGAACGACTTCGTCGTCCACGGTCCTCTTGGAACACCACAGCAAGTATCCGCATGCCAGGCAGGAAGCATTGAAAGGTGGCAAATGCGGCTCGAAAGGCAACACTGTATCGCATGCTGGGCAGCGGTGGACCGTGCTTTCGGCCGTATCGGACGGGGCATTCATCGGCATCACCACGGTTAGCGCCACCAGTTCTCGCGTGAGTTCTGCTGCATTCGAACGACGGCAGCAGAGTTTGTTAGACCGGATTGTACAACGGAACGCAACGCGGTGGTAAACCCATTGGGAGGGATGGCGCTGGGCCAAATTGGATGCAGATGAAGGTAGCCGGATTCGCAGGCAATCTGGTCGACGATTCTGCCGGCAGGAGCTACGATGAGTGGCGATTGAATGCCGGTCGGTCTGCGAAGGAGGGCGAGTTGCGTGTCATGCCTGACGTGATCCTTGTTTGTGTTGGGGTGCTCCTTATCGCTCACCTCGTTGGACTGGCCTTGCTGCTGCGGAATCAACGTTGGATGTCTTGGCCTGCGGAGAGCAGGCAGAAATCGACCTCAGACGTAGCTGTTTCCGTAATCGTCCCCGCACGGAATGAGGCGGAGGATATCGAGCAATGCCTCCGGTCTTTGTTGACGCAAGACCACAGCAACCTGAAGGTGATCTGTGTCAACGACCATTCCGACGATGAAACGCCCCAAATCGATGACCGAGTCGCTGCCGAAGACTCGCGACTGGTCGTGATTCACGATCCGCCGCTTCAACCCGGTTGGCTCGGAAAGCATAACGCCATGCAGGCGGCGCTGGAGCATGTTTCGAGCGAGTTGGTGCTTCTGACAGATGCGGACGTCATGTTCGAACCAACATGCATCTCCACCGCCGTCGCCGAGCTTGAGAAGCACCAACTGGATCTACTGAGTCTCTACCCGCAGTTCGAATTTGTCTCATTCTGCGAAACCATGCTGCTCCCGATTTATGTGGGCGGCGCAGCGCTCCTGCTTTCACCGGCTGTCGAGAATCCCAAGTCGCGGCATGCGATGGCCGTTGGTGCATTCATCCTGGTTCGAGCAAAACGTCTCAACGAGATCGGCGGGTTTGAACCCATCAAGGCGGCGATTCTGGACGATGTCTGCCTTGCTCAGACCTTCAAGAAGCACGGTTACGCAATCGGCCTGCGCTCGGCACCTGATTTGATGCATCTACGCTTCTTCAAGAACAACCGGCATGCGTTCTTTGGTGTCACTAAGCATTTACTGGGCGCCGTGCAGCCCTGCATTTGGCTGGCGCCAGTTTTGGCGATCGTGCCGTTGTTGATGTACGGAACTTTGTTGTATGGTGTTATCCATGGTATCATCAACGGGCCAACGCTGTTGGCTGAACTGTCGTTCCTCACCTTGGCGATCCACTATACGGCCCTCCTGCTGTCGCGGCCGGGCAATCGGTTCAACGCCATCAAGGCTTTACTGTTTCCGTGCATGTCAATTCAATTTGCCGCAGCGTGTTTCCGCGCGATCTACCTGTACCTTGCAAGAGGCCGCTTTCAATGGCGCGGTCGGGACACACGTATTCGCGAGGCCCGCGATGTCACTACCTGACAATCGCATCCACTGGCCGGAACTCGGACTCCCTGGTGCGTTTCTATCTCTGAGAATCTGCTGTTGCCAACGTGGCCGACGCCGAAAAGGGCACATTCGAAAAGGAGAACCCATGCAACGTGTATACGCCATCGCATTGTCATTGTTTGTCTCGGCCTTCGCCGTTCTCGCGGGTCGAACGTTTGCTGGAGAACATCCGACGGATCCGTTCCTGGGCGACTGGCAAGGTGAAAAAATGGTCGCCCAGGTCATACCTCGCAGTTCGGTCAAGTACCAGATCAACCTGCTTCCGGGATTCGATGTGAAATGTGAACCGCTGGCAGTGCTCGATGCGAACGTCGCCGATGGAGTGTTGCGGTTTGACCAGGACGGATGGAAGGGCGAGGTGAAAGGTGAAGGCTTTGTGGGCGTGGGCGTCATTGCAGGGAAAGCGATGACTTTCGATTTGAAGCGAGTTGTACGCCCGTCGCCCAGTGTCGGCGCGGAACCGCCCGAGGGGGCCATCGTGCTTTTTGACGGTAGCGGCTTCGATCACTGGCAAGTCCACCGCAGCAGGATTCCATCGACGAAAATCGTGTGGGAGCTGCACGGAGATTGCATGCGGGTGACGCCGATCGACAACAAGTCGCCCGCTGGACATTCGATCGCCACGAAGCAGGCCTTTCAGGATTTCCGGCTGCACCTGGAATTCCGCTTGCCGTTGATGGCCGACAAGACGGGCCAGGCGAGGGCCAACGGTGGCTTGACGTTCGAGGACTATAGCTGGTACGAGGTGCAGATCCTGGACAGTTACGGTCTGGAAGGGCTCGACAACGAGTGCGGCGGTGTATACAAGATCGCTGCGCCGGCCGTCAACATGTGCCGCCCGCCGTTGATGTGGCAGACGTACGACATCGAGTACCACGCGCCGAGATATGCCGAAGACGGCATTCGCGTTCGGCCGGGTCGGATGAGCGTGAATCACAACGGCACTCAAATCCACAAAGATGTCGTACTGCCGGATCCGCCGAAGGCTCAGCAGCGGCGCAAAGCAAAACCCGATTCGGCCACGGTGGGTCGCATCATCCTTCACTACCACAAGAATCCGATCGAATATCGCAACATCTGGCTCGAGAACCTGTGACATGATCAGTAAGGATCGACAGCGAGGCACTCTGATTGGCCTAGCCGTGGGGGACGCTCTCGGGGCACCGGTCGAGTTTCAACCGCCGGATAGTTTTCCACCAGTGACGGGTTACAACTACGGAGGCCCGCATGGACTTGAGCCCGGCGAGTGGACGGACGACACGAGTTTGGCTTTGGCCCTGGCCGACAGCATTGCCCAAGCTGGTTGGGATCTGAACGACCAGGCTCGCCGGTACCTCGCTTGGTACCATCAAGGGCAGTATTCCGTCAATGGTCGTTGCTTCGACATCGGGATAACGACTCGCGGTGCATTGATGCAGTTCGAGAATAACGGCGACGCTCGGACATCCGGCGATCCGTCGGAGTACGCAAGCGGCAACGGCTCGATCATGCGTCTGGCGCCGGTGCCTATTCGTTACGCCGACTTGTTTCCCGACCGTCTGGAGGAACTGGCGACGTTGGCGGCCGAATCGAGCCTGCCGACTCACGCCAGTCCGCCATGCCTGTCGGCTTGCCGGTACTTCGCTGTGGTATTGACCGGTTTGATACACGGTCGCGACCGGTCTGAAGTGCTGGCTCCGGACTGGGAACCGCTGGAGCGTCTCAAGCAGGCGGCCCCGTTGCATCCGGAGATCGAACAAGTGGCCGCAGGCAGCTTCCGGGAACGACAGCCGCCGGAGATCCAAGGCTCCGGTTACGTAGTGCAATCTCTGGAAGCTGCCCTCTGGGCATTTCACGATGCAGCCGACCTCCGCGAAGCCGTGCTCAAGGCCGTGAATCTGGGCGACGACACCGATACAACCGGCGCCGTCTGTGGGCAGCTTGCAGGTGCCTGTTGGGGCGAGTCCGGTATTCCCGCGGAATGGCGCGAACAGTTGGCCCAGCGCGAGATGATTGAATCTGCCTTGACTGGTTTAGGAGTCCCGCTTTCCTGAATTCCTCGTTTAACCCGAAGCCGGAGGCGATGGCGAACGATGTGTGTGGACCGTCCATCCTACTTCCCGCCATCGCCTCCGGCTTCGGGTTAAACGGAGACATGTGAAACCGGCGGTACCAAAGACTATCTCGCCGCTGCTGTGAAACAGACACGGACAACCATGGCGAAGACGACTCCATTCGTTACCTACCTTCTCGACATGCTGGCCGATCTGGGCGACGTACACGCGCGAGCCATGTTCGGCGGCTTCGGCATCTACCACGATGGCGTGATGGTGGGATTGGTTGCCGACGGTGTGTTCTATCTGAAAGTGGACGACGGCAATCGGCCGAAGTACGAGGCGGAGGACAGCCAACCGTTCCGCTATCACCGCAAGGGCAAGAAGAAGCCCGTGGAAATGTCGTATTGGGAGGTGCCCGTCGACGTGCTGGAGAACCCGCGATCCCTCTGCGAATGGACCAGAGAGGCCCACGCGGCAGCCGTTCGATCGAACGCGAAAAAAGGCAACAAGCCGAAACGCTGAATGACGGACGGTGTAATGGGCTCGATGTTGTGGAAGAAGACGAGACGGCAGGGGAATGGGGGCAGGGGAATAGCTTGGCGAACGTGGTGACGCCAGCTTGGCTGTGCGCGGGTCTCTTCACTGACACGTGACACCCGCATCCCGTCCTCACTCCCTACGGTCGCTCGTCGCCGCTTTCCCTGAGGACGCTCATCAATTCGCCGAGCATCATGGCCGTGGCTCCCCAGATGTGACGATTGCGGTACACGATGCTTGGGGCTCGGCAAGTAACCGCCCGGTTCGTGATAACGTGCGAACCGTAGTTCGTGGCGTCGAGCAGGTGAGTGACTGGTACCTCGAGCAACTGTTCGACTTCCAGCGGGTTCGGCATGAAGTCGGGGGTCTCGTCGGTCACGGCGACAATCGGCTGCACGAGGAAGTTGCTCGCGAAGACGAAGAGCTGCGACAGCCGGCCGATAACGCGAATGCCGTTGTCGGCAACGCCGAGTTCTTCATCCATTTCGCGCATGGCGCATTGCTCGTCGGTCTCTCCGGGTTCCCGCGCGCCGCCCGGCAGACTCACCTGGCCCGCGTGGTCGTCTAAATGGTCGGCCCGCAGCGTCAACGGTATGTGCCACTCGCTCTCTTGGCGATAGAAGAGCGCGACGACCGCTGCGGGCCGGAAGCCGGGTGTTGCCGGACCGCGGTGTCGGCCGTAGCTCAATTCTGGCGCGAAAACTCGGCGTGCCGCGGCAGCGCGGCGTGAGGGCTCGCCTGCGCGGCGGAGTCGCTTTTCCAGGTCCTGTGCGTTGAATTCGCTGAAACGTATTTCTATCTGTGTCATCTTGGAACGCGATACACTTCGTACGAAGGATCCAGTTTGCTAAAGCTGGGTGGATAGACGCGCGGCAGCAGCAGGGCACGGCGACTGACCGTTCGATCAACGAGAATGTAGTCGACATCGTACTTGTCTGCCAATTCCAGCAAGCGATCCTCGCCATGGATCACCAGGCCGCCGCGGATCACCAGACGTGGGTGCACCTCTTGCTGCCGGCGGCGCCACTCGACCACACCCGCCGAGTCCTGCGGTACGTCTTTCCACGAGCACACCTCGCTGCGCTGGGCGTACCATTTGAATGTCTGTTGGGCATAGGGCGTTAAGAACTTTGCGTCTGGCTCCGTATGATCGTTTATCCACCGACATACACGGCACCAGTCTTGATACGTTTGGCGGCTCCTGGCAGCATCCTTTTCCCACGAGGGGAGCATCTGCACGTCGGCTCGTGGTCGCAGATCCGAGTTTTGTTGGTAGTTTGTGTACCCCAGATTTGCACCCGCAATCACGACGGCTGCAGCCAAGGCCCACTGGCCCACTGCGCGTCTTCTGGCCTCCAAACTGCGGATGAACGCCACCAGAGCGATTGCCGCGCCGGCCGGCAACATGGCGTCGGACAGACGATACCAGTAGTACTTCAACAACGATGCGGAAATGGCCATCAGTTGGTCACGCACCGACGGGACGAGGGTAATCCCGATCACAATCGACTGGTCGATGATGATTCCAACGACAGCCAATGCGACGGCACCGCCTACGAAGCCGCGCAGAGGCCGCTGGCCGAGGCGGTCGGCACAAAGCGTGCACGGTGTGGCGAGGCAGGCGGCCAGCCAAATGACCAGAAGCAGCCCGTGCCACAGCATGTTCGAGTGCTGGAAACGATGGAACACCAAGTGGTGCGAGAGCCGATGAAAGACGTAGATATCGTTGGCCTGGCTGACGATGGCCGGATCGGCGCTGCGGCTGAGCGCGATCGCCGGGATTAGTCCGGGCAACGCCAGTAGCGCGCCCACGAGCATCGCCGGAAGCATGGACCGTAGCGACGGACGCTGATGCCCGCAGGAAATCCACGCGCAGCCGGCGGCGATCAGCGACCAGCCACCCACCAAGACGTGGAAAGACGTGGCCAGCCCCAGCAGAATCCACGCGACGCTCCAGCGCCCGCGCAGCATCCGCTCCAGAGCAAGAAAAACCAGCACAAACGCGAATCCCTTGGCCTCGACGCCCCCAATCACCCATTCGCCGGCCATGTGAAAGCGTTGGGTGAATAACAGGAAGAGGCAAGCCGTCAGCACCGAGGCCATTCGATGCGGTACGGTGGCGTAGCTGAGGCGCCGCCAGGACCATGCCAGAAGGACCCATGTGGCGAGTCTTCCGATCCAGGCCACAGTCGGTAGGGAGAAGAGCAGCGTCAGCCAACCAAATGTCCAGTAGAAGACCAAGTGGGCGTCGGCCGATTCCAGGAAATGGTCTCCGGCGCACCAGTCCGGTTGCCAATAGTGTTTGGCTTTAGCAAGATAGTGGGCCTCGTTCACGTCGGGCGGGGGCCAACCGGCGAAGAGAAACATCAACAGGAATATCAGCACTATCTCCGCCACCGCCCACCAACGGCAGTGGGCGGTGTTCGGGGATCCGTCATTCAAACTCACCAGTTGGCCTCCAAATCGACAATTATAGTGCAAACTCCTTGCCAATCATTTGGGGACAAGCACAATATCTCGTAGAATACCTTCAGATTCGTTGTGGGGTGCATCTCTTCATCTGTTAAACGAGCGAGTTTGCCTGGTGTCCATGCTCGAACGCCTCCTTCGGGACCAAGTCATTCGCGAGGCCGAAGGCTATTTAGACTTGGTCACGGCTTTTGCCGATTTATGGGAATTGACTCCGGCTGTCAGGGACCGGCTGGCGCAGCGTGGGCTCGACGCCCTCCGTCGCCTGGACCGGCGCGAGCAGGCGAAACCCTATGTTCTGTACCTCCAGGGCCAGACTTTGCGCACCATGGAGCGCTACGAAGACGCTATCGATCCGCTTCGGGAAGCAACAGAACTCGAACCGGACAGTATCCATACCTACTTGGCCTTGGGGTGGTGCTACAAACGTATTGGCCGCCTGGACATGGCGATCGAGTCCTTGGAGGAAGCCCTTTCGGTCGAACCGAAGGAGGCGATCCTTCACTACAATCTGGCCTGCTATTGGAGTCTGGCTGGCAATGCAAATCTAGCCCTGGCCTACCTGGGCAGCGCCCTGGAGATCGATTCTAGCTATCGGGACCTCGTGGCCAAGGAGCCGGACTTTGATCCCATCCGCGAACACCCGAGTTTCCAGGAACTGACCAGCGTGATTGTTTAGTGCTCGTATCCTCGCGGCCGAAGAATTTGCCTGCCACCTTCGGCTGAAGCCGCCCACAGTCCCGGTTCCTCGATGAAGGTGCCAATCCGCGTGATGGGGGTGTCCAAGGGCTGGTCCGCCAAAAGCCTCTGGGAGTCCTCTGATGGTACAGCCAGAATCAACTCGAAGTCCTCTCCGTCCGACAGAGCATGTTCCAGGGCCGTTTTCCCTGGCCCCGCTTCCTTGGCGAGACGAAACGCATCGTCGGCGATGGGTATCGCCTCGGTTTGGACCATGGCGCCGCAACCGCTTTCCTCGGTAATGTGCGAAAGGTCCAGCGATAGTCCGTCGCTCACGTCGATGGCGGCATTCACCTGGTAGTTCGCATGGAGTAGCATCGCTTCACGTACCCGCGGCGTGAAACGGAAGTGTCTACCTAGGATGCTTCCGCCAAATTCGCCGGTAACCAGAATCGCATCGCCGGCGCGGGCCCCGCTCCGCAACAGCGGCCCCGAACCGGTCACTTCGCCGATTGCCGTTACGCTGATTGCCAGGCCTTTGTCCCACGTGTTGGTATCCCCGCCGGCAATCGCCACGTCGAATTCTTCCGCCAGTGGTATCAGTCCTTCGTACAGTTGCTGCGCGGCGGCTAGAGCGTCTTCACGGGGTAGCGCAAGCGATACGATCGCGGCCAGCGGACGCGCGGCCATGGCGGCAAGATCGCTGAGATTGACAGCCAGGGCTTTGCGACCGATCAGTCGCCAGTCGCATTGCCCCGATACGAAGTCTACGCCTTCGTTTAGCATGTCGCTGGTGACTACGCAGCGCGATCCCCGAGTCAGTTCAAGAACCGCCGCGTCGTCGCCCGGACCGAGCGGCAAATTGGGGCAGGAAGGCAGTCTCGCTCGCAGCCACTTCAGAAATTCAATTTCCATGTTCTCTAATGTAACACGGAACGCTCGACTTGTGTCAGTTGCCGCGATCCAGACGTCGGGAGACTTGCACCACGGGGCTTCGATTCAGTTGCATGTGGCCGAACAAGGTCTCGTTGCCCCTCAGGACAAAGAACTTCGTGGGCTGAAACCTCTCGAAATCCTCGTGATTCAGGATGTAGGTGACGTTGTCCTTCGATATGGTCTCCCACACGTGCATGCCGACGAGAATGTCGCCGGGCCGAATTCCCTGCCGGGCCGCCGGCCCTTCCGTTCGCACGGAAACCACCCGCAAACCGCCGTGATAGCGTGTTTTTAGGTTGCGAAAGGTCTCTGAAGCGACCGCCGCCAGCCGCATGCCGAATGTGTTCCATGTCCGCTTGTCGAATTCGTCCGCAAGCTTGGCAGCGGGGGATACGACCAGTTCCAGCGTGATTCGCTCCGCGTTTCGATCGACTGCCAAAGTGAGACTCTCACCCATTTTTCGCCCCAACAACGCGCGTTCGAGATCCAACTTGCGTCTGATGGGCGTTTGTTCTACGGCGGTGATCACGTCTCCCGGCCGCAGCCCGGATCGAGCTGCCGTGGTGTTTTCGCGAATTCCCGTCACGACGAAAAGCCGGTCGGTGCCGACGTTTTCTGTCTTCCCCATTACGCCGTGGACCACCCGTTCCAGACTTTCGGTATTGAGCAACCGAGCGGCGATCTCCATGGTCTCGTCGACGGGAATCGCAAAGCCGATGCCCTGAGCGCCGACTCGGACAGCCACGTTAATGCCGATCATCTCGCCTTCGATGTTCAGTAGCGGGCCGCCGGAGTTCCCTGGATTGATACTGGCGTCGGTCTGGATCAAGTCGTGATACTTCTGAGTGACGCTGACTTGGACTTCGCGGTGCAATGAACTGATGATTCCGCGCGTCACTGTGTGTTCGTACCCGAAGGCGTTTCCGACGGCGATGACCGGTTCGCCAAGCATTAAATCACTGGACACACCGACGGGGATCATCGGCAGCGTTTCATCCGTGGCAATCTTGATCAGCGCCAAGTCCGAAGCCGGGTCGTTCGCAACAATGTGTGCTACGAATGTGCATTTGTCCGCCAGAGTCACCTGAATCAACTCCACGTTCTCGACAACGTGGAAGTTGGTGAGGATATATCCCCGCTCGTCAATAATGATTCCGGTCCCCATACCATTGACTTGGCGGAACGGGTCACCGCCGCCGTCCGGTTGGTCGGATCGGATGGTCTTTCGTCCTTGAATGTTGACTACCGAAGGCGCGGCTTTCTCGATAGCCCGTACGATGGGGGTTCGTCGCAACAAGGAGGCATCGGAAGCAACGGCAGGGACAAGGGTGAGGAGACCAGTGCCGAGCAGCGAAAATGCAGCCGCCCACAGCAGACCGGTCCTTCGGCGATGTGGTCTATTTCGCATAAGAGGTCGGGATCGTTGGAGGACTCAGTGTTGTCACGCCAATGGCCCGCTACTAGCAGGGGGGTTTGCTAGCACTCAGCGTAAGGCGAGCAGGCATGCCAACAAGATCGGTCCAAGGCTTCCGGCGTCTTTATTGGCGAGGTTCTTACCCGCACAATTCCCCTAGGTTTCCACTCAAAGGGGGTCCCGATGGCATGACATGACAAGAGGAGTGGCAAGTTTTGCGCGTTAGAGTAAGTAGGATAAGCCGGATCGGACCTCAGCCCAGCAGCGTCACGAGCAGGAATGTCAGCAGCGCGCCGACCATCATTGAAATCGGTACGGCAATCGCGAGCGCGATCAACATGTTGGTCGTGACGGTCTTCTTCCGCCGTCTGTGAAGCGGAAGCGGTGGTGGCTTCACGCGACGTATGCGGCGGGTTTCCTGCTCTTTAGAAGCGACCGAAGCCGTGGTCTGCGACACTTGGCTGGAACTACCGCTCGGGCTGTCTATGTCTTCGAACGCGTCGCTGCCGGCATGCGTGTCCGCCAGATCTTCTTCTTCGTCACCTGTGGGAAACGGCGGAGCGGTCCACGCCGATTTGGTCAGTTGCTGGGAAGGAATCGGCGCGGATTCTTGGGCCCAAGGCTCCAGGCGCGAAGCCACTTCGGCCGCAGTCTGGATTCGCCCCGCAGGATCCTTCTCCATCATGTCGGCCAGAATGTCTGCGAACTCTTCGCTGACCTCCGGATTGAAGCGTCGCGGATGCCACGGCGTCTGTTCGCAGTGACGGCGCGCCTTGTCCTTCGTCGTCCCACCGGGATACGGCACCTTTCCGCTGATCGCGTAATACAGGCTGCAGCCCAACGAGTAGATGTCGCTGACGGAGGTAATCGTCGTCGGATCCTGGATTTGTTCGGGCGACAAATAGTCTGCCGTGCCAACGATCTTACCGGCGCGAGGGTCCTCCTCGGCTTCGTGAATGAACCCGGCCAAACCCAGATCAGACACTTTGGCAATGCCATCCGGCGTGACCAGGATATTGCCCGGCTTCACGTCACGGTGGATCAGACCGCGCTCGTGTGCATAGTCCAGGCCGATCGCAGACTGAACGATGACATTGGCCGCTTGTTGCATGGTCAAAGGACCTTGGCGACGGACCAACTGCCGCAAATCCGTGCCCGGCACGAACTCGGTAACCAGGTAATGCACATTGCCGTCATGACCGGCGTCGTAGGCGCGGACAAGATTGGTGTGATCAAGTTGGGCTTGAGTGCGAATCTCGCGAGTGAAATTCTGGATCGCTTCAGGCGTGGACTTGTGCAGCGGCAGTACCTTGATCGCACACTCGCGGCCCATCATCGTATGGACAGCCTTGAACACCTGCCCCATACCGCCCTGCCCGATCCAGTCGGTGATCGTGTACGGGCCCAAGCTTAGTTTCGTCCGACCGGATTTCAACTGGTCGGCTTGGTAGGGCGTCAACGTTCCCGAGTCGACCAGTTTGGAGGCCAGGTCGTCATCGCTGATCGGCTCGACCGGCGCGGGCGCTCCGTCCTCCTGGTCGCTGATCGCCGCAATTGCCTCTGCGATCTGTTCCTTCGTCAACAGACCGCTAACCCGCGCGGAATCACGAAATATCGATCTCTTGGATGTCTTCTTGTTCTTGGCCACCGGTCTTCCGTTCGCAGACAGCGAGAAAGTGAGACAAGAGTCACTTCATACGGCGCATCAATAGTATACGTCACTTTGAAAAAAAATCAGCCGGGATCCAATCCCATCTTACTGGGGGAGTGCGGCCGCTTGGGCACAATCCCCCATCTTCATCCGTGGGTCCGCCATGCCATCCGCGGGCCCAAATACACGGCAAGTTTCCTTTGCGCGTCGCAGGAACGAGCGTCCGGCCCAGCCGCCACCCCACGGGTCGGCTTCGTTAATCGCCGCGGAGCGCCGGCAACAGGGGTGCCCGTAGCGTCGTGCGAACCGAGAACAAGCTGGACAAAGCGCCGACAACCAGGACGATGCCCAGCATAATCGCCGGATCGCGCAGCGGAACCGTAGCGTCGCCCAGGAGCATGTGCGGCAGCACGGCCACCACGGCCGCCAGGAATCCGGTCAAGAGGCCGCCGAGCAACAGGCCCGTGTTTTCAAACATGACCATCTTGGCCAGTCGCGAGCGTCGAAAGCCGGCGGCTCGCATCAAGGCCAGTTCGCCGCGACGCTCCACGACATTGCGCACCTGGACTGTCGCCAAACCAAACGTGCCCAACAACAACCCCAAAGCCCCCAGACTCTGAAATGTGCTCAAGTATGTGTTCTGAATCGCCTGTAGATCCTCCAGGCGATCCATTGCCTCGGTTGCGTCGAATCCCTGATCGCCCAGTCGATTCTCCATAACGGTCGCAACCTGCGCACGCCGCTCTTCAACCAGTTCGCTTTGGATCGCCGCTTCGGTAATTGGCGGCAAGCCTTGCCCCTGCCGTGCCAACGTCGCCTTTTCCACGTCGTCCGCCGTCACCGGTGGCGATTGGACCAGGAAGTACCGATACCCACTCGCATCGGGGAACCGCTTGACGAACTCGTCCTCGCTGATCAGCAGACTGCCGTGCAGAATGCCCAAGTCGAGTAGTCCCGCGACACGGAAGCGAATCGACACGCCGCCCTCGTAGGTAACATCGAACTTCTCGCCAATTCCCTTATACAGTTTCAGGCTGTACATCGCCGTCTCTTTGTCGATCACGACGGGTACGGTCTCGTCGCCCGCCTCGCGAGGCTCGACCAGCAGCCGCCACGGGTTCGCTCGGTCGGCTTCGGATTCGGCTGCGTTAGCTGCCCAGCCGAACGATTGCGCTTCCGAGTTGTCGAAATGCCGGATCATTTCGTCGCTAACGCCCAACACGCGCGGCTGGGTAGCCTGATACAAGTTGTTGCAGCTTGCGTCGTCGCCCGGTTGCACGCGGAACGCCAGCACAACGCCGCCCTCCAACGCGGCTGCGTCGTCCGTCAACGCATCCTTGCGGCCTGCTTCCGTGTTCAGGTTCGCGAAGATCGGTTCGGAGCTTTCGGCCACCAGGTCAAAACCTCCCGTGCCTTTGGCCGATGGATCCAGCCGAAAAGCGCTCATCGAAACAATCAGAAAACAGGCCGTCGCCATCAGGCCGATCGTCATGGTGCTCCGACCGGGATTGCGAGCCACGTTGCGTGCGGCCAGCGACGCCAGGCTCATACCTCGCAAGCCTGCACCGGCGCGACCGCCCGACCTCAAGCGGCTGCGAATGACCGCCAGGAGGGCCATCATGATCGTTGCGCCGGAACCGACAAACGCACCTGCTTGTGCTTCTCCGCCCAGGCAAGTTGCTACCGCGGCAAGCGCGATCGAGAACACCAGAAGCACGGCCGCCACGATGTGCCACAACGGACCCGTTCGATATCTGATGTCCGTGGCCTCCGAAGCCTGACCGGCCAGCAGCCTACGTACCGCAAGGCGTCTCATGCGACGGACGCTCCATGCGATCGTCAAGACGGAGACAACGACCCCCGCGACGTAGCCGATAACCAGGCTGATCGACTCGACATGCAACAGCAGAAACGGCGTCACGATGGCGCCGATCCACCAGGTTCGCAGCCCCGCCAACATCAGCCACGCGTAAGCGATGCCCGCGGCGATGCCTACGAGTCCGCCCAGAGCGGCAATCAGTGCGCCTTCCGCTATCAGCAGTCGAGCGGTCAGACGTCGTCGAAACCCAACGGCCAACAGAGTGCCCACCTCGGCCGCCCGTCGTTCCACTCCCAAGCGGAACAGCAGTGCCACCAGCATCAACGCCGCCGCGATAATGAAGAAGCTGAGCGACAGGAAAAGTACGTCGAAAGGCGTGTTGCCCGCGGAAGCATCCAGCCCGCGCTGCTTGACGGGGATGAACGAAAACCCAAACTCGGCTTGCTTGGGCTTCAGTTGCGCCAGCAATTTCTGCTCCAGCCCGCGAACAAACGCTTCTTCGTCCTCACCGCCGACAGGCAGATCGTCCGGCGCAGGGATGCGGTAGGAAGTCGTCGCACCGAATCGGCTGCCCCAGAGCTTTCGGCCTGCAGATAGCGACACGAATGCCTTTGACGTTGTACGGTGGTTCTTCCAGTACTCTTCGTCTCTGACGCGGATCTCCCGGTTCAATTTGAACGGAGTTTCCCACTTGTCGATCGTTTGCTGGTCTGTGATTCCGTCCACTTCGGGCGTCAAATCGGGATCGTTCACACGCGTCGGAAGCTGGTCGAACTGGGCAACCTGTCGACGGTCGTAGGGCGAGGACGGCTCGGTCAACGGAACGACGGCCCGGAGCGTGAAATCGACGGTTCGTTCGCGTGGCTCGCCATGTACCGTCTCCGGTTCGTAAAATGCCAGCCGCAACTGATCTTTCGGCTTGGCCTGCAATTCGGTAGCCGCCCAACTGGTCAGCACGATTCCGTCCTTGACATTCTCGTCGTCTGGGGCCGGTAGCCGCAACGGCCGGCCATCACCCGCAAACAGCGGCCCCAGGTCCGCTGTGGAATCAAGGGCCGAGACGAGCGAATACGGAATGCTGGCCATCGACTCTCCATCCGGACCGAGTTTGTCGATCGCGTTGGCAAGGTACGTAAAGACGGCTTGCCCGTGGTCCTCGGAAAAGGCTCGCTCGGCTGCGTCCGCGGCCGCGGCTTCGAACAGCATTCGATCGGTCGTCAGGGTGAAGTAATCGAAGATTTCCTCTTCCTGATCGCTGTTGGGCTTCTGAAACGTGCGACGGATTCGTCGAATCGAAAAGCCGTAGTCCGCCAGCGATGGTTCTAGGGCATCGTTCAGTGCTCCAAGGATCTCATCAGATTCTTCGTCTTGCAGCGGCAAATCGAGTTTGCCGTCAACGAGAACCGCGTTGACTCTCCCTTCTTGATCTACCAAATCTTGCAGGGTCTCCAATGCGACGTATGCGTTTCTCGGAGTCGTCTGACTGGCCGCCAGGCTGAACCGTCCGAGGCCGTCCGGCAGGATGATGCCCACGACTTTCAAGCGGGCGTTACCGATGCGATCCGTCTTCCGACCCAAAGGGCTGTCCGCGGGAACCTGGTTGGACTTCGGCAAACGTAACACCACTTCGTCGCCCACGGTCGCGCCCAGGTCCTTTGCCAGCGGTTCATTCAGTACAATTTCGTCTTGGCCCGGCAGTTGTTTCGGCTTGATCTGGCGATCGCCGAGATCCCAAAACGCCTCGTCGCATCCCACCACAACGACCTGAGTGGCCCGCGACGGCCGATTCCCTCCCGGTTTCTCCACGGTTCCGCGCGGAAACAGGATCGCCGGCGTGGCAGTGTGAAAGTGCTGCTGGAAGCTTTCATCCTCGGACAACTCGTTGGCCAGTTCCGCCCGGAAGAACCGATCGGTCAGCAGCACTTCGTCGATACTTCCCAACCGGTCCAGCGTCAGACGGCGCAAACTGTATCGTACCGAATCGCCCACCAACAGCGCACCGGTCAACACGGCCGTCGCAGCCGCAACGCCCAGAGCCACAGCCAGATTCACTCGCCAGTGATAGACGAGACTGCGAAAGATAAACCGCCAGCCGGACATCATGATCCTCGATACGCCGGAAAAAGGACTAGCGACTCGTTTAACCCCAAGCCCAACGGGCTGGGCGTTTGCCAGGACGCACGGGCCGTTGGCCCAGCGGTTAAACAAAGCGTGCTCTATACACGCTGCAACCCGCCAGGCGCCTGTATTGTGACACTTCTACGTCGCGATTGGAACTACACGAACCACTCTGCACCCATTGACAACCGCGACGCCCCACACGGAGAATCGAAACCGAATCTCACCTCACACCAACAGCGAGTCCCGTCATGAAAGCAATCAAGCATCTTCCTCTATTTGTCGTGTTTGCCTCATGGGCGGTTTTCGTGGCAGGCACCGTCATCAGTGTCATTGCATACGCCGCAGATAGCCCGGGAAATGCGGACATCACCGAATCCGATCCGAAGGCCGCGCTGGAGCGCGAAGCAATGCTCGTGACGGGCGCAAGACAGGTGACCTTCGAAGGCCGACGAGCCGGCGAAGGTTACTTCAGCGCCGATGGCAGCCAGATGGTCTTCCAGAGCGAACGCGAATCGGGTAACCCGTTCTTTCAGATCTATGTGATGGACTGGGAAACAGGCGATATCGAGCGCATGTCACCCGGCCACGGAAAGACCACTTGTGCCTGGATCCATCCAGACGGCAAACAGGTGCTGTTCGCCTCGACGCACGAGGACCCGGACGCCCGGAAGAAGCAGGCCGACGAGATCAAGCTGCGCGAATCGGGCAAAGAGCGCCGATACGCGTGGGACTATGACGAGCATTTCGACATATTCGTCTACGATCGCCACACAGGTGAATCCACGAACCGAACGAAGACGAAAGGCTACGATGCCGAAGGCTCGTGGTCCCCCGACGGCAAGCTGGTCGCGTTCGCGTCGAACCGGCAGGCTTACGGCGGCGAGTTGACCGACGAGCAGCAGGAAGCATTCAAGCACGACGCAGCCTATATGAACGAGATCTACGTGATGAACGCCGATGGGTCCGACGTGCGCCGTTTGACCGACGCGCCGGGATACGACGGAGGGCCGTTCTTTTCGCCGGATGGGAAACGCATCTGTTGGCGACGGTTCACGCCGAACGGCGCCATCGCCGAGATCATGACCATGAACGCCGACGGCTCGGACCAGCGACAATTGACTCGACTCGGGGCAATGTCCTGGGCCCCGTTCTACCACCCGTCGGGCGAATACGTGATCTTCACGACAAACCGCCACGGCTTTGCCAACTTCGAACTGTACATGATCGACGCCGAGGGAAAATCCACGCCGGTCCGCGTCACCCATACGAAAGGTTTTGACGGGCTGCCAGTCTTCACGCCCGACGGCAAGAAACTGGCTTGGACGACGAACCGAACTGCATCCGGCCGTTCGCAAATCTTCGTCGCCGACTGGAACCACGAAAAAGCGCGCGAAGTGCTGGGGCTGGGTGCCGCTCAAGCGGACGATGACACCCAGGTGGCCGATGCTCTACAGGCAGCCACTGCTTCGTCCCAGAAGACGACATCCGACTTCTCGCCCGAAGACATCATGCGTCACGTGGACTACCTATGCCGGCCGGAATTGGAGGGTCGATTGACCGGAACCAAGGGCGAACAACTGGCGACGGCCTACGTGGCTGCCTACCTGGACAACCTTGGCCTGGAACCGGCGGGCGACGAAGACGGATGGTTCCAGAAGTTCGAGTTCACTTCGGGTGTGGCTTTGGGCGAGAAGAACAAACTCCAGTGGGGGGACAAACAACACGAAGTGGGAAAACAATGGACACCAGTATCGTTCTCTGCCATCGGCCAAGCGGAGGCGGCCCCCGTCGTGTTCGCGGGATACGGGATCGTGGCTCCGGAGGAAGACGGAAAGGACGGCTACGATTCGTTCGTTCACTTGGACGTCAGTGACAAATGGGTCTTGGTGTTCCGCTACATGCCCGATCAGATCTCGGCCGAGCGGCGGCAGCAGTTGGCTCGCTATTCGAGCCTTCGCTACAAGGCCATGTTGGCGCGCGATAAAGGAGCCCGAGGACTGATTCTGGTAAGCGGCCCCAATTCGAAAGTCAAACAACAACTGGTCCGCCTGCGATTCGACGGGTCGCTAGCCGGGACCAGTGTGCCGGTGATCAGCGTTACGGATGATCTGGCGCAAGAGTGGCTCGACCAAAACGACAAGAAGTTGAAGGACCTGCAGGACAAGCTGGATACCGGCGAACCGATGATGGGTTTCGGGCTCGAAGACATCCAGTTGTCGGCCTCGATTGACGTGCGACAAGTGAAACGAACCGGCCGAAATGCCTTGGGGCGACTTCGATCCGGAGATAGACCGAGTGACCAAGTTGTGATCGTCGGGGCGCACGTCGATCATTTGGGCAAAGGGCCCAGCGGTTCATCTTTGGCGCGGGACGATGAGACGGAAGCGATCCATTACGGCGCCGACGACAATGCCTCGGGCGTAGCGGCGATGCTGGAGGTCGCCGAGTATCTGGCGGGACAGAAGGCGAGCGGCAAGCTGAAACTGAAACGTGACATCCTGTTTGCAGCCTGGTCTGGCGAGGAATTGGGGCTGATCGGATCGAGTCATTTTGCCAAGACTTTCAAACCGAAACCCACGCCCGCGCACGGCGCACACCACGGCGCGCACGGGGCACCAAAAGACGATGACTCACTCTACCCGGCGATTGCCGCATGCTTGAATATGGACATGGTCGGACGCCTGGACAAGAAGCTGATCCTCCAGGGCATCGGTTCATCCAGCATTTGGCGAGGCGAAATCGAACGCCGCAACGCACCGGTGGGCTTGCCGATCGGGCTGCAGGAAGACAGCTACTTGCCCACCGATGCCAGCACCTTCTTCATGCGCGGCGTACCGATCCTTTCGGCCTTCACCGGATCGCACAGCGAGTACCACACACCGCGCGACACACCGGAGAAACTGAACTACGAGGGTGCGGCCAAGATCTCGCGGCTCATGGCTCTATTGGCGCGATCGCTGGCGATGCGGGATACGCCGCCGGACTACGCGGCCCAGGCCGGCCCCAAGAAAGGTGCCCGCCGAGCCAATCTGCGAGCCTACCTGGGCACGATACCCGACTACGCCGAAGCGGATGTAAAAGGTCTGAAACTGTCGGGCGTGGCCAAGAACGGCCCAGCCGAAAAGGCCGGAGTCCGCAGCGGCGACCTCGTAGTCGAATTGGCCGGCAAGAAGATCGAAAACATCTACGACTACACCTACGCCATCGAGGCCCTGAAAATCGGCCAACCGATCAAAATCGTCGTCCAACGCGGAGACCGTCGCATCACACTCGAAGTCGTCCCAGGTTCTCGCGAGTGATCAAGTTTGACTTTCGATTGGCTGCGGCAGGTTGCGGTACCACGTGAAGTACAACGCGATGGCCGCCGCGAATGCCGCCGCAGAGCAAATGAGCGTCGCACCGTACCAATGGCCCACCAAGTACATCGGCGCCAAGTAGCTGCCGATGACCACAACGCTGGCCAGCAGGACGTTCGTGGCCGTCAGCCACATGCTCTCGGCCGGGTCACGAAGCTCATCCTCGGACAACCCGCTTCGAGCCGCGATCGGCCCCCAACAGCCGAAGGGCCGGACGGTTCGGTAAAAGGGCACCAAAATCGCCTCGTCCGTGGCCCGCGTGAGCCACGTGCCCAACAGGCAACCGACGATCGAAAGTCCGCACACGATGGGGAAGGCGACGTAGGGCAGATTCAGCGTTTGCACCGCCGCCAACACCGCAGGCACCGCCTCGTCCGGCGGCAGCGGGCCGACTGACTGTGCGACGACCTTTAACGCAATCGGCAACGCGAGTGCCGCTGCCAGGCCGACTAGGGTCCCGATGGCGTACCCCCAGCCGTTGAGCCGCCACCAGTACCAGCGAAGCACATTGGGCACGATGAAGGCACCGCCCAAAGCCATCATGATCCAATCCCACACTTCACGGATGGACTCCGCCTGAAATCCGATCGCCGTTCCCGCGATGACCACGCCCACGGTCGCCACCCGGCTGACTCGAACCAAGTGCCGCTGGTCGGCATCGGGCCGAACGAAAGGCTGCCAAAGGTCGCGGACAATGTACGAGGCGGCGGCATTGACCGTGGCGCTGAATGTGGACATGAACGCGGCTAGCAGCCCGGCGATTACCAGCCCGCGCACACCGGGCCATAGGTGTTCCCGTAAGACGACCGGCATCACCCGCTCGGCGTCGAATCCCCCACCTTCCGCCGTCCCCGCCGCGGCAACCAGCCCGGTCAAGGCCAGCAACGCAATACCCATGCACATTGCCCAGCGAACAATCAGAAATCCGCTCCAGGCGGCCCCCAGCTTCGAGGCATCGCGGGCACTCTTGGTGGCCAAGAACAACTGGAAGTCGTACATTTGTCCCGGACCGCCGGCATTCAGCAAAAGCCCCTTGATAACCCACACGATCGCCAAGGCGCCGAACAGGTGGTAGCCTGCATAGCCGGCATCGGCGATTTCCTGGGTCACCTCCACTTCCCATGTGGGCACCAGCGAGGTGAAACCGGCCGGGAGCTTCTCGTCCAGCAGTTCGGGCGTGAGCTTGCCGAAGGCGACGGCTGCGATCAGGATGCTGGCCACGGTCAGGATCACTGTCTGAATAACGTTGGTGATCACCACGCTGTACAGTCCGCCCAGCAGCACGTAGAGCGTCGTGATCGAGAAGATCAGGATCGCGCAGACCGGTGCAGCCTGTTCGGGCGTCAGACCAAACGTGATGTACTCCGAAGCAAACTTGCCGATCCCCTGGAACGCGTAACCGACGAAGGCGGTCAACGTGACCACGGCCATCAACGTGTAGGCCAGACGGGCGATCTGGCCGTCGCGGCCACTTCCGAACCGAGTGACCATCCATTCGGCGCCGGTCATCACGTTCGAGCGACGTACCCACTTGCCCATGTAGGACATGAAAAAGGCCGCCATCAGGAAGCCCCACATCCAATGGTTCCACATCGACTTCATGCCGAACAGGTAGATGATCGTGACGATCCACATGGTGCCGGTGATGTCGAACGTGGAGACCGAGCCGGACATGGCCATGGCCAGCCAATGCATGCTCTTGCCGCCCAGGAAGTAGCTGTCGAGGTTCCTGGAGGCGATCCGCTGATAGGCGAAGCCGATTCCGATGACCACCACGAAGTAGACGAGGATGATGGCGTAGTCGACGGGATTCATGGGCTGCTTTCTTCGGCAAGTACCTGCTGGCGTCTATGGGTTCTTCAGGATATTTAGTGGCCGTTCTTCGGGCGCCCCGATAGGGGCTATCACATGTCAGCCCAGGGCAGAGCTTCCGCGGCGCTAACCGCGGAAGCGCCGCCCTGGGTACTCGATGCACCAACACGGCAGCCCTGAAA
>JACKQG010002907.1_pt1 | contig 21723 bp, 23 predicted proteins | sample 8237621 | NCBI WGS metagenome assembly JACKQG01 (sample SAMN15677084, study PRJNA649215) | marine metagenome | biome: marine; feature: Black Sea; material: saline water; isolation source: suspended particulate matter (SPM) from the Black Sea western gyre | collected 2013-06-09/2013-06-10 | depth... | reverse complement strand
ATTAAGGGGGACTTTCTGTGCCTTTTTTATTCCCCCTTGTCAAAAAAAGGGGGGGGTATATAAAATTTCAAAATCAAAAAAATTCCCGCTTGCTGCGGGCAGGAACCCCTTTCTGGAGTGGACTCATTTTTATTTGACAATAATTTCCCGATAAATCGGGACAGGCTACAAACTCATTATTGTACTCCAATACTAAATGTATTTTTAATAGGGAAACCTCATCCAAAACTTATTCTTCACAGAAAAACCACGAATTTCTTTTGCAAAATTAATTACATGTATTAAATTCGCGCCGCTTCTTGATAGAATTAATACACAATTGGCCCGTTCGTCTAGTGGTTAGGACTCAGGGTTTTCATCTCTGCAACAGGAGTTCGATTCTCCTACGGGCTACAAAATACCTCGCTAAAGCGAGGTTTTTGTCATCTGTGAACCAATCTTATTTTCATTGTAATTTTTCTATGTAGTAAATCAACAATCATAACCAATCTGATGAAAAAAGAAACAGTCTCAAACTCATACGATGTCATTATTCTTGGTGCCGGAATTAACGGATGCGGCATCGCCCGCGAACTTTCACTCCGTGGAAAAGAAGTACTTGTCATTGACAAATCCACAATCGGGAGCGGAACGTCTTCGAAATCCTCACGATTAATTCACGGCGGATTACGGTATTTAGAAACCCTGCAATTTGGTCTGGTGCATGAAGCTTTGACGGATCGCGAAGAATTAATGACTCTCTATCCTGACATTGTTCATCTCAGATCGTTTTATTTTCCGATTTACAAAGGCTCTCCACGACCCGCCTGGATGGTCTGGCTTGGGTTAAAATTTTATGATCTTCTCGTAGGGAAACGTACAAATCATACTTCGGCGCGAATTCCCCGTAAACTATTTTATGATCATGCTCCGCATATGGTTCGGAAAAATCTGAAGGCTGTTTTCCGTTACTTCGACGCAAAAACCAATGACATTCTCCTTACACAACAGGTTGCCGAGAATGCGAAATCTCATGGTGCTGTTTTTATAGAAAATGTACATATTCAAAATATCCGGCAAACATCTTTGGGGTGGAAGATTATCCTTGGAGAAAAATTGATGACTGCGCCGATTCTTGTGAATGCTACCGGCCCGTGGATCGATGAAGTCAATGAACGGTATCATTTACCGGCTCAGTATCATATCCGGAAAATCAGTGGGATTCATATTGTGATTGGTGGAACGCTTACAGAAGGATTGATGTTCATGCAGACCAAAGGGAAACGGATATTTTTTATTATCCCTGAACCGAACCATAATCGGACGATTATCGGTACAACTGAGCGTGAGGAGACAGTACCGGTTGACGACGTGATTGTCTGTGAAGATGACATCACCTACCTAATCGAAAATATAAACCGCTATCTTGAGGATTCGTATAAAATCAACCGGAGTGATGTTATTGATGCGTTTATCGGAGTCCGCCCATTAATTGCCCATAAAGATAATCCGACCGATCTCTCTCGTGAGTACCAGCTGGATCTGCACACAGACAAAGAAACGAAACTATTGCACGTATTTGGGGGGAAGCTGACGACGTTCTTGTCGCTGGCGAAAAAAGCTGGTGATCTATTATTTTAACAATGAAATTAACGAATGAAACGAAGAAGTTTATAACTTGAATTATTCACCCCGATTTGTTATTTAAACAATGAGGTTGATTCTTCGTGTAATTTCGTGACCTTATCGGCTGCTAAATTATCTAGTAGTGTCCGGCGCAATATAAACAAAGAACCCCACTGAGTTCATAGATGAAAAGAGTCCGTATCCGTCTATGATGTTACTGTTTGGCAACAGATATTGATTCATTCCCATCGGGTCGCCAACATAATAATCGTGGTACGCCTGATCCATTGCCTGAATCAACAATAAATGCGGACCATAATAATTGAACGACAACCAACTAAAATCCAGCATCGGTTGACTAAGATTCCACACCAATGGATTTTGCCGGTATAATTCACCGGTATCCGAAACAAACATAGGTCCTTTGAATGCGTTAGCGGAGAGCGAAGTATCCACGATTGCATTTTCGTAACTGTCATCTAAAGCCAAACTCATAAACCGAACCAATCCGGGAGCCGTTTCTGACTCCCACTGAACAGAGAAAAACGGCGGGGACATAAAACTAGCGGGGTAGCAATCATCTTCACGATATGCAACCGTGTCCATGGCAAGGATAGAAAAATCATTCATCAGAAAAGCCTGCTGAATCAGGAAAGGCGTATTCTCAGTAAGGTGTAGATCGATAGAGTCCGTTACCACCGGATTCCCCTGACAGAACCAGCCTTCGTTTTTAACACTTTTCAGCGTAAGATAATCCGGGACGGTGGTTTCTGCCATTACGTGGTATTCCTCATAATTCGCGTTTAAATAGTAGGTTGTATTCGGTAAAATATTGTGAGAATATGTTGTGTCCAAATACCGCCCGGGGTTGCCGGGTACCGGCTGTAAATAAAATGAATCTGTCGCAGATGTTATGAGGATGTCAGCGCTGTCAATCCATTTTACACCGGTTTCGTGTGACGCAGTCACTTCAGCGGACAATGACACATAAAACGTATCCGTCACAGGCGAATTTGCGGTCAAGTTCCCAAAAACCACCAGCTTTTCTTCATACACTTCCTGTTCATCCACCGGCTCACAGGATGTGAAAATAACTACAGTAATGAGTATTTGCCACAAAATCATTGTTTTCTTTTTCGCGAACATTCGCATAATTAGCGGTTTATTAATATTAAAATTCAATGGAAACTCCTATGCTTGGAATAATCGGTATTCCGTTTATCACCTTTAACTGCGGTTTTCCTTCGTCTTCTTCGTCTATAATATCATCGCTGTCATCATCAATGCCGTTGGTTGTACTGCCAAACTGATACACATATCTGAACACGTTTTTTTGCCAATACGTATTCACGATCTGCGCTGTGAATTCACCTTTTATTTTCCCTATTTTAAACCGTCGTACCGCCCCGATATCCAACCGATGATAATTAGGGTATCTGGCGGAATTCCGTCCTCCGGGAATAGTTCGGTGGTTTGGATACGGTGCATCTGGCATAGATTCTACAAAATATCCAAGGATAGGCGTGTACGGCTGCCCGGTTTGGAGTGTCCATTTGGCATTGATATTCCATTTTTTATTTAACTGGTAATTGGCAATTATATTAAAGGCATGCCGGCGATCCCAGTTGGTATAATACTCTTTCCCGTCAAATATTTTTCGGGAAATGGAGTACGAATAAGCGATCCAGCCGTTCAATTTTCCATATTCTTTCTGCAAAAAGATTTCACCGCCGTAAGCATATCCATCGCCTTCATCTACCAAATCATCTAATGTTTCATCCGATACGGTCTCATCTACCGAAGCACGGTTATCAATAAACGTCAGCATATTGTTCATCGTTTTGTAATAGGCTTCGATTTGCACCTTGTACTGCGTACCGAAATATTCCTCAATCCCGGCGACATACTGAACTGCGGAAGCCGGCGTAACAGATGAATCTACCGCAAACCACGCATCCAAAATATTCGGGTTATAATCGTCCTGGATTGTTTCCATAAACTGATGATAAAGCCCAACAGACACGTTAAGATAACGATCTTCAGTCAACAAATATTTCATTCCCAACCGTGGTTCTAAATACCACTTGTCCGGGTGATTGCTGTAATAATTCAAACGAAGTCCGGGTTCAATCATGAATAATGGAGACAACCAATGTTTGGTTTTTACATACCCTGCTGCTTCGACAGGAGATTGTCGTGTGTCAAAGATCGTGCTATCCATATAGCCGGCACTGTAAACAAATTTCAAATCTTTATATTCTGCACCAAATCGCCATTCAGTTTCGGGGGAGCAAAACCATGTCCAGTCAGACCGGAAAGTCAGATCGTCAATATAATCTTCTTCATTGATTCCGGAAGTTCCACCTAAGCCGAAATAGATATCGAATCGGCTTTTGGCTACGAGAAAATTTGACACCAAAGTTTGACTTAACAGTTTACGGTAATTCAAACTGAAGGTGTTATTCCCCCACCAGCCTTCTAATCCAAATTCGTCCCATGAAAGATCATCCCGGCCGGAATACCAACTGACGGAAACTCGGTCCCTCTCAGTCAAATCTTGAAATATATGTCCCTGAACATCATAAAAATAATAGGGGAAATAAAGATCAGTACCCTTAAATACTTGATCAAAATACGTCCTGCGGCCGGAGACTAACCACGCTCCTTTTCCAACAGGTCCTTCTAACGTTGTTTTGGCAGAAAGCAGTGATACAGAGCTTTTTCCGCTAAATCGTTTTCGATTCCCCTCACGGCTACGGACATTCAACACAGCAGAAAGTCGCCCGCCGTATTCCGCATTGAAACCGCCTTTTAATAGATCAGCTTCTTTCACGACATCCAGAATGAAATTAGAAAACAGTCCGCCGACATGAGAAGGGTTGTACACCGTAATTCCGTCTAACAAGATCAAGTTTTGGTCTGTGTTCCCCCCGCGGATAACCAGACCGGTGCTAAACTCCGATGACGTTAATACTCCAGGAAGGCTTTGTAGGGTGCGGAAAAGGTCTGCTTCAGCCATCTGCGGGATACTTTTTAACTGACGTACGTCCAACGATGTTCGACTGAGCTGGATGTTATCCCTGCGTTCAATTCGCTGAGCCGTTATATCCACGGCAGTTAATTCGATTGGGGTTGGCTTTAGTTCTATCTTCAGCGGATTGACTTGCTGCCTGAGCATTGTGATGGATTCTGAATGCGTTTTATACCCCAAATAAGACACCTCCAGCAAGTACTCTCCGTCATATACCGAATGAATGACAAAATATCCGTCTTTATCGGTAGAGGCTCCCTGCAACGTATTTTTCAGGATGACATTCGCCCCGATGAGGGATTCGCCGGTTTCTTCATTTACGACGTACCCCGATATCGTATAGCCTTCTTGAGCACTAAGAACCGTTAGTAAAAAATATAGAATTGAAAAACAAGATTTCATGTGGTAATTGGTCACTGGTAAATTGGTGAGCAGTTAGTTATTGATTTACACCGCTGTCTTTTCCGGGACAATAAACCACGCAATCAAATAGGCAATAACGCCTCCGCCCCAAAATATTGACATCAAAAAAAGCAGGCGGACAATCACCGGGTCAATATCAAAATATTCTCCAAGCCCGGCGCAAACACCCGCGATTTTCTTATCTTTTGTATTTCGATAAAGTCGCTTCATACTACTTTTCCTTTTTATGCTTTAAACAGATACCGGAATTTAGGGAAATACTGTTTAAGTCTGAATCAATAATCCAATATTCCATACTCCAATTTTTAAAGGCTAAATGCCCTCGTGGGTTTAACCCGCCAAAGGCCTGTGCGCCTGTCTGCTGAAATGGAATGTAGGCATGGCCGAGGCGTGCGGACGGACCCTTCAGGGTTTTAATAAATGCTTTTTAAAATATACGTGAAAATACACCAAACACCCTGTAGTACGGTTCAAGGGTGGTGTGAACATTTATACGGATTTGGTGTGAATATTGAATTCCCATTCCAACCCAAGTGCATTTGTAATTTGTGATAAAAAAGATATTGACGGCATTTTCATTGCCTTTTCAAAACGTGAGATTGAACTTTGTTTGGTTCCGATTTTTTCCGCTAATTCTTTTTGGGTCATACCTTGTGCAATTCGAAATGCAACTATTTCTCTAATTAATTTATACACAGGTCCCAATTCATTATAAGCTTGTTTGAATTCAGCCTTTTGCAACAATCTTTCTTTGTGCAGTTCAACATTTGTTTTTTTCTTCATGATCTTTTTTCCTTTTCTGTGCAATTTTAATTTCTCTTTTGGGCGTTTTTCTAGTTTTCTTTGTAAACCCGTTTAATAACACAAATTTCTTCCCGGTGAATGTAAAATAAAGTATTCTCTCTGACCCCGGTCGGATTTCCCATATTTTTCCTTCAATATGTTTGAGATAGGGCTCTCCCAATTGAATCCCGAATTCTTCAATCAGGTCAAACACCCTAATAATATTCGCCTGTTTTTCAACAGGTAAACTGTCAATATATGTTTCAACAGGTTTAATGCCACGATGATCTTCATAATATTCGATTTTCCATCTACTCATAATTTATCACTATATTGTTATACCGCCCAACCTTTTTTAATTCCTAATTATCATCGCCGTCCGCCTGCCCCGCTTATTGCGAGGGTGGGAGTTGGGCTGATTTCTTATTTACCTTTATCATAATCGTCAGAAAAATATTTATACACTTTCACACTACATTCTCGTGTTAGATATTTATCGTGCCAAACTCTATTTGCAGCGCGAATATGCCTTAAACAGATACCGGAATTTAGGGAAATACTGTTTAAGTCTGAATCAATAATCCAATACTCTATTTCTAAAACCCCAACCGACTTCATATCGCTATTCCTACGCTTAGAAAAATCTCCTCAATCTTATTTAAGGTCGTCCGATTTTATGTGTAACTTTCCGCTCAAATTAAGCCGTCTTATGCACGAAATGTCCATCGCAATGAACATTGTGGAAATTGTCTCCGCTACTGTTCAGAAAAATCACGCCAAAAAGGTGAATTCCATTGACCTCGAGATAGGCGAACTTGCCGGAATTTTGGTCGATTCACTCACCTTTTGTTTCGATGCTGCCTGTAAGGGGACCATCGCAGAGGGAGCAGTGCTTAACATCAATGAAATCAAAGCTTTGGGGAAATGCCTCGACTGCGATAATGAATTCCCGGTGGAGATGTATTTTGCAATCTGTTCAAAGTGTGGCGGTGCGGCGGTGGATATTATCCAAGGGAAAGAATTAGCGATTAAATCAATTAATGTTGATTAAAATAATGTGTTTGAGTGTTAATGTGTTCATGTGTTTTTGTCTCGTGACCATGCTCATCTCACTCATCACGGCTCAATACTCACTAAAATAAGGAAAAAATTATGTGCGATACTTGCGGATGCAGCCAGCCACCAGAAGCGGTGACATATCGAAAACCGGGGGAAGATCCCCACGGACATACACACGACCATGATCATCCACATTCCCACGGTCAGCATCGCCACGAAAGTCGAACGATTGCGGTGGAAACGGATGTCCTTGCTAAAAATAATTTGATTGCTGCCCAAAACCGCGGATATTTTGATGCAAAAAACATCCTTACGCTCAACTTCGTCAGCTCCCCCGGTTCGGGAAAAACAACTTTATTGGAAAAGACGATCCAAAAACTCACACCAAAACACAAGATTGCGGTCATCGAAGGCGATCAGCAAACACTGCGTGATGCGGAAAGAATTGAAGCCACCGGCGCACCGGTTATCCAAGTCAATACCGGGAAGGGCTGCCATCTTGATGCCGACATGATTCATAAATCTCTCCATGAACTTTCTTTGCCGGACAACTCTATTCTATTTATTGAGAATGTCGGGAATTTGGTCTGCCCTGCATTGTTCGACTTGGGTGAAGCGATGAAAGTTGTGGTCATCAGCGTAACGGAAGGTGAAGACAAACCGCAGAAATATCCACACATGTTTGACGCAGCGGATATCTGTGTTATCAACAAAACTGACCTTCTCCCCTATGTGGATTTTGATGTGGAAAAATGCAGGCAGTACGCTTTGGAAGTCAACCACCATCTCAAATTCTTTGAGGTCTCTGCAACAAAAGGAGACGGACTGAACGATTGGATCTCATGGGTTAAAGAGTTAGTGAGTTCTTGAATTTGTGAGTTTATTAGTTAAGCTGTCGAAAACTCCATTAATCCAATACTCCACAAATCCAAAATGCACCACCGCAGATTAATTAAGGTCAACGGTATCGTTCAGGGTGTTGGGTTTCGTCCGTTTGTATATAATCTTGCCTTAAAACACAACCTCACCGGATTTGTTTCAAATACTTCCGCCGGTGTGTATATCGAAATCGAAGGAAGTCCGACGGCTATAAATAATTTTTCAACGGAATTACGATCGGACCCGCCACCGTTAAGTGTCATTGCGGATATAAAAGAAATATCAATTCTGATACAAAATGACGCGAATTTTATCATTAAACCCTCTGACGGTAATGAGTCTGTCTCTACACTAATCTCACCCGATATGGCTGTTTGCGATGACTGCGTAAAAGAACTATTCGATCCAAAGGATCGCCGGTATCGCTATCCGTTCATCAACTGTACGAATTGCGGTCCGCGGTATACGATCATCGATAATATCCCATATGACCGTCCGTTCACATCCATGCGTCATTTCAAACTCTGCCCGGATTGCCAATCAGAATATGACGACCCGACCGACCGCCGTTTTCACGCCCAACCAAATGCCTGTCCGGTTTGCGGTCCGCAGGTAACACTCACTCTCAAAGATGGTAATATCGTAGAAACTGATGATCCGATCGTAGAAACCATCATAGCGTTAAAAAAAGGAAATGTTGTTGCGATAAAAGGTTTGGGCGGATTTCATCTTGCTGTTGATGCCAACAACGAAAATGCGGTCAAAACCCTACGCCAACGTAAAGGTCGCGAAGAGAAACCTCTTGCCGTCATGGTCAGAGATTTACAAACGGCAGAACGTCTGTGTGAAATCTCAGAGGATGAACGCAAACTGCTGACCTCCCAACAAAGTCCGATTGTTCTGCTAAAAAAACATGCGAATTACACGCTGGCTGAATCGGTTGCCCCAAACAATGACCGGTTGGGCGTCATGCTTCCGTACACTCCACTGCATCATTTATTGTTGGATGCGGAGCTGAAAATGCTTGTCATGACCAGCGCCAATTTCTGCGAGGAACCAATATGCATCGACATTGATGAGGCTGAGACGCGACTAAGTGCTATCGTGGATTATTTTTTGAACCATAACAGGGATATTTACCTGCGCAGTGACGATTCGGTCATGATTCATCTTGCCGGAGACCCCCGTCCGATTCGCCGCAGCCGTGGATTCGCTCCCCAGCCGATTTTTGTTCAATCAGATGGTCTACCGATTCTCGCAGTAGGCGGTGAATTAAAAAATACAGTCTGTCTTCTAAAGGAAGATAAAGCGTTTCTCAGTCAGCATATCGGCGATCTGGAAAATCTGGAAGCCTATGAGTTTTTCAAGATGGCCATCAGCCACCTGGAACGCATCTTTGAAACAACTCCAGAACTTATCGTCCACGATATGCACCCGGGATATTTATCCACGCAGTGGGCAAAAGAACAGACAGATATACCGTTATTAGCCGTTCAGCACCATCATGCGCATATCGCCAGCTGCATGGCAGAACATGATCTGGATGAACCGGTAATCGGTATTGCCTTGGACGGAACCGGATACGGTACAGATAATACAATTTGGGGTGGCGAAGTGTTGATTGCGGACTTTGCGGAATTTCAGCGTTTTGCTTATTTAGAACCACTTCCGCTTCCGGGTGGTGATGCCGCAATTAAAGCTCCATGGAGAACGGCGGTAAGTTATTTACTGCATGCTTTTGATGGCGAACTCCCTGAACTTCAATTCCTTGAAAACCACGATGTGAGCACTGTCGTTGAGATGGTAAAGAAAAACATAAATTCTCCCCTTACCACCAGCTGCGGCCGTCTATTTGATGCAGTTACGGCACTATGTGGTGGCAGACAAACCATCCGCTATGAAGGGCAGGCAGCCATAGAATTCATGCAATCTGCCGGAAATGCCGTCCACCGTCCTTATGATTATATCTTTGATCGCAAGGAAGATTCATGGATCATCCGCATTGCTCCGATGATTCGTTCTATTGTGTGGTCGCTGCGAAAAGGAGAAGATATGAGTCATATCAGTGCCGGATTTCATCTGACGCTGGCTGCACTTTTCACGGAGATTGCAGAACTGGCACGAGAAGAAACCGGAATTAAAAAAGTGGTACTGAGTGGCGGAGTATTCCAAAATCAACGTTTATTTGAAGAAATCATTCCGCGGTTGGAATCAAAAGGATTACAGGTGTATACTCACAGTCAAGTTCCGACCAATGACGGCGGGATTTCTTTGGGGCAAACTCTAATCGGTAGAAAGTTTTTGAGTTCAATGAGTTAATAAGTTTAGGCATGGGAACAATAAAGAAATTTGAAGAAATAGAAGTATGGCAGAGAGCTAGAACTTTAGTACAAGAGCCATATCACATTTCATCCGATATCACTTTTTCAAAAGATTATGCCTTAAAAGATCAGCTTCGGCGAGCTGGAATTTCTATCATGGCAAATATTGCCGATGGTTTTGGTCGACGGTCAAGTAAAGAATTTGCTAACTTTCTAAATATTTCACACGCTTCAGCTTCAGAAGTACAATTTCACATTTACATTGCGTTTGACCAAAATTTTATTCAAAAGGGAGTGTTCAATAAACTCTATACCGAGTGTGAAGAAATATCTAAAATGCTACTTGGATTTCAAAACTACTTACGCAAACTACAGTAACTCACAAACTTATGAAACTCAACAACTCATCAAACTCATTTAACTCAGGAAGTGAAATATGTGTTTAGCCATACCGGGAAAAGTCATCGAAACCTACGATGAAAACGGAATAAAAATGGGAAAGATCGAATACAGCGGAACAATCAGCACTGCTTGTTTGGAATACTTACCCGAAATCGAAGTCGGACAATATACGCTTGTCCACGCCGGGTTTGCTCTTTCCGTTCTAGACGAAGAAGAAGCCCAAAAATCATTAGATGCATGGAAAGAGCTGGGCGAAGCATTGGATGAGATCGAGGACAAATCTTGAAATACTTAGATGAATTCCGCGACCCGGTCTTAGCGAAAAACATACTGGATGAAATACATAAAACCGTAACAAAGCCATGGGTCATAATGGAAATTTGCGGAGGGCAAACGCATTCTATCATCCGTAACGGGATTGATCAGGTACTTCCTAAAGAAATCGAATTAGTTCACGGACCGGGCTGTCCGGTTTGTGTAACACCGCTGGAAATCATAGACAAAGCTCTTGAAATAGCATCAAGACCAAATGTGATTTTTACCAGTTTCGGCGATATGCTACGCGTCCCGGGGAGCAATAAAGATCTGTTCATGGTCAAATCTGAAGGCGGCGATGTCCGCACGGTATATTCACCGTTGGAAGCTGTGCAAATTGCTAGAGATAACCCGGAAAAAGAAGTCGTGTTCTTTGCCGTCGGATTTGAAACCACCGCCCCGGGAAATGCCATGGCAATCTATGCCGCATCAAAAGAAGGCCTGACAAACTTTAGTGAATTGGTGAGTCATGTGCTGGTTCCTCCGGCGATGGAAACACTGTTATCTTCACCGGATAATCGTGTTCAGGGCTACCTTGCCGCCGGGCACGTTTGCACCGTGATGGGCTGGGATGAATACGAACCGATCGCTGAAAATTTTCGGGTACCGATCGTTCCTACCGGCTTTGAACCGCTTGATGTGTTAGAAGGAATTTTACTTGTTGTCAAACAGCTGGAAGCCGGATTATTTAACGTAGAAAACCAATATCTCCGCAGTGTGAAGCGTGAAGGTAATCGCCAGGCACAGACAATTGTGAATACGGTATTTGAAGTCACAAACAGAAAGTGGCGCGGGATTGGTGAAATCCCTGCCAGTGGGTTAACCGTTCGAAAAGAATTTGAATCCTATAATGCGGAGAAAAAATTTGCAGTGGAAAACATCACGACTGAAGAATCCGATCTCTGTATTAGCGGTGTGGTTTTACGGGGACTGAAAAAACCGCATGAATGTCCCGCATTCGGAAAAGAATGTACGCCTACGCATCCGCTGGGAGCGACGATGGTCTCAAGCGAAGGAGCGTGTGCAGCTTATTACAAATATCAGCGATTGGAATAAATCAAATTAATTGTCGATATAATTTTTTGGTTACCCACTAAATCCCCCTTTGACAAGGGAAACTTGAAAAGTGAAAATTTATTACAATCCAAAATCGAAACAATTAATAAGAAACTTGCGGAATAATTCTACCCTAGTTAATTCCCCGTAAAAAGCACGGGATTGAAAACATTAGCCACAAAGAACACCCTGCTCGCCCGGCAGGCGGGGAAGTTTCCCCGATGAATTGGGATGTACCACACGAAGGAAAAGAAAAAAATGAAGAATATAAAAACCACAAATATCCAGAAACGCAACAATCCATTAAGTGTATCCTGCTCGGTTCCAATCATGGATCACGATACCGTCCAGTTGGCGCATGGTGCCGGTGGTCGTTTATCCGCCGACTTGATCGACAAAATCTTTCTCCCGCGATTCGGGAACGAAACGCTGAATAAACTCGAAGACCAGGCTACGCTAAATCTCCCCCCGGGGAAGCTGGCTTTCTCCACAGATAGTTTTGTGGTAGATCCCATTTTTTTCCCTGGCGGGAATATCGGTGAATTAGCCATCTACGGCACTGTCAATGATGTCGCGATGAGCGGAGCTACACCGCTTTACATCAGCGTGGCATTCATTCTCGAAGAAGGATTGCCGATGAAAGATCTCCACCGAATTGTGGTGTCTATGGAAATTGCCGCCGAAAAGGCCGGTGTGCAAATTGTCACCGGAGACACCAAAGTCGTAAACAAAGGAAGCTGTGACAAGATTTTTATCAATACCACCGGGATTGGTATCCTCCCTGAAGATGTGTATATTTCAGCATCAAATTTGCAGCCCGGCGATAAGATCATCCTCTCCGGGACGGTCGCGGACCACGGCATGGCGGTCATGACCAGCCGCGAAGGATTGTCGTTTCAAACCCGTGTAAAAAGCGACACAGCTCCGTTGAACGGAATTGTAAAAAACATTTTGGAGATTACCAAAGATATCCGTGCGATGCGTGACCCGACCCGTGGTGGTGTAGCAACAACACTGAACGAGTTCGCCGCTGCTTCCAACGTTGGCATTCAACTTTATGACAGCAATATTCCTGTAAATCCGGATGTGGAAGGGGCTTGTGAAATCCTTGGAATTGACCCGCTCTATGTTGCCAATGAAGGCAAGATGATCGTAGTTGTACCCGCTTATATTGCCGGAGATGTGCTTAAGGCTGTTCAGAAAGTCGAATTTGGGAAAGATGCTGTCATCATTGGAGAAGTTACCGATAGCCATCCCGGGATGGTCGTGATCAAGACTCCTCTTGGGGCAAACCGCATCGTGGATATGCCGATTGGCGAACAGCTCCCCAGAATATGTTGAACAATGCATTCAAATGTGAAGGTGCTAGAGTGTTAAAGTCGCGAAATACCGTATTTTCATTTCATTACTCATTCCAATTGTTTTATACCTTAACACCTTAACACTTATCATGGAATTAAACATTTTAATTTGGACTGCCGTTTCGATCGGGTTCATTCACACATTAATCGGACCTGACCATTATCTGCCGTTTATCATGATCAGCAAGGCACGAAAATGGACATTAGCACGGACTATTTCTGTAACCGCCCTTTGCGGAGTTGGACATGTTCTTGGGTCGGTTGCTTTGGGCGTGATCGGCGTCGCCTTTGGTGTGGCTGTAGGGCTCCTTGAAGGAATTGAAGCCGTTCGCGGTGACCTTGCAAGTTGGCTCTTGATTGGTTTCGGATTTGCTTATGCCGCATGGGGATTGCGAATCGGTCTCCGCGCTAAAGAACATCAGCACAGTCACAAACACGATCATGAACACCATCAGCACACTCATCACCATTTGGGCAGCCATGCTCATTTCCACGGAGATGTAAAAAAAACCACACCGTGGGCATTGTTCATTATTTTCGTATTGGGTCCTTGCGAGCCGCTCATCCCGATTTTAATGTATCCGGCATCTCAAAACAGCTGGTTGGATCTGTTTTGGGTAAGTCTTGCCTTCGGTTTAACGACAATTCTCACGATGACGACCATTGTTATCCTGTCTTACAAAACACTTATTCACCTTCGGCTTGGCTTCCTCGAGCGCTATATTCATGCCATCGCAGGATTGATCATTGCCCTTTCAGGATTGTCTATCGCGGTTTTAGGGTTGTAATTATAAATAAATCAGATTGTATGGTGTTGTGTATACATGTATATTCTTGTGGTGAATAAAAGGAAATCATGAAAAAATCAATCAATATCAGAATGGATGAAAACACGCTGGCCGAGTTAGATCGTTATGGCAGTCTCTTGGAAAGAACCAGAACCTATCTTATCGAGAAGGCGGTTACAACTTATTTTGACACATTGGATGAAATAGTCTCCGACAAAAGAATTGATGATGTCAAAAGCGGACGTACACACGTAATGTCTTTAGAAGAAGTAGCCGAGAAACTTGAACTAGCTAATGTATAAAGTCATTGTTTCAGAAGATGCTTTTAAAGAATTATCTAAATTCGATAAAAAAAATCAAAAACGAATCTTTCAAAAACTTAAGCTATTAGAAACCGGTCAGTTTTCCGGGGATAAACCACTGAAAGGGAAGCATAAAGGTAAGTATAGAAAAAGGGCCGGCAGTTTCCGTATCATATATCTGAGAGAAAATAATATTCTACTGATTACAGTTATCAGAATTGCCCACCGTAAGGAAGTTTATTGAGATAATTACTACTTCAATTGAAATAAAGAAAGTAGGAGATTCTTCTTATCATCGCCTTTCCAGGATTGTCTATCGCTGTTCTAGAACTATAATCTCAGAGGGTCTTTTCCATCTGTTTGTGTTTGATGACTTCGAAAAAAGTATAGCCATCCCCAATAATATTATACCCCGATTTCAGATAAAACGGGACAGCAGTTTCGCGGGCATATAGTTTAATTCTTGCCTTCTTCTTTCTTCCGGCATATTCCTCCAAACCTTTCAAGATCATTTTCCCTACACCCTTTTTGTTATGCTTAGGAGAAACTGCCATAAATCTAATCTGCGCTACGTCGTTATCTAAAACTCTAATACATCCGACCCCGACTACCTCTGATGATTTTTCAGCCATGAGATGATAAAAATTTGACTCATGAGAATCTTTTTCACTTCCTTTCGGTTGACCCCATGGCTTTCTTAGGACTTCCCATCTTAGTTGATAATAGTTTAGAAAATCCTGGTCAGTTTTGGGGGAGCAAATGGTTACATCTTTACTATCATTTATTGAAGCATTTGATACCATAAAGACGGCTTTCTGTTTTCAATTCCGTTCTCCACGACTTTTGCCAATCGAAGCAGCATCGATTCTTCCCAAGCTCTACCGATTAACTGCATTCCGACCGGTAATCCTTCGGAATCATATCCAACAGGAACCGACAATGCCGGCAATCCTGTGAGGTTTGCCATCGATGAAAAACGCATTAATTCAGTGAGTACTTCGAGGTTGGATTCCCCATTCGGCAGCGCATCATTGGGGATAGGCGGTGCTGTCCTGGCTGTTGCGGGGGTGATAATTACATCCACATCATTCAATACACGCTGAAATTCCTTCTTTGCCAAAGTTCGCACCCGCTGAGCTTTGATATAATCGCGGCTGGTAAACGATCTCGCCATTGCTAAATTTATTCGCACATCCAACCCAAAATCTTTGCGGTGCTTATCATAGTATTGGTCCATTGCCATCGCCATTTCGGAAGATATCGTTATTGCGTGGGCTATTCTAAAGGCATCCAAATTCGGTATTTCGATCTCCATTTTTTCAGCTCCGGCATTTTCTAACAATTTTATTGCATTTTCACAGCGTGCTACAACATCCGCAGATGCATCTTTGAACCACTCCGGATAGATCCCGAACTTCATCCCCTTTAACTCGTCCCAATTCATTCCGTAAAGATGAACCGGAGGTTGGCGCATAGACCAATAATCCTGTTTATCCGCTCCGGCAATTATCGAATACAAAATTGCTGTATCATCGACTGATGCCGCAATCGGTCCGACATGAGCAACACTCCAGCACAGTGGCGCGGCACCGTGTTCGCTGACTCGCCCGAAGGTAGCTTTAAGCCCAACCACACCACATAGCGCTGCAGGGATACGGATAGACCCGCCGCCGTCTGCGCCAATTGCACCGGGACAGATTCCTGCGGCAACAGCCGCTGCAGATCCACTGGATGATCCACCGGAGTAATGGTCTACATTGTGCGGGTTCCGAACGACCCCGTGATGAGGATTCAGTCCGGTTACACCAATCCCAATCTCATGCATATTCGTCTTACCGATTAGTAACGCTCCGGCTTCTCTTAACCGGGAAACAACGGTGGCATCATGTTTCGTCGGTTCAGCTCCAAGAAATTTTGTTCCGACCGTTGTCGGGAACGGCACCATATCAAGTTCATCTTTGACGGCAATGGGAACACCATCCAAAATACTGAGCGGTTTTCCGTCCTTGATACGCTCCACAGACGATTTCGCTTGTGCCCTCACATTTTCCTCTTCGAAAAACGTAAAGGCGTTTAACGGCGGTGATTCATCATTAGAAGAAACCATCGCTTTTATTGCCTTCTCAGCCACGGTAACCGGTGTTGTTTCTCCGCTTCGATAAGCACGGGCATAATCGGTAATTGTCGGACCTTCCCCTTGAGAAGGATTGTTTAGAAAATAATCAAGTTCGCTGGTCGCAATCGGTTTCATTTCTTTTTGCCTGCGGGTCGGGATATTAAACGGGTGAACGCCCGTAGGTTCTGCCACCTTCATATCGCGGAGTTTTGGAATCCCCGCTGCTTTATATAACTCCGGCAGCAAAAGCCAGCGCGTCCATTTGCTTTCGGTTAAATTCGCGAACAGTTTTAAGATGATTCCTGCAAGCCGTGGCGCTTTAACAGGCTGAAGATCGTATGCCATAATATTCCTGGTGGTTAGTGATTTGTAAATTGGTGATTGCCTGCCCGCCTCTGGAGGACCTGCCCGTCCGCCTGTACGTAGGCATGGAAGCAAAGCGTAGGCGGGGTAATTGGTTTTTGCCTACTGACTACTCACTTTTTCAGCTTTCCGATGTAAAGATAACAGTTAACCATTAAAGTCAGAAAAACCAGATCTGCTACTCCAAAGAGCGAGACAAAGAGAATATGCGGGATGTCTCCAACAAAGTAGTAAAAGAAGGCAATGGCAGAATAGGCCACTTTGTAAAGGGCGCCTACCAAAATCAGATCATGGTTTTTAATCAAATCTCCCCGGTAAATCAGCCAATAGGCGATTCCGATCACAAACAGGAATGCACCAATCAGAGAGATGTAGGCACTGAATTCAGGGAGTTTATGCGCAATGCCAAGGACGCCAAACGCCGCCTTAAAGAAAAAAGTGAAGATGATACCCAGCACGATATCATACACGGAAGCCGTAAGAAATAATCCTCGGTAAAACGATTCACGTTTCGGATTCATGATATTTCCTCCTATTTTGCGGAAAGAACAGGGGGTAATTTACGTCATATTCAAAAATAAAAAAGAAATATCCTTTTTTTGTTTCCACACCTGACAGCAGTATATTCCGACATGAATAGACAAACAAAATCTCGATTAATTTTCATTATTTTAACGTTTGCGATAACTATTCTCGTTGGTCAGGGCACGTTTCAAATCAACGGCAGAGTTACCGATCAGGAGACCGGTGATCCTTTGGTTGGTGTCAACGTTCTCTTAAAAGGAACCTTCATCGGTGCTGCAACAAACGGCAACGGGGAATTTATCATTACAAATCTTAATCCCAAAATTTACACGCTGGTGTTTTCAATGATCGGCTATACAAAAATGACGTTTTCGATTTCCGTTGATAAAAATTATCCTCATCTAGATATTAAATTACAACAAGATGTTTTATCTTCCCCTCAAGTGATTGTTACCGCTTCCCGTAAAGCACAGGATATTATGGAATCGCAGCTTTCCGTGGCGGTGATTGGTATGAGAAATATCCGTGAAAAATCCGCGGTGAGTTTAGCGAAAGTTCTGCCTTACGAAGCCGGAATTAACACGGTCAAAGGGCAGTTGAATATCCGCGGGGCATCGGGCTATACCATGGGTGCCGGAGAGCGTTCGCTTATTTTACTGGACGGTGTACCGCTTTTAGGAAGCGCAGCCGGGAACATCAGCTGGTCGGTGATCCCGACCTCCGAAATTGAACAAATTGAGATCATTAAATCCGGTGGATCTGCTTTGTACGGCTCCAGTGCTTTGGGCGGAGTGCTAAACATTATCACGCGTAATGCTCCTGCAAAACCGGAAACAAAAATACGCATAAAAACCGGTAAGTACAGCCAACCAAAATATGAGCAATGGCAATGGCGTGATAAACCAGGGACGTACCATACAACCGAAGTTACTCACGCTCAACCCTTTGGAAATCATAGCGGATGGCTGCGACTTCAACGCTCAAAGGATGGCGGTGCTACGCAATTGGGATGGGATGAATCATGGAATATCACCGGAAAATGGAAGTGGAATTACAAATCACAATATACCGCTTCGTTATATGGAAATTATTATACCGATAAATCCGGGCTGGTGAATCAGTGGAAAAACCCCGCCGACCCCTTTGAGGCTCCTGTCGGAGATGCAAAGGATTATGGCGTCGGAAGCAAACTTAATATCAACGGTTTTTTCAATTATATCTACTCCCCGAATATGGTGGTGAAAGTAAAAAGTGCTTTGTATGATGTTCATTGGAAAAATCACGGGCGGACGAACCAGAATTATTCCAATGAACAAAAATGGTTCGGTGAAACTCAGATAAACACAAATCTGTTCCATTCGTTGAATATCACTGCGGGGTCGGTTCTGCAGCATGGTTCGATCGACGCAGAGATATTCGGAAATCACACCAGTTTATCGGCAGCACTTTATTTTCTGGCACAGCAACGGGTTCTTCCGCAACTGACCCTTTCAGCCGGCGGACGTTTTGAAAGTTACCACGTAGACGATGATTTGCTCGATCAAACCTTCGCCCCTCAGGTCGCCTTAAACTGGAGACCGCAGGAGTGGCTGGCATTTCGGACTTCGGTGAGCCGCGGATTTCGAGTACCAACAATCGCAGAGATGTTCTCTAAAGCACGTATGGGAATTTTTGAGGTGGATCGTAATCCTGATTTAGAACCGGAGTATAGCCTTTCTCGTGAACTTGGTGTAACAGTCATGATTCCCGGCGGAAAGTGGATTAGCCATATTGGTATTGATGGAGCAATTTTTCACACGGATTTTGAAAACCTGATAGAGCCTTGTGCAAATGATACCGGAGCTATACAATTTCAGAATGTCACAAATGCCCGAATTGCCGGAGCTGAAATTGGCATAAAAAGCGGATTGTTAAATAACCATCTTATGGTAACCAGCGCTTATACTTGGCTCGATCCGGTGGAAGTAAATGAAATCGGAGACGTCACAGACACCCTCTCTTACCGCTTTCGTCATACATGGGTGAATTCTGCTACGGCTTATTTCTTCGGGTTCTCCGCCGGACTTGAGTATCGTTATTCCAGCAGGATAGACAATGTGGAATTATTCGAAGAGAACCCTGAAACAGGAAGCGATATGCGGGTACCCATCCATGTTTGGAATGCCGGTTTTGGATATCAGCGCAAAGGATGGGAATTGTTATTTAGAGTTGAAAACATTTTGCAATATTACTATACAGAACTCGAACGAAATATGGGATCAGAAAGAACATTTTCTGTGGATTTTGTTAAGAACTTTTGAAGCAGATACAAGATTTATTTCTGTTTAATTTTGAACATATTCGTCCATTTCTTCTGAAGATTTCCATATGCTCTTCCGCCAAGCATCACTAAACCAAGACCGTAAGGAATCCATGACACTGCATAAAGGACAGATCCTATCCAAATCCAATCTGTGTTCCCTGTTTTAATGTACAGATACCCCGTCAGAAATATACCGGGGTAACCCAGAATAAGTCCGATGACAATTAAAACCACACTTAGTTTTGAACGATTTTTACTCATAAAACGAAAGGTAATTTATTGCACTTCACTAATATCTTACACCCTATCAAATGTTTCAAAAAGTATTAAATTTATGCAGTAATTATTATGCCTAAACACAAATTTACCATCCAAAACACACCGCCAAACAAACAATGAACTTCAGAATAACTATTTTCATTATGATAACGTTTGGTGCTGTTCTATCTCTGGGGCAAGATCGTCTTGACTCATTTTCCGCATGGAAGGACAAAACTCCATCTTACATTGGTACAGGATTCTCAAATTCAGTTTCAAATCCGACGAATCAGATCATCCTTGGAGGAACTGCCATGGGTGCTCTTTTTAGTCTTCGATATGACCAAAAAATTAATGATTATGCCCAATCAAAAAATATTTTACCGAAAAATGTTTCACATTTTGGAGATAAATATGGAGGGCGTTGGGCACATTGGATTCTATGGGTGACTGTTTTGGGATCATCCTGGGTGGAAAAAGAAGATGGAAGAACGGTGTTCAGAAAGATGGAGTTTGCTTCTACCGCCATTGCAACAAATTTAGCCGTGACCTATCTATTAAAATTTTCTGTCGGTAGAGAACGTCCAAACGGAAAAAACCGCAGGTCATTTCCTTCCGGTCATACGTCCAACAGTTTTGCGGTAGCGGCAATCGCACATGAACTTTTTGGAGACTCCGTCGGGACTGTTGCTTATCTTACGGCAGTATTAGTTGGAGTTAGTCGAATTAACGATAACCAACATTACCTGAGCGATGTCCTCTTTGGTGCCGGGATTGGAACAACAATTGGCAGAGGATTTGCCGCACAGTACAGAGACGAATCAAATAATACACTCACACAAAACCCGGGGATCACCTTAAAAATCATCCTTCCAATCGAATAGATATCGTAACAGAAACAAAACCATGAAAAATACAAACCTACCAACACCGTTCACCGGAATCATTACACCCATGATTACTCCGCTCTCCGGTCAGGACAAGTTAGATATTACCGGACTTGAGCGGTTAATCGAACATATCCTGGCGGGTGGCGTTCACGGGCTGTTTATTTTAGGCACCACCGGAGAAGCTCCAAGCCTGAGTCACCGTCTGCGCAGGGAACTCATCCAACACACATCCAAAATTGTCAACGAACGCATCCCGATTTTGGTCGGAATCACCGATACCTCGTTTGTGGAATCTATCTCTATGGCGACATTTGCCGCCAGCCATGGTGCCAGCGCTGTGGTGTCGGCTCCACCGTATTACTTTCCGGCCGGACAACCTGAGCTTTTGGAGTACGTTCAGCACCTTGCACGACAACTACCCCTACCTCTTTTCCTCTACAATATGCCTAGCCACACCAAGTTGGTTTTTGATCCGGAGACGGTACGAAAAGCGGCTGAACTTGAAAACATCATCGGATTAAAAGACAGTTCCGGAAACATGTTGTATTTTCATCAACTTCAGGAATTGTTGAAAAATCACAAAGATTTTTCACTTTTAGTCGGACCCGAAGAATTACTGGCGGAATCTCTGTTTTTAGGCGGAAATGGCGGTGTTAGCGGAGGAGCCAATATTTATCCGGAGCTCTATGTGAACCTCTATAATGCGGCGAAGGAAAAAAATGTAGATATTGCTACCCGGTATCATGAACAAATTATGAAAATCAGAACCACCATCTACAGCGTAGGGCATTATTCCTCCAGTTTTTTAAAAGGTGTAAAATGCTCACTGTCATGCATGGGAATTTGTGATGATTTTATGGCAGAACCGTTTCGGCGCTTTCGCGAACCAGAACGAATACAGATTAAAAAATATTTGGAAGAATTAAGCTTGATCTAACGTATGG
>JACKQG010002905.1_pt1 | contig 21724 bp, 18 predicted proteins | sample 8237621 | NCBI WGS metagenome assembly JACKQG01 (sample SAMN15677084, study PRJNA649215) | marine metagenome | biome: marine; feature: Black Sea; material: saline water; isolation source: suspended particulate matter (SPM) from the Black Sea western gyre | collected 2013-06-09/2013-06-10 | depth... | reverse complement strand
TGCGGTTCGTTTTTCGGCGGGCGGTCATAGCAGCCTGCTAGAGCCCTTTACCGACGCCCTGGCCTTTACCGAAATGCAATCCCAGGTCGCTGTTTTCCTAGCCTCCGACGGCACTGCAGTCGTTATTACTGACGATTCGGTAATCGCCAACTAAGAGGCCTGCAGTTCGGGTAATACCTACCCCTAATTCGGGTCCCTTTTTCTGGGACCCAAAGCCAACCCTCCGGGAATTCCCTCGGGGGGTTTTGGCATGGGACAAGAATGTTTTTGTTTCAAGAGGATTGGGCGAAAAGTAATAAATAAAGAAATTGGCCTCCTGTGGCCGCATGATCGGCTAAATTAAGATGAGACTGTTCCTCAATACATCCCCTGAAATGACGGCTAACACCCCTAATCACAATGAAATTGTGACCCGGCTTGCCGGCCGCCTGGCTGAACTGCTCCGCCTCGAGTCCACCGATTCCATCAAGCCTGAATCAGAATTGCGCAAGGATCTCGGCGTCGACAGCCTCGGCCTGGTAGACCTGGTAACTCTCGTGGAAGAAGACTTCAGCGTCCGATTTGCGTCCAATACGGACCTTTCTGAGATCGTGACCGTGAACGACGTCGCCAATCTGGTCGAAAGTCGGATTCAAGCAGCCCAACAAGCGTAACAATGGGGATTCATCCTCCATATCCCAGCTTCACCACGCCCGACACCATCGACGATTTTTTCGTAGCGGGTCGCAACTTGTGGCCGGATCTTGCTGATCTGAAGCAACTGACATACGATCGCGAGCAGGTGCCCGATGAAGTGGTGCGCTTTCTGCGTAGCACCTGTCTCAACGAGCATGGTGTTGCCCACTACTTAGGCAGCTACTTCCACAACTACCACAACGACTTCAAGCTGCGCTTTTGGTCGGCAATGTGGACGGCGGAGGAGTACACCCATTACATCGTGCTGCGTCGCATTATCCAAGGTTTGGGCGACGACCTGACACCGCGCGACTTCGCCGGTTTGGAAGACGGTGATTACGTCGAAAATTTCTTGGCCTACCTTGATGACATCAGGGTCGACAAGTCGATGGACTCGCGCATGCTGCAGTTGATCTATGGCGTGTTGCAAGAATACGGTGCAGTAATCGCTTACACTGCCGCCGCCGAACAGTGCAACGACGAGGGCATGGCCAAAATTTTGCGGCGTGTGGCCAAAGACGAAATGCGCCATTGCCGTTTCAATCAGGTCGCTTTAGAAGCGATGATGGAACATTGCAGCGAAGATGAAAAAGCTTTGGTGTGGCCGCAGTTCCGAGCCATTTGGGGCGACCTGCAAATGCCCACTGAGCACATCGCATACTTCTCAGAAATTGGTGCCACTGATTTGTACACCAGTTTGTGGGATGGAGAAAAGCGTTCCAAGATCATTTTGTACTTGTCGCACTATTTCCAGAAATTCCGCCAGTACACCAAAGATCCAGCGACCACCTAGTTGAGATCGGCTGCCCTAAACATTGCTGTTAATTGATGTCTAAGCCCCTCTACGACGCGCTGTATCACCGCTTGGAAAAGGTACGTTGGAACATGTCTGACGTACCCTTTGATCAAATTGATCGCAGTGCCGTCAGTGATGAGACCATTCGCTCGGTTCAGGTGAACTGCCTGATGGAGCTGTCGTCGCTTTACGCCACGCGCATGTTTCTGCGCGACTTTCGTTCGAACCCAGATTTCTGTCAGTTTCAGAGCATTTGGTATTTCGAAGAAATGCGCCACTACCTGATCCTGCGTGAATACCTGAAGCACTTCGACGCCGAGCCAAATTTTGAATCGTTGGACGAATACGACACCGACCTCAAAGAAGCGCCGTGGCCCAACACCTTGGCCATGCACTGGTGCGGCGAACTACGGTTGGGGCGCTGGTACACACATTGGTCCAAAGAGGCTGATGAACCAATTCTTAAGCTGGTTTACAAACTGATCGCCGACGACGAATTCCGTCATGCTCAGGCATACGAAGAATTCATGCAGCAAGCATTAGAGCGCGATCCCAGCGTGTTGTTAGCCTTTGCCAACTCCACTAAATGGATGTTGTTGAACCCCGACGGCGATAAGCACCCGACCACATTCAGTGAGGGTTCTTACGACGGCAAGGCGGTTACCGATCGCATTGAAAATTACGAAATGCTGCGCGAGCGCATCCAAACCATGGTTCCTGCTGAAGCGGAAATTAGTTTGGAGAAACGTGTCCTGAAAACCTTGTCGCGACTATCTGGTCTGGAACTTCAGACCCGTTCGGACTTGGTTCGCCTGACCCTAGACCTGCAAGCCCAAGCTCGCGCCGCCGAGGTGAAGCCCGCTGTTTAATCCCCTCCACCCAATCATCCTTCTCCTTCTTCCATGAGCATTGAAAACCGAGTCGATACCGGCGATAGTGCGGTTCATTACGACACTTCCCCACGCCTGTTCGAGCTGTTGCTCGACAAGAATATGAACTACTCTTCCGGTTTCTACGCCAATGGCGACGAAACCCTGGATCAGGCGCAAATCCTCAAGATGGATCGCGTAGCGGCCATTTGCGGTTTTCAACCTGGGCAAACTTTGCTGGATATGGGCTGTGGTTGGTCCGGCCCGGCCCGCTACTTCGCCGAATACTACCAAATGAACGTCATCGGTTATACGCTGTCGGACGTTCAGCGCGATTTTGCCATGGCTAAGGCCAAGCAGCGCGGGATTGCCGATCGCTTGGATATTCGAGTGTGCAGCGTTTTGGATGCAGAATTAGAAGATGAAAGCGTCGACCACGTGATTTTCTTTGAGAGCATCATTCACATGTGGGAGAAGTTGGATTTGTTCAAAGCTTGCTATAAAGCTTTGCGACCTTCCGGCATGTTATTCGTGCAGGAAAGCAATTACGATCGCAATTCCAACACCGATAAATTCCGTAAGGATCGCGGATTCCAATTGGTGGACGAGGTGTTTGGTAATACCGCAACTATGGTTTCTACCGGCGAAATGATGCGCTTGATGGAAGAGGCCGAATTCCTGCCTTGTTACACCGAGAACATTTCGAATCATTACAAGACCACCCTGGCGCAATGGTGCGATCGCATTGATCAGCACAGTGAGGAAATGGCTGCACTTGAGCCGGAATTCTTTCCTGGATTGCGCAAGTACCTGATGATGGCTTTGGCGACCTACCGTTTGGAAGGCACCTTGTGCCACATGACGGCAGGTCAAAAAACGCCCAATAATTGGAAACTGCACGCGCCTCTGAGATGAGCGACCCTAGCCGATTGTTATCTGAAGAGATCGACCCATCTCTTCAGACCTATGACCTGTTTGACTGTTTCGAACGCTGGGTAAAAGAAAAGCCGAATCAAGTCGCGATGCGATTTGTAAGCGATACCGAGCTCAACTTCGAAGCATTCACCTTTCCGGAGTTGTACAAAATGACCCAAGCTGCGGCGGCGGTTTACCGTCAGGCCGGGTTAAAAAAAGGCGATAGGGTTTTGATCGAGTTGCCCACATGTCCCGGTTTTGTGGCCGCACTTATGGGCGCGTTTTACATCGGGTTGATTCCGGCAGTGATTGCACCGCCGGAAATGCGCGACTCAAGGACCGGCCAGCTGGAATGGCAGCACCATGTGGATCAGGTCAAGCCACACGTAATGGTTAGCGTAAACGCGCCGCTAGTTGGCGATTTGTTGCACTTCACAGCTGAGCAGCTCATGGCCGGCGATGCCAGTGCTGCCGGGGAACGCACCCGTAACGAAGACCAGGCATACATCCAGTTCAGTTCCGGCAGTACCGGTGCCCCTAAAGCCCTGTTATTGAGCATGGAGGCCATCGTATTCAATATGGATATGTTGGCGCGGCGCATCCCAGTGCTGCCCTTCCATCGTCATCATTCGTGGCTGCCTCTGTATCATGACATGGGACTGTTCGGGAATTTCCTGCTGGTGTTCTACATCGGTCATGAAATGACTTTGGCCGACCCGACTCTGTTTGCGCGCTCGCCCATCATCTGGTTCCGCCTCGTCAGTGAATTCAATGTCACCGGCACGGTCGGGCCGCCGTCGGCGGTGGCTGGAGCGTTGTCGATGCTGGAACGACGCAAACAAGAGGGACTTGACCTGAGTTCACTGAATTCTTGGTTGGTCGGTGCCGAACAAGTGACTCCACATCTAATCCGCCGCTTTTTGCACATTACCGAGCCCTACAACGCCCGGTCCGACGTCTTGAAACCGGTTTACGGCATGGCTGAAATTACTTTGGCCGCGACCATTCAACGCCAATTCCGGGTACCGATTTGGGATCGAGTGCAGCGCGAAACTTTCGAATTAAAAGGCCTGGCTGTGGCGGCCGAGGCTGATGCACCTGATCAAGAATGCTTGGAGTGGACCGCTTGTGGCAGTCCATTGGACGGTCAAAAAATGCGTATCGCCGATGACGGCGGCAATGATTTGCCCGACCGCCATGTAGGTCGCATTTTGCTGAATTCCCCGTCTTTGTATTCCGGCTTCCTGTGTGGCGATGAATTTGAGCCGCGTACAGATCCATGGCACGATACCGGTGATTTAGGATATGTCGCCAACGGCGATACTTACATCACTGGCCGCAGTCGTGAGGTGATCATTAAGAATGGCCGCAACTACGCGCCCGAACGGCTGGAGGATCTAGCATCTACCGTCGAAGGAGTCGGTCGTGGGGCAGCATTTGGAGTGTTTGATCCGGCCCGCGAAACCGAAATGGTGGTGCTTTACGTCGAGGTCCATAATCGTTACATGCGCGAAGCCGCCGATCGCGACAAGGTGCGCATGGCGGTACGCACCGCGCTTACCGATGCCGGATTTGCTGTCGATCAAATCGAATTGCGGCCGCGGCGTTTTCTTGCCCGCACCACCAGCGGTAAAATTCGCCGCAGTTACATCCGCAAACAACACATTGCGGAGCTGGATTCGGCTAAATGACCGCTTGCATTACCGGGGTAGGTCTAGTGACGCCCGTCGGCTTGAGCCGCGAGCAAACTTGGCAATCGTTTTTGAATGGCACCAGCGGCATAGGCCCGATTCAAGGCTATGCTTGTGCAGAAGAGGTGGTGCAAATCGCCGGCGAAGTCGACGCTAGTTTCGAACAACATTTTCTTGATCAAATTCAATTGCCGTTTGCGCGCCGTTTTGGCCGCTTCACGCAGCTGGCGCTACTAGCTGGCCAAGAGGCGTTGCAACATTCTGGTTTGGACTTGGAGCAGGAGGATCGTAGCCGCATCGGCGTGGCAATGGGAGTGGGCGGCGGTGCCACTCATTACCTAGATCCTGTTCGGCAAGCTATGGACGCAGGCGACGTCAATCTGTTCGTGCGCTCGCTCGATCACTATTTTGTGATTAAAACCATGTTTAATGCGCCAGCTGGCATGCTGACGATTCAGCACGGTTTGCAAGGGCCATCGACCATGGTGTCGGCCGCGTGCGCCTCAGGCAGCATGGCCGTTACTACCGGATTGGACTGGATCCGCAGCGGTCGCGCCGACGTCGTTTTGGTTGGCGGTACTGACTCGACGGTGAACCGCGAAACCATTCAAGCCTATTGGAAGGTGCGGGCCTTAACCGATCAAAATCAATTGGGCGCGGCTGCTTGTCGTCCGTTTGATCAAGACCGCGCTGGTTTTGTGATGGCCGAGGGCGCCGGTTTGATGGTACTGGAGTCCGAACAACACGCCGCGGCACGTGGTGCAAAAGTGTTGGCAAAGGTTGCTGGGGCTGGCATGGTCAGTGAGGCCTACAAAATTGCTACGCCGCAATTAGATGGCGTCGGCATGGCGCGGGCGATGATTGCGGCGCTTGCAAATGCAAAGCTGCCGGCCGATGCGATTAGCCATATGTCGGCTCACGCGCCGAGCACTCCGCAGGGTGATATGGCGGAAGCATTGGCGGTGCATCATGCTTTTGGCAAACATGCGAGCAAGATGTCGGTGACCGCACCCAAGTCGTACATCGGCCATGCCATTGGGGCTTCGTCGGCGATTCAAACGGCGTTGTTGGCCCTGTCCATCGAACGCAGCTTGCAAATTCCAACTCTAAATTTGGATCAGCAAGATTCTGCCATCGATTTGGACGTCGTGCATGGCGCGCCACGCCCAAGCAAGGATGAATTTGCCATGGTCAACGCATTTGGCTTCGGTGGGCACAACGTATCCCTGATTTTGGGCAAGGCCTAACAGTTGGTTTTTCAGGCCGACTTTTGCAGTCCCAGATTCAATTCCCGAGTCATCGCGTTGCGCATTTCAAACTTTTGAATTTTGCCGGTGACGGTCATTGGGAATTCGTGCACGAACTTGATGTAGCGCGGAACCTTGTAGTACGCGATGCTGCCTTTGCAATAAGCCCGAACGTCTTCGGCACTTAGCTCCTCGCCCGGATGGAGTTCTATCCAAGCAGCGATTTCCTCGCCGAACTTATCGTCAGGCACGCCAAATACCTGCACCTCGTGGATCTGCGGGTGGCCGTAGAGGAATTCTTCAATTTCGCGCGGGTAGACGTTTTCGCCGCCGCGAATCACCATGTCTTTGAGTCGCCCGGTAATGCGCAACCAACCGTTTTCGTCCATGATGCCTAGATCGCCGGAGTGAATCCAACCATCGGGCTCGATGCATTCTGCGGTCTTGGCAGCGTCGTCCCAGTAGCCTTTCATGACGCAATATCCACGTGTCAGAACCTCGCCTTGTACGCCACAGGGCACGGTCTCCCCGACTGCATTCACAATTTTCACTTCGGTGTGCGGAACCACTTGGCCAACGGTGCCAACGCGCTTGTCCAATGCGTCATCGGTATGTCCTTGGTAGGAGATCGGACTGGTTTCGGTCATGCCGTAACCGATAGTGATTTCCGGCAGATGGTAATCCTGGATCACGCGCTTCATCAACTCCATCGGGCATGGAGCGCCGGCCATGATTCCGGTGCGCAAAGTGCTGACGTCGTAATTTTTGAAGTTTGGGTGATCGATGGCCGCCAAAAACATCGTCGGCACGCCGTACATGGAAGTGCATCCTTCTTGAACCACCGCTTGCAAGGTCGCTTCAGCTTCAAAGACTTCCGACGGATAAACCAAACGCACGCCATGTGTGATCGCGGTCAAGTTGCCGGCAACCATGCCGAAGCAGTGATAGAGCGGAACCGTATTGCAAACCACATCTTCAGGCGTGTAACGCAGATTGTTTGCGACGATGTTGGCGTTATTCAGAATATTGTGATGACTCAAGGTGGCGCCTTTGGGTGCTCCAGTTGTGCCTGAGGTAAACTGAATGTTGATCGCATCATGGCAACCTAAATGCATGGCCATATCAGTCAGTGCGCTTTCCTCGACCTGCTCGGAGAGTTGCAAAACCTCGCCAAAATGAAACATGCCGGCAGTATGTCCTGTTCCTAAACGGATAACCGTTTGTAATTGCGGGGCTTTGGCCGCCTGCAACTCACCAGGTGCGCATTGATGTAGCTCGGGCAATAAATCCTGCAGCATTTTTATATAGTCGGACGACTTAAAGCGCGTGCCAGTGACGACACCTTTACAGCCAACTTTGTTCAGGACATATTCCAACTCGGAGGGCCGGTATGCTGGATTAATATTCACCAAAATGACGCCAATTTTTGCCGTAGCAAATTGAACCACGGTCCAATCCGCCTGATTGGTTGCCCAAATTCCGATGCGATCTCCGGGGCTAAAACCAAGGGCTATTAATCCTTTAGCGAAGGCTTCGACCCGGTCGCCAAATTCAGCCCAAGTCCAGCGGATCTTCTCATGACAGGAGACAAGCGCGATATTGGAAGACCACCTTTTGACTGCATTATCAAAGGCTTCTCCAAGGGTAGCTTGCAACAACGGAACATCCGTAAGGCCAGCAACGTAGCTCTTTTTCATGCCGCGGTTTAGTTAACTTTGAACGGCAAAATAACAAGCCGCTAATTACTTTTTGCCCGGCGATTTTTGGGTCGAAATTGGGAAACCAGGATACCGATCATCATCAGGCCGCAACCCTGCCATTCACGCAGGCTTAGGTGCTCTCCTAAGAGTAGCCAACCAGCGGCTGTTGCAAAAACGGCTTCTAGGCTGAGCAAAATCGCCGCGTGTGCTGGTGGCGCTTCTGCTTGCCCAAAAGCTTGCAGGGTAAACGCACCGCCTACAGCAAAAATGCCGCTGTAAAGCAGCCACGGAAGGACCTCGAAAGCGGCTTGGCTGGGAATGGTTTCGGTGAAAAAAGCCAGAGCACAGGCGAGCACTCCGACCACAAAAAACTGATGCGCTGCCAGGGTAAGCGGATTGTAGCGCGCGGCAAAATGACCTAGGCCGATGACGTGCAAACTCCAAATGACTGCTCCTAGTAAAACCCAGGGATCACCTGTGGCGAATTGAAAATCGTTGCTTATGGAAAGGTAGTACAGGCCAGCGGCGGTCACTAGTGCCCCTAGCCAAGTCGCGGCATGAGTACGTTTGCCAAAAGCAAGGCCGATGACGGGGACCAGTACCACATAAAGGCCGGTCAGGAATCCTGCCTTAGACGCACTGGTGTATTGCAACCCGATTTGCTGGCATAGCGCTCCGCCTAATAACAACAAGCTCAAGCCAAAAATGATCTTCGGCGGGGCGGAGGGCTTTTTGCTTTTGAGCTGGGGCAGGCGCAGAACCGGCAGCAATACCATCCAACCGATGAGGAAACGCAAGCCAGTAAAAGTCATTGGCCCCATGCCCTCCATTGCGGCACGCTGGGCGGAAAAACCCACGCCCCAAATCAACGCTGCCAAAAGAAGCAGCAGATCTCCACGCAGTTTTGGGTTCACGGAACGCGCTTGAACTCGGTGGCGTCGATGTTGCCGTCGCCGTTCAGGGAGGCGGGTACTTGCTTGGAGGCATCGAGGGCGCTTCCATTTGCTGTCGGGTAAAGCGCGACGGCCAAGTAGAGGTGGCTAGGCACACTGCCGAATTCGGCAGTCAGATCCAAGACACCCTCAAGCACGCTGCCATTGGCGGTGCTGGCGGCGGAGTTGGTGTCGGACCAGCCGCTATAGCCATTATCGACTTCAGCCCCTATGTAAGCGTCCCAAGCGGCTACAGTGCCAGCTTTGGCCCACATCGCGGGAATCATGCTGCCGGGAGTGCGACTGAGGATCAGGAAACGATCCATGCCCGCGCTCGGGCTATCCGTCGCGACGTAAAGTTTGTCACCCTTGAGCCCGGCCCACAGATGCACACCGTTATTGCTATCTATGAGCACCGCCGCAGCATCAAGCTGGCCATCCATATCCCAACTACCGCCGCCGCCACTGCCGCTCACACTCAAATGCCAATCGGTGCCGTTGTTATTGTCCCAACTGCCGAGGCCGTCGTGGAAAGCCAAGTCCAATTGGGTGGCGCTGCCAGGAACTTTGCCGCCGCTTTCCCAAACGCTGTCGCTAGCATTCCAAGTCATCAAAAAATCCTGTGGCGCGACCGGGTTCCATCCGTTGATACCGGCATGCATGTAAACGGAATTGGCTCCGCTCAGCGGGCCGCCGCTGCCGGGGTCATAACGCACCGCGACCTGTTGCCCAGCTTGCGGTGGATCGGGCACAGTTTCGACGCTCGATCCAGTACCACCCGAGCCGTTGCCGTCGCCCACCCAGACGTGGAAAATATCGCTTTTATGGAGGTTGCCACGGCCATCGACGGCTTCGATGTAATAGTCCAATAATTGGTCGCGCACGCCGCTGATTTCGACGAAGTATTGATCGGCAATTACCTGCGGCATTTCAAAAAAGTCGATACTCGGATCGTTGAAAAAATTACCGGCTGGGAACGGCCGGGAGGACATCGGCAGGTTTTGCCAATTGCCCACCTCAAAACCCCCGACATAAGTTTCGTTTTGAGTGCTGAGCATCGGATTGACCCCGTCGAGGTCGGCGCGCACCTTGAGGGTCACGGATTGGATGCCGGATAAATCATGAGCAAAAGTCCAAATGTGAAAATCACCATCGTCCTGGAATTCTTGATAGCCGTACATTGGTCCATAGTTGGTAGTGCCGGGGTTCCATGGGAAGCGTTGCGGAGTCCAAACCGTCGGCGCTGTGAGGTCGCCCGAGCCATCGCCGATCACGCTTGCGGTGTGTTGCAAAGCCTCATTGACGGCAATGGTTTGCTTCACTTCCATGTCTAACGCAGTGCCGTAATACATATAACCAGAATTCAACCCGCCGAGGAAATAGTGCCAGGCACGTTCGGCCGCATTGCTGCCTGGAGTTGGGTAAAGCACCCGTTCCAGATTAATGGTCCCGCCCTGATCTACATGAATTTGCTCGGCGGTTTCGACGTAATTCAACGCCGCCATCAGCACCGCCCAATTGCGAATGTCCTCGGCCCAACCATTTTCAATATCGACCTGGCCAGAAGTATTCACCGGCGGCCAATTCCAATTCAAAAATTGTGGCGAGCCAAAATCGCCGTCGGCGTTGACCCAGGCGCCATCTTCGACGTGGACGAAGTCAGCGCCAGGCACCGGATGATCCTGCAAATATTCCTGCACCATGCTTGCCTGATAGCCCGATGCCTCGGCCGACGCGACGAAGTTGGGCACCGCATTCATGTAATAATCAAAGCCGCCGCCCCAAGCGTTATCGCCATCGTGAGCGAGCACCACCAGCATCGGCCGATTGGGATCATTTTTGCTTTGCAGGTAGTTAAAAGAACTCAGGCTGGTCGGTGCATAACCGTCATCCCAACCCAAGGACTGCGAAGCGGGAACCACGATGATGGAACTCAATGCACCCGTCTCCGGATCCACCCAAGCCGCCCGGTGCGGAGTGAATGCAAATGGAAATGCTTCCGACGGCGAGCAGCCGCGCGAAATGGTTTTGGTGAAGTAATCCGTCTGTGCCAGATTCATTTGATCGGCTAGGTTCGGCGGGTCGCAATTAATTCCGCCCGATCCAAATACCACCGGGTAGTCCACGCAAGCACGGCTAATTTTCTCACCACTGACAAAGGTCCACTCAATCCCTTGTTCCACCAAAATTGGAATCATGCGTTCAGAAAACGCCAACTCAGACGGGAAAAATCCTTTGGAGACCCCCGGGTTCGCGCCCCACGCGTCGTCGTAAATTTGTCGGTAAAGCTGCAATTCTTTGCGCATCACCGACGTCGGCAGCAGCGGCATGAGAGCGTGGTGGAAGGGGAACATCACCAAATCACAGCGCGGTACAGCTGCGCCGATGGTGGTCCAATTGCGCGCGTCGCGATAGCCACTGAACCAAGTCGAGCTATAACCCAACTGACCCGCAGCGCCGATAGATTGCATGTTTTCGATTAATCCACCAGAATAGGAAACCTGTGCACCGGCCTCCGCCGCCCACGAAATCGCGCCGATGGAATCACGCACGCGAAATTGGTAAGCCGCCACCCGATCCGCTTTACCAAAAATCTGGCGCAGATCATTAGCTGGATGGGCAGCCCCGGCATCGGTGCGCAAAATGCTCTGCCATCCCAATTCATAGCGATCCGCGGTGGCGTTTTGCTGGTCCGGCCAATAAATCGGCTGCTCCATGTGCCAGTGATAAGTGAAGTGCAGCTTTTCGGCCGGTTGCTGAGCCGCAGCCAAATCAGGTAATAGCGTTGCCGTAGGCAGTGCCAGGGCAGCAGCAATAACGGAATTGAGTAGCGTCATGGGGAGGGGATTTGGCGCGGGTCGAGGCCATCCCATCTTAGGACACTCTGGTCCATTCGGCCGCCTACAATGGCAGCAGATGGGCCTATGGGGAGCACACTTGAGGATGACGTCGGCAGCAGTTTTGTTGGCTGGGTTGTGCTCGTGTGCAGCGGTTGATGGAGAACGTCGCCCGCCGGATGGAGTGAAAACCCAGACCTCCGAGCATTTGGTTGAGTTGGAATTGGTGCTGCCTCAGCGCTACCAACACTGGCGATCCGATTTGTTGCAGGATTGGCATCATTTGCAAATCGATCTAGAACAGCGGTTGGCACGCTGGCCGCGGCAAACTCAAGCCGTCGCTAAAAGTCCGTTGCGTTTGACCATTACCGCCAGCCCGGCCGACGCCCACTTTCTGGCCGAACGCCTGAAACTGCCCGGCAACCCATTGGTCCCGCGTACCCATCCCGGTGAACGTCTGGCTTTGATCACCTTGCCGCGCGACGACCGATTGTTGGCCAATCGTGCCCATCCGCCGCGTACTTGGCGCGAAACAGTGCGCCATGAAATGGTGCATTTATTGGCTTGTGATCGTCCTAGTTTGGGCGGCGCGCCAGCGTGGTTCCACGAAGGCTTGGCCGAGGCCATGGTGGCGCTCAAGCCGACCCCATTTCCCGATGTCCAGCAAAGTGCTTTCGGGAGTAGTTGGGTGCCCAATTTGCGCGAGTTACAGGCTGTCGATGGCGGCGGTTCCATGGCGTTGCACACGGTGCTAGCGGGGGAGGCGTCGGAAATCCGTTACTCCGCATGGGCTTGTTTGGTTTTGCAATTGCTGCAGGAACAAAAATCAACCCGGCCTTGGCAATTGCCCTTCGCCCACCCCACTCTCGCCGAATTCCTGGCATCTTTGCCCACCGCTTATGGCGACGTGCTGCCGTCGCCGTTGCCGCGCGGCCGCGAATTGGATTTTGAGATTGGCGGTAAGGAATTATTTATGGCCAGCCTGCCCTCAAAAGCCGTGGTTTTGCAGGCTGGCTCTTGGCAAGCGCGGCAACCACTTAGCTTTCAAATGCGCGTCGGTCGCACCGGCGCGGCTATGGCGGGCATGGTGTTGCGATCACAAGCAGATCCGAATCAGGTACTGCGAATACGCATGAATACCTTTGGCGCGGTGGTCGCTTCGTTGGAATCCCTACAACGACCCAATACTCGCGCTTACCAATCGCGTCCACAAGCTGGGGCAACGTCGGGCTGGCGTGATTTTGAGCTTCAGGTTCAAAACGACGAATACGGCAAAGCGTTTTTGCAACTGCAAAGTGCGGACTACAAACGCAATTTTGCTGCCAGCTTCACCGCACCCTTCCAAATTGAGTTTTACGTCGTTGACGGCGCTTGCGAAATCCGCTCGCAAGAGCCGTTTCTGCCGCTGTCCCATCTGCGATAATCTGCCGCCATGTCCACCTTCTTACGCCAAGTGTTTTCCACCATGGTCGGAGTATTTTTGCTCGGACTGTTGCTGTTTGTCATCGTGTTGGGCAGCCTGCCAGATGAGGAAGGCGTTGAATTAACCGACGGCTCCATTTTGATCGTCGATCTTAGTTTGCCGGTAATGGACAACCCAGTTCCCGCCGGCTTCGATGCCTTGTTTGGTGCAAGTTCGCCAGTGAATCCGACGCCGCTGCACCAATTGTGCGCAGGTATTCGATTGGCAGCCGACGACCCACGCATTGTGGGGTTGTATTTGTCGGGCAGCGTTGGTTCCACCGGTTGGGCAAATTTACATGCGCTGCGCCAAGCCATCGAAGTATTTGCTGCTACCGAAAAACCGATCCTTTCTTATTTCCCGTATTACGACGAGCGCGAGCTGTACTTGGCTTCGCTAGCCGATTCGGTTTATATTCCGCCTTTTTGTGAAGTCGACTTAAGCGGACCTGCGGCCGAAATCAATTATTACGCCGATGCTTTTCAGCGCTTTGGCGTTGAGGTTCAAGTGACCCGAGTTGGCAAATACAAATCAGCAGTTGAACCTTATTTGCTCGACCAAATGTCGGCGGAAAACCGCGAGCAGTTGCATACTTTGCTGAACGATATTTTTGACCCCGCCCTGCAGGCAATCGCCGACGGCTATGGATTGGAAGTGGATGTGCTGCGCGCAATCGTGGCCGAGCGCGGCGTTTTGACGTCGACCGAGGCGCTGCAGGCAGAATTGGTAGACGGCGTGCGGTATACCGAAGAGGTGGCGCGTGAATTGCGCGTGATCACTGACGAGGGCGACTGGGAGGGTGCAGGTCGCCACGACTTTGACCAAATCTGGTTGGAGGATTACGTCGCGTTAGAGGTTGAAGCAGACGCGCGCGTGGATGGCGCAACCGTGGCCGTGCTCTTTGCTGAAGGTGACATTGTGGACGGCCCATCCAGCGATCAGGTTGGCGGCGAAACTTTGGCATTGGCCTTAGAAGAAGCGCGTTTAGACGATGGCATTGCGGCAGTGGTTTTGCGGGTGGATAGTCCGGGCGGCAGTGCGTCAGCGTCGGAAGTGATTTTGCATCAGGTTGAGTTGTTGGCACAAAGCAAACCGGTGGTGATTTCGATGGGGGATTTGGCTGCTTCGGGTGGCTATTGGATTTCCAGCCTCGGCGAAGAAATTTATGCCGAAGCTAGCACCATTACCGGTTCCATCGGCGTCTTTGGCATGTATCCAAACGTGGCCGGATTGGCCAAAGAATTGGGCGTGGCCGTCGAAACCGTAGAGCTTGGACCGCACGCCAATCTGTACTCTATGTACCAATCAAAAAGCGCAGCCACTCTGGCCCGATTGCAGGTATCAGTCGACGATGTTTACGACGGTTTTTTGCAGCGAGTTGCCAATGGTCGCGAACTTGAGGTCGATGCAGTACACGAAATTGCGCAGGGTCGAGTTTGGTCCGGCCAGCGTGCATTGGAGCTAGGCCTGATTGACAAAATTGGAGGCTTGGATGATGCTTTACAGCGCGCCGCAAACTTGGCCGGATTGACCGAAGGCTATGCGGTTGAATATTGGACCTACGAAGCCGACGCTTGGGAAGAGTTCATCGCTAGCTTGGTTGAACGATCACCTGGCAGTTTGGTGGCAGCGACAAAGGTGGCGCATCCGTTGCAGTCTGCCTTGCCCAAAGCGCTCGCCGACGTCATGACTGAGCTCAATCGACTGTGCGCACGCAATGGGGTTTACGCGCGCATGCCGTTCGATTTCCGCCTGCGCTAGGAGCGTGGTAATCGGTGTGATTTAAGAACCCGCTGGCAATGCGAGCTCGATCTCAAATTCTTGGGCGAGGTAAGTGCACTCCCCATCGGCGCCGATGCAGATGTAGTAATAAGCGGTTCCCTGCAACTTAGTCGCTGCCTCAACCCTCTCGTTTGCGTCCGCTTGCACGCGTTTCACTTCAAAGCTAACTTTTTGCAAACGCTGTTTCGGCAGTTGTGGTTCTGCCTTCAACACCAGGTGGTTTTGTTCGATCTGCCAGCCATTCATGGGTCGCAACCAGATCTCGACCGCGCCGACGTCGTCGCCCCATTCCACTTGATGCCTCGCATCCGGCCGCAGCGCCAAATGCACGCGCACAGTGGAAACCGGTTCTGTCGCATTCCTAGGCGACGGCGTTTGCCAAGCTAGTGCGCTTTCAATGGCAACGCGGTTATTGTTGTCTAGTGGCACGCCCGCTTCAGGCTGTGCGCCTTCTTCCCCGCCAGACGCGGTCGCCGCTAGCGGTACTGGTAATTCGATGGGGGTTAGCCCGCGCTTTTTAAGCTGCATTTGCGCTTGCGATACCCAGTTATAGAACGGATATGGCTTATCCAATTTTGGCCCCCATTGCTGAATCCGACGTCGCCAGATGTATTGCCCAGGATTCAGCTTCAATGCCTGCTGCCAAGACTGCAACGCATTTTGGAAATCGTCGGCGTGGGCGTGGCTTGAGTCATAACGCATGCGCTGGGCGACGCCAAGTCGAAACCATGCAGCGGCGGTTTGCTCGGCGGAATGCGCGGCGTTTTGTGGAGCCTTTTTTGCCGCCGCAGGAGCAGCTTCTGTTTTCAAAACCGCAAGGGCTTTTTGCCATTGTTGGCCATCCAATTTGGAATGCAGCATGGCTTGAATCTGCGGGTGTTTATGCTGGGCGGTACGACGGGTCAAGTCCTTGGGTGCTGGGAATTCCTTGGCCAAAAAATCCTGTTTGAATTGCTGCTCAAACTTTTGCGGCTGCAAACGCATATTTTGCACTACGCCGTGTTCGTCCACCGCCATCGCAATCGGCACCGCTGCGCTGCCAGTTAAGTTGAACGGATCCCAAAGTATCGGCCAATCCACCTGCTCCCATTGCGCCCACAACTCACAGCGCTGGGGATGCTGCTCTTGAGTAATACCAATCACCATGATGTCGCCCGAGGCGCGCAATTCTTTGGTGAGGTCATGCCAAACTGGCACGTGCTTGCGGCAACCTGCTCACCACGACGCAAACTGAATCAGCAGTAATTTTTTGGACGGCAATTCGGCTAGGTTGATGCGTCTGCTGCCGTCGATGGTCGGCAATTCCAAATCCGGCAATCGTTGTCCTTGAGCGAACAATCCACTTTCCTGAGCAGGGCTATTCGCGGTATAGCCGAAGCCACAGCAAAGCACGGCAAGGAAGGCTCCAAACAGTCGGGTGCGGTTATTGCGACTGGCAAATAAAGTGGTCTGTAGGTGGTGATCTTGAAGCATGCGGTGGATTGCCGAATTTAGGCAACTTGCAGCTTAACCGCCATCCAGCCTTCAGCGCTTAACTTCCATTCTTGGCCATCCGCAAAACAGCCCTAATCAAATTTCCAATAGCTGAACCGCCCGCTCAAACACCGTATCCACGGTAATTTGCTCCATCAACGGCGATCGGCGGCTGCGGTCGCGCTTAGGCGGCGGCTGGTCCAATGGTAGGGCGCTGACCACGTGCGAGTTCGGGCCGGGCGGCGCGAATCGGACTGGGTCGGTGGGCCCAAATATGCCCAAAACCACATTGCTGCGCAGCGCCGCCAGATGCACCGGCCCACTATCGGTGCCGATGGTCAACTTGGCGCGGTCCAATAAGGCGATCAAATGCTCCAAAGTCGGCGTCGCCGGGGCCAGAGCGGCGTCGGGGCAATGCTGCGAAATGCTTTCCACGTGCGGGCGATCGGCAGGCGTCCACAGTAAGTGCGCTTGGTGGCCGGATTGGGTCAATCGTTGAATCAAGTCTACCCAATTCTCAACCGGCCATTCTTTGTCGCGGCCATAGGAAGTGACGCTGGTATGCAGCAAAATCTCAGGCGATTTTTCGGCCGCCATGTGCTCCATAACCTCAACCGGCAGTGGCCATGGCCCGACTTCGTGCAAGATCGCCGGCCAATCCAGGTGGGTGAGTTTGGCGAATTCTTTCACCAAGGCCAGGTCGCGCAGCGCCCGCGGCACCCGACCGGGGTCCGGCGCTAAATGGTGGTAACGCCGATGGGCTCCCTCTTTGCTCACTCCATTTACAAATCCGAGTCGCAACGGACTCGGAACTGCCCGAGTTTGCGTCGAACTTTTGAGATTTCCTTGGAAATCCAGCACTGCGTCATAAGGTTGCAGGCGACGAAGGTTGCGAATATGTTGCCAAATCCGACGTAGGCCGCCGCGCTGTTTCCAGACGCTGCGCGGGAAAATAATCAGTTCATTCTTCAGCGGCAGAGCGCGCAGCAGCGAGGCGTGGCGATCTTCCACTAACCAATCAATTTGCGCGTCGGGCAATAATTGGCGCAACGCGGCCACTGCGGGTATGGCAAAAACCACATCGCCGAGGGCGCTGAGGCGAACCACCAAGATGCGTGGCTTTGACGGAAGGGGCGATGTCATTGCGTCGGCGGGAAAGATACCATCCTTGCATGTCGGAATCTTCTCCCCACCTGCACCATCGCGGCGACGGCGTGCGGATGTGGGTGGCTGCGGAGCTGGATCAGGCGGAATCTTGGACTGAATGGATTCTGCGCGGCGAACAAATGTTGGCCGAGAGGGCCCTACAAGCAGACACGGTTTTGGGGCACGGGCGCGGTCAGACTCGGCGTGTGGTACTGGGGGAGGGTGTCCAGGGAGTTTGGCGGGTGAATCGGCACGGGGGCGTGCTTGGCGGTGTGCAAGGGGACCGCTATCGAACGTCGGCGCGGCTAGCGGCCGAGGTGCTACTCAGCGAGGAATTGCGGGCACGAGGAATTGCAACGCCAAAAGTCCTATTTGCGCTCGCTATGAAAAGGGGTTTGAGCTGGCGTCAGCATTTGGTCACCGAAGAAATTGTCGGCGCCACCACCGTTTTTGAGGCGCGCGAGGAAGCTGCGGCACTGGCTGCCGCCGATGAGCTGTTGAGCCGACTTTGCGACGTCGGCCTATGGGCCACCGATCTGCATCCTGCGAATATGTTGTGGCAAGCCGCGCCTAGTGGGGCAGATTCTGAGGGGCGTTGCTGGGTGATCGACTTGGCTGGCGCAAAGCTACTTCCAGGGCCGTTATCCGCCGATCAGCGCTCAGCAAGGCGCCAGCGTTTTGCCAGATATTTTGCCAAACATGCTGGGCAGATTCCGGCGCCGTTTTGCGGTTAAAATCTCCGCGTGACGTTGCAGCTCTACAACTCTTACAGCCGCCAGATCGAAGCTTTCCAACCTCTAGATGAGGGCAAGGTTCGTATGTATCACTGCGGTCCGACGGTTTATAAGCGGCCGCATATTGGCAATTACCGCTCGTTTTTGTTTGCTGACTTGCTGCGGCGGTTGTTTGATTCGATGGGGTACGACGTGGTGCAAGTAATGAACATCACCGACGTCGGCCACTTGGTCGACGATGCCGACGATGGCGAGGACAAGATGTTGAAGCAGGCGCGCCAGGAAAAATTAACTCCGTGGCAAATCGTCGATAAGGTCTGCGCTGAATTTTTTGCTGATCTCCATGCGTTGGCGGTGCGGCCTGCGCATCACTATCCGCGCGCTACGGACCATATCCCAGAGATGGTGAAGATGGTGCAGAAGTTGATTGCTAGCAAGCATGCTTATCGCGTTGGCGACAACGTATATTTTGACGTGCATTCGTTTCCAAAATACGGTCAGCTTTCGGGCAATCGAATCGATGAATTGGACGCTGGTGCTCGATTAGAGGTAAATGAAGAGAAAAAGCACCCGGCTGATTTTGCGTTGTGGAAGTCCGATCCAAGCCACTTGATGAAGTGGGAAACGGTTTTTGGTGAGCACGGCTTCCCGGGTTGGCACATCGAATGTTCGGCGATGTCGATGAAGTATTTGGGCCAGAGCTTTGACATTCATACGGGTGGCGAAGACAACGTTTTTCCGCACCATGAATGCGAAATTGCACAATCTGAAGGTGCCACCGGAAAACGCTTCGTTAAGCACTGGCTGCACACCAAATTCCTTCAGGTAGACGGTGGCAAAATGTCCAAGTCTTTGGGCAATGTATGGAGCCTTGATGACTTGGAAGAGCGCGGCTTTTCGCCTTTGGATTACCGCTTTTTAATCATGCGCGGTCATTATCGCACCCAATTGAACTTCACTTGGGACGCCCTGCGTGGTGCTGCAGAAGCGCGCAAAAACTTGTTGGACTGGCGCGGTCGTTTACAAGCAGCGGCGCGGACGTCTGACTCCGCCTGCAGGGCCGACGCAGCGCCCGACGTCGTTGAGGCAAAGCAAAAATTCGCCCCTGCCATCACGGAGGCGGTAGAAAAATTCGATGCTGCCATTGCCGACGACTTGAATACGTCGGAAGCTGTGGCTGCGGTTTTTGGCTTGCGTAACGCATTCATGCAGGACGCTTTCGTTGGAGCGAATGCTCAAAATGCTTTGGATTTCCTCGATCGAGTCGACGATCTTTTCGCATTATTTCCTACCAACGGCGACGATGCTGAAGGTCTAAGCGACGCTGACGTCGAGGCATTGCTTGCCGAACGGGTGAATGCGAGAGAGCAAAAAGACTGGCCGCGGGCGGACGAAATTCGTGATCAATTGCAAATAGCCGGCATCGTCATTGAAGACAAGTCCGGCTCGGTGCATTGGCATAGAAGTTAAGAAAGCTTCAATGCCGCTCGAATGCGAGCGCCGTATTCTGGATCAGCTTGATCAAAATGGAGCAGCTGACGGTCAATGATTTCGCTCGGCACGCCCTGCATGGCAGCGGCAATAGCGGTGGTAAGGCGTTGACGTTGGCCTTCGTCAAATAGGCGATAGAGGTTACCAGCTTGGCCGTAATCGTCATTTCCTTGGCGATGGTCGTAGCGGTCAGCGTCTCCATGCAGCGGCAGGGGCGGCTCTGCTAACGACGGAGTTTGTGTCGGGCCACCGAAACTATTTGGCTCGTAATTGACGTCGCCACCGCCGTTGCCGTCGAAACGCATGCGGCCAGCACGGTAGTAATTGTTTGCTTTGGTTGCACGAGGTGCATTCACCGGCAAAGAGTCGTGGTTGACGCCTAGACGGTAGCGATGGGCGTCGGCGTAGCTGAAAATCCGTGCTTGCAGTACGCGGTCAGGGCTATGGCCGATGCCCGGAACTACGTTAGCAGGGGAAAAAGCTGCCTGCTCAATATCGGCAAAATAGTTGTCTGGGTTACGGTTGAGTTCTAGCACGCCGATCTCTTGCAAGGGGAAATCTCCATGTGGCCAGACTTTTGTGAGGTCAAAGGGGTTGAACGCCAATTGCTCCGCTTGCTGTTCGGTCATGATTTGAATTTTCACCGTCCAACGCGGGAAATCTTGCGCTTCAATGGCTTGGTAAAGATCTCTGTGGTGGCTTTCTCGATCGGCGCCAATCAATTGATTGGCTTCTGCTTCGCTCAGGTTTTTGATTCCTTGCTGAGTTTTGAAATGGAATTTCACCCAGCGCCGTTCGCCTGCGGAATTGATCAAGCTGTAGGTGTGTGAGCCATAGCCATTCATGTGGCGGTAACTTGCTGGTAGGCCACGATCGCTGAACAAAATAGTAATTTGGTGCAAGCTTTCGGGGCTTAAAGACCAGAAGTCCCACATTGCAGTTGAGTTGCGCAAGTTACTGCGCGGGTCCCGTTTTTGGGTGTGGATAAAGTCAGGGAATTTGCAAGGGTCGCGAATGAAAAAGACCGGGGTGTTATTCCCGACTAGGTCCCAATTCCCTTCTTCGGTATAGAACTTTAATGCGAAGCCGCGAACATCGCGTTCTGCATCAGCAGCCCCCATTTCTCCGGCGACAGTGGAAAACCTCAGTAAAACGTCGGTAGTTTTGCCCTGCTTAAAGGCCATAGCCTTACTGATATCACCTAAATCAGCGGTGCAAGTAAACGCGCCGAAAGCACCGGAGCCTTTTGCGTGCACCACGCGCTCTGGAATTCTTTCGCGGTTGAAATGGGCGTGCTTTTCAAGGAGCTGCCAATCTTGCGCCAACAATGGGCCATTTTTCCCAGCAGTGAGTGCATTTTGGTTGTCAGCAATCGGGCTGCCGCTGGCAGTGGTGAGTGGATTGGGGTTAGACATGGGGAGATAATATCCCAAATGCGACAAAGTAGCAAATGGGATATTATTCTAAGTAAGTGGCGGGTGGAGACGGACCTATAGGGATGCGCTAAAATCGGCCCATGCCCGCAATGAAGCTGCCTCCTTTTTTAACGCAATACGCCAAGTGGATTGAAGCAAACCCTGCCTTGGGGGCAATCTCGGTCTTAGCGTTGATCGTAGTTTTGCTGTGGCTACTGCGGAAGAGTCTGAAGCTATTTATGGTCTTGATTGGCGTGGCTGCCATCGCGCTACTTGCTTCTTACTTCATTGTTGGTCCAGAAAAGACTAACAATGCAGTTCGGGATAAAACTCAGCAAGCCATCGAACAGGGCAAAGACTTGTTGGAAAAGGGGCGGCAAAGGGTAGAGGATGAGTTCGAAAATTCCGGCAAAACCTATCTCAATGGCGATTCAGCAGAGGAGGAGCAAGTTCCACCTCCTGACCAGGACGACTCTGGGCAATAGGGTCGGCCATTAAAGCTCGCTATTGCGAGCACAGTTCATACATTGACCACGAAGGTGAATGGAATAATCTGTGA
>JACKQG010002903.1_pt1 | contig 21733 bp, 19 predicted proteins | sample 8237621 | NCBI WGS metagenome assembly JACKQG01 (sample SAMN15677084, study PRJNA649215) | marine metagenome | biome: marine; feature: Black Sea; material: saline water; isolation source: suspended particulate matter (SPM) from the Black Sea western gyre | collected 2013-06-09/2013-06-10 | depth... | reverse complement strand
GTTGCCATTTTTTAAGGTATTTGGGGTAAAATTGGTAGAAGATGATTAATCGCTGTAAATCAGCAGCCAATATTGAAATAAATCCTTGGATAAAATATAATTTTAAAAGAAGGATACTGATTCTTTTTTTATTTTATACAGGCTATATAGATTATTAATGTAGTAGCAATATAAAAGGTATAATGGGTTAAAAAGGAATAAGATTATTATATATTATAAATATAAAAAAATTACCAATGAAAAGGAGGAATTTACATGCTTCGAAAAATTGAGTGCTTTATACAGCCTTTTAAATTGGATGCAGTAAAGGATGCTCTAATAGATGCAGGTGTTGAGGGCATAAGTGTTACGGAAGTTAAAGGATTTGGCATGCAGAGAGGATTTAAGGAAGGAGAGATTCCTAATAAAGAAGTTAAATTTCTCCCAAAAATTAAGCTTGAAATAGTTGTAGACGAGGAAATAATTGATGAAGTCACAAAAACTATTGTGAGGTTGGCTCAAACTGGTAAATTCGGATCAGGAAAGATATTTGTTATACCGGTAGAAGATGCTATTAGAATTAGAACTTCTGAATCAGGGATAAGTGCGATAAAATAATTATTAAAGTTTTTATAGATTTTTAGTATTTATGATTTTTACTAAACGAAGAAATAAATATAAGAATAATAAGTGAAAGGATTTTACAAATGGCATCAGAAAACAATGTTTTAAAAATGCAACTTTCCAGGGTATATAAAGCTATGGATCTTCTAAATATAAAACCGGGATATAAAAAATACCTTTGTGAACCTAGAAAAACTATAGAAGTGGCAGTTACAGTTAAAATGGATAATGGAGATATAGATATATTTAAAGGTTACAGGGTTCAGCATAATACAAATAGGGGACCTGCTAAAGGTGGAATTCGATATCACCCTGATGTAGATATTGACGAGATAAAAGCTTTAGCTATGCTAATGACCTGGAAATGCTCACTTGTAAATATTCCTTTTGGCGGAGCTAAAGGCGGGGTGAAAGTTGATCCTGGAAAACTTTCAATTAGGGAACTGGAAAATCTTACCAGAAGGTATACATCAGAATTAATCCCAAATATTGGTCCTGAAAAAGATATACCAGCTCCAGATATGGGAACAAATGCTCAGGTTATGGCTTGGATTCTGGATACTTTCAGTATAGATAGAGGATATATAGTGCCAGGAGTGGTAACCGGTAAGCCAATAGCACTAGGCGGTTCTCAGGGCAGAGAAGATTCGACCTCAAGGGGTTGTGTTTATACAATTCTTTCAGTCCTGAAAGTACTAAATATTGACAATACTGATCTGGATGTAATTATACAGGGTTTTGGAAATGTAGGGTCTAACTGTGCAAAGATACTTTATGATTTAGGTTTTAAAATAATTGCTGTAAGTGATGTCAATGGCGGTATATATAATAAAAAAGGACTTGATATTAACAAGTTATTAGAGCATACGATCAAAAAAAAGACAATTGTAGGCTTTAAGGAATGTGATAGTATTGAAGGATCTAAGATTTTTGATTTAGATTGCGATATTTTAATTCCAGCTGCTTTAGAAAATCAGATAACGATTGATAATGCACCAAAGATTAAGGCTAGAATTATTGCTGAAGGAGCCAATGCTCCAACTACGCCTGATGCTGACGAAATATTATTGGATAATAAAATATTTATAATTCCTGATATTTTATGTAATGCTGGCGGAGTAACAGTATCCTATTTTGAATGGGTGCAGGGCAATGATGCTTATTTCTGGAGTAAAAGGAGAGTTAATCTGCAGCTGCGAGATATAATGGAAAAAGCATTTTATGAAGTTTATAATTGCCACAAAGAGAAAAATATTGATATGAGAACAGCTGCTAATTTAATAGGAATAGGGAGAGTGGCTGAAGCTGTAACTTTAAGAGGAATTTATCCATAATTACGCTGGCTATAAACATTGCCAGCCATATTGAATTATTTTTGTTTTATGATATACTCATTATGAAATTTTAATGAGTATTACTATTAATGATAGTGGGCAAGTCCCACTATTTTTATTGTAGATTATATTTATAATTTATATATAGGGTGATTTGTTTTGAATAGAAAGTTTATAGAGGCTTTAAGAGAACTAGAAAAAGAAAAAGGCATAAAAATAGAGGCAATAATTGATGCACTAAAAGTTGCCTTTGTTTCTGTCTATAAAAAAAATTATAACGAAGATTATCAGATTAGAGTTGATATTGATATTAAAACAGGTGAAATAAAAATATTTAGGATTCTAGAAGAAGATGAAAAAAGCGGTGAGATTAAGGATGAAGTAGAAGTAACACCGGATAATTTTGGCAGAATTGCAGCACAAACTGCAAAACAGGTAATGAAACAGCGAATAAAAGAAGCCGAGAGAGAAGTAATGTATGAAGAATTTAAAGATAGAGTTGGTGACATGGTTACAGGTATCGTTCAACAAAATGATACAAGATTTACTTTAGTGGATTTAGGTAGAGTAGAATCTTTACTTCCACAATACGAGCAGGTCCCTGGTGAAAGATACAAACATGGTGAGAGAATAAAGTGTTATGTATCAGATGTAAGAAAAACTACAAAAGGACCGCAGGTAATAGTATCAAGAACTCATAGAGGGCTTGTGAAAAGGTTATTTGAATTAGAAGTTCCTGAAATATATGAGGAAATTGTTGAAATTAAAAGTATTGCAAGAGAAGCTGGATATAGAACTAAAATTGCAGTAATATCCAATGATAAAAACGTTGATCCAGTTGGTGCGTGTGTTGGTCCTAAAGGATCCAGGGTAAAGATGATTGTAGGAGAGTTGGGCGGAGAAAAGATAGATATTGTTAATTATAGTGAAGATCCGATTGAATTTATTAAAAATTCTTTAAGTCCTGCTAAAGTTCTAAAAGTATTAACAGATGAAGAGAGAAAATTTGCTTTAGTAGTAGTACCGGATGAAAAGCTTTCACTTGCAATTGGAAGAGATGGGCAAAATGCAAGGCTTGCTGCAAAATTAACAGGTTGGAAAATTGATATAAAAAGTAAAAAACAGTTTGAAGAAGAATTGGACGAAGCTAGAAGGGAAAGAGTTGAAGAACAGGATAAAAGTGAGGTAACAGAGGCGAAAGAGAAGAAAAAGAAGCAAAAGAAACAAAAAGAGCAAAAGAAGGAAGAGAAAAAAGAAGTAAAAAAGAAAAAAAGTGTGAAAGAGATAAAAGAGAAGAAAGAAGAAAAGGAAAAAAAAGATAAAAAAGGAAAGAAATCAGCTTCAAAAAAGAAGAAAAAAAGTAAAAATATTAGTGAAAAAACCTGATATGAGATTAAGGGAGACTGGGATTAATAAAAATGGATTCTATTAGAATTTTTGAAATAGCTAGAGAAAAAAATATATCCTCTAAGGATATTGTAAAAGTTTGTCTTGATCTTGGTTTTAAGGTTAAGGGTCATATGTCAACAGTTAATCCTGAACAAAAGAAGGAAATTTTAAGAATTATTGATAAAGGTAAAAAAGATACAGCTGGCAAAAGGAAATCTGATTGGAATGAAGAAAAATTGCTAAATATCAAAAAAGTATTGGATAAAGAGTTGGATAAAGAAGAAAAAGAAGGAAGATTCAAGGTTAAACTTTTGCAAGGGAAGAAAAAAATTGCAGCCAAGAAAAGCAGCAAGGTTGCAGAAACTGCAAGCAGGGAATACAAAATTATTAAGACTAAGGAAAAAACTAAGAAAAAGCCAGAGATAAAAAAGATTATAGAACTTCCGGAAGGAATTACAGCAAAGCAGCTATCAGAAAGAATAAATATTTCTTCAAGTGAAATTATACAGGTCTTATTTGATATGGGTGAAATTGTAAATGTTAATCAAACACTGGATAAGGATTTGGTTGAATTTTTATCTCATGAATATAATTTTAAGTATAATATTATTGGGTTTGAAGATAAAATTGAAGAAATTTTTAAGGATTCAAAGGAAGATTTAGTCAGAAAACCTCCGGTTGTTACAGTAATGGGGCATGTAGACCATGGAAAAACAACACTACTTGATGCTATCAGACAATCAGATGTAGCCCAGAATGAGGCAGGAGGAATTACCCAGCATATAGGAGCTTATCAAATTAAATATAATGATAAAAAAATTACTTTTATAGATACCCCTGGTCATGAAGCTTTTACTGCAATGAGAGCTAGAGGAGCAAGAGTCACAGATATTGCAGTAGTGGTTATAGCTGCAGACGATGGAATTATGCCTCAGACAATTGAGGCTATTAACCATGCTAAAGAAGCAAATGTTCCAATAATAGTAGCTATAAATAAAATTGATTTACCAAATTCCAATCCTGATAAGATAAAACGAGGGTTGACTGAATTTAATTTAGTGCCTGAAGAATGGGGTGGGGAGACTATTTTTGCAGAATTATCTGCAAAGAATAAAATAAATATTGATGAGCTTTTAGAAATGATTCTACTGATTGCGGATTTAAATGAAATAATGGGAAATGAAAAAGCAGAAGGTAGTGGAATAATTATTGAATCAAGGTTGGATAAGGGCATGGGAGCAGTTGGTACTGTTATTATAAGAAGAGGTAGTATCAAAGTTGGAGATTTTTTTATTACTGGTAATTCTTATGGAAAGGTAAGATCAATAAGAGATGAAAAAATGCAGATAATAAAAAAAGGAGTTCTATCTCAACCTATTGAAATATCAGGATTTACATCTGTTCCCCGGGCTGGAGATAAATTTTTTATAGTAAAAAATGAAAGGGTAGCAAAGGAAATTATAAGCAAAAGAGATTATGATAGAAAAATATCTAAACTGGCAGGAGCAAGGAGGCATATATCGCTTGAGGAATTATCTGAAATATCAAAGGAAAATGATATAAAAAAGTTAAAGATAGTTCTAAAGTCAGAGTCTTATGGTTCACTTGATGCAGTTGTGAAATCTTTAATGGAATTGGAGAAAGAAGAAATAAAAATTAATATTATTCATAGAGCTGTTGGAGCTATTTCCGAAAGTGATGTACTTCTAGCAGCTGCTTCAAATGCAATTGTTGTTGGTTTTAGAATTATTTCAACACCCAAGTCAAGAAAGCTTGCTGAGGAAGAAAACATTGATGTCAGAATCTATAATATTATTTATAAGTTAATAGATGATATTAAACTTTCTTTAGAAGGATTACTTGAACCAAAAATAGAAGAATTAGAAAAGGGGAGAATCGAGGTTAGGAGGGTGTTTAAAATACCAAAAGAAGGAGTGATTGCAGGCTGCTATGTATTAGAAGGCGGTGTTGACAGAGGTGATAAGGTGAGAGTGATTAGAGATGAAAAAATAATTTATGAAAGTAAAATAGTATCCTTGCATAGGTTTAAAGATGATGTAAAGAAAGTTAATGCTGGATATGAATGCGGGATAAAGGTTGAGAATTATCAGGATATAAATAAGGGCGACTTTCTGGAAATATATGAATTAAAGGAAATTGAAGGCAGCAAGAGCAGTAGTAAATAAGATAAAATGAATAAGATAAAAAAAATTGAGGTTGATCTAAAACGGGAAATAAGCTTTATTATAAACTCCAAAATAAATGATCCCAGATTGGGGTTTGTAACTATAACAGGCGTAAGACTTTCAACTGACTATAATTACCTGGATGTTTTTGTAAGCATTATGGGTGACGGGAAAATTATAAAGGATACTTTGATAGGTCTAAACCAAAGCAGTGGATTCATTAAGAAGAATTTAAGAGAACGTGTTAAGTTAAGAAATATGCCAAGAGTTAAATTTATTATTGATGATTCTATAGATACTGGGATGAAAATAACTAAAATACTTGAAGATTTAAAAAAAAGTTGTCTGGTCTAGATGGGTGTAAATAATTTGAATCTAGTAAGATTATTAGAAAAGTTAGCTGATATTATAAATAAGAATAAAGATTTTTTATTGATAACACATGCTTATCCAGACGGAGATGCTTTAGGTTCACTTATAGCTTTATATGAATTAATCTGCAGGCTAAAAAAGAATGCAATAATGGTATGCATGGGAGACATGCCATATCAGTATAAATTTTTACCTTCAATAAATAAAATCAAAACAAGTTTGGATAATATTGAGGGTATTGATAAAAAATATATAACTATATGTCTGGATAGTGCAGATGAAAATAGAATGGATATTAATATTAATAGGATAAAGGAAAAGTCATTAGAAGTAATAAATATTGACCATCATATGGGTAATACAAAATTTGGCAATATTAACATAATAGGTCCAGAGAAATCTGCAACAGCGGAAATTTTATACGAACTTATAGATAGGAATTTTAAAAATTATTTAAATTATAATATAGCAATTGGGATCTATACAGGAATATTAACAGATACTGGGAAATTTCAATATTCCAGCACTTCTTCAAATGTGCACAGAATAATTAGTGAATTATTAACATATGGCATAAAATCTTCAAAAGTTTTTAGCAGTATTTACGAAAATGAACCAATAGATAGATTTAAGTTAATTAAGTTGATACTTGAGAGAATAAAGCTGGTAAAATCAAAAAAATTAATTTATTCATATATTTTACAGTATGATTTCAAAAAATTAAATTTACAATTTTCTTCTCAGGATGGTGTAATTGAACTTTTAAGGAGCGCAAAGGATGCAGAAATTGCTGTGCTTTTTAAACAAACTTTAAATGATAGCTTTAAGGTTAGTCTAAGGTCTTCGAGCAGTAATTACAATGTTGCAGAGATTGCAAGTTTATTTGGAGGTGGCGGCCACAGCATGGCTTCAGCTTATGTTCAAAAAGGGAAATTAAATGATGTAATTTTAAGTTTGGTAGATGCTGTTAAAAGGAGTAATGACTAAAAGTTATGGATAAAAAAAATTTTAGGGCTTTTGAAAAATTTAATGGAATTATATTGGTAAACAAAATGAGAGATATGACATCATATAATATAATAAGAGAGCTAAAAAAAAATTTTTTTTTAAAAAAATTGGTCATGCAGGCACACTAGATCCACTAGCAGAAGGTTTATTAATTGTCCTAGTAAATAAAGCTACTAAAATTTCTAAGTATTTTATATCTTTAGATAAAGAATATGAAGTAAAAATTAAATTAGGAGTTGAAACTGATACCTGGGATAGTGATGGAGAGGTTTTAAAAACAAAAAGGGTTGATAAATTAAATAAGGAAAGAGTTTTAAAGGTAATTTCGGAGCTGAAGGGAAAGTATTACCAAGAACTTCCTTTTTATTCTGCAGTTAAATACATGGGCAAACCTCTATATTATTATGCGAGAAAAGGTGAGAAAATATATCTTGAAAAAAGGATAGTTAATATTTATGAAATAAAGCTTCTTTCCTTAAAAAAAGATGTTCTTGATTTAAAAATTAAATGTAGTTCTGGAACTTATATAAGATCAATAGCTAGAGAAATTGGAAGTATTCTAGGTTATGGTGGTATTGTTACACAACTTTTAAGAACTAAAATTGGGAATTTTTACGTAGAAGATAGTTTAGAAGCCGAAAAAATAATAGAATTAATTAGCGATAAATGGAGCTTGAGAAATAAATCATATTTGTTGCCGATTGAAAAAATATTAGAGAATAAACCTGATTTGTATATAAGTAAAGAATATAAAAAGCATGTGGTGAATGGACATCCAATTTGTGGGTATATGATAGATGAGAAAAGAACTGTGGATTATATATTAGAAAAAGGAAATATTGTAAAAATAAAAGATTTAGATGAGAATATATTAGCGATTCATGAAATTATAAGTGAAGAATCATTAAGTGGTATAATTAAAAAAGAAATAAGATTTACCAAAAGTATTGTAATTTTTTAATATTTACATAAAATAGTTTTTCTGTTTATGAATAAGTGCAGGGAAAGAAATTGACCAAATTAATAGAATTAGATGATTTAAAAGAAAATTATTTTGGGGATAATAGAACTGTTATAGTAATTGGATTTTTTGATGGAGTTCATCTTGGGCATAAAAAAATAGTAAAATTATGTGTTGAAAGAGCAAAAAAAATAAATGGAATTAGTATTGCTCTTACCTTTGATAAACCGCCATTAAATATAATAAGAGGTGAAATGTCCAAGAAACTTATAACTTCATTTAAGGAAAAGATAAATTTAATAAAAGAATTAGGAGTTAATTTTATTATTACAGCAAAATTTAATGTTAGTTTTTCAAAACTTAAGCCCGAAAAATTCTGTAAAGGGGTATTACTTAAAAAACTTAATATAGGAGAAGTTTTTATTGGAGAGGATTTTCATTTTGGGTATGGAGCTAGTGGAAATGGGTATTTTCTTAAAAATTTTTTCAAATCCCACAAAGTTAATATAAATGTTATTCCGTTACTTAAATTAAATAATATTCCAATTTCCAGTTCGACTATAAGAAATTTTTTTTCAAAGGGTGATATTGGGAAAGTAAAATCTCTTTTAGGAAGAATCCCTCAAATAATTGGAACTGTTGTAAGATCATCAGGAAGAGGAAAAAAGTTAGGGTTTCCTACTGCTAACATAGATGTCTGTGAGATATACGTCATACCCAAAGACGGTGTTTATTTAGGTTTTGTTAGTATAGGTGAGTCAGGTGAATCTAAAAGATTGCCAGCTATTATAAATGTTGGTGATAATCCTACATTTAAGGATGATAAAAAATGGATGGAGGCGCATATTATTGACTATAAAAATGATATATATGGTAAAGAAATAAGAATTTTCTTTATAAAAAGGCTGAGGGAAGAAATTGTATTTGAAGATAAATATAAATTGATTAGCCAGTTAAAATCTGACATGAAAATTGCAAGAGAATACTTTAAAAAGATATAAGAATATAAAAAGAAAGTAAATTTGGCTAGTCTAATATAAATTAGTATGATGGCTGTTAAAGTAACAAGAAGACTTAATTGTAATAAAATTTTAGTTATGATAAATTGTTTGTTGAATAACCATATAGTAAAAGGAGGTGAAAATTAAAGTTGACGCTAGTTAAGGAAGACAAAAAAAATATAATAGAAAAGTTTAAAGTTCATGAAAGTGATACAGGTTCAACAGAGGTTCAGATAGCAATTCTAACCTCGAGAATAAACAGGCTTAATGAGCATCTAAAAGCCAATAAAAAAGACAATCATTCCAGAAGAGGTATGGTAATGCTGGTAGGCAAGAGGAAGAGGCTTTTAGAATATTTAAAAAATAGTGATATGGATAGATACAGGAAATTAATTAAAGAATTAGGTTTAAGAAAATAATAAAATTCAGGTTAATTTGCATTAAAGGAGGAATAATAGTAATTAATGAGTATATTAGAGAATTCAAGAGAGCAATGTGAGATTAATATTGATGACAAAACAATAAATTTTAGTACGGGAAAGCTAGCAAAACAAGCGAATGGTTCAGTTTTAGCCAAAAGTGGTGGAAATGGGATAATTATTACCACAGTTATGAGTGAAACACCCCGGGAAAACATCGATTTTTTCCCATTAATCGTTGATGTGGAAGAAAGAATGTATGCAGCAGGCAAGATTCCTGGAGGTTTCTTCAAGCGGGAAGGAAGAGCTACTGATAAAGCTATTTTAATATCGCGGTTGACAGATAGGCCACTAAGACCGCTATTTGATAAAAACTTGAGAAATGAAGTTCAAATTGTGGCTACTGTTATTTCTGTGGATCAAATTAATCCATATGATATATTAATTGTGAATGGTGCATCTACTGCTCTTTATATATCTGATATACCATTTAATGAGCCAATTGGTGCTGTAAGAATTGCAAAGATTGATAAAGAATGGATAGTTAATCCAACATACGAAGAAATTAATAAGAGTATTATAGATATTGTGGTTGCTGGTACAGAAAATGCAATATTGATGGTAGAAGCTAAAGGTAAGGAGGCAGGTGAAGAGATTATCATAGAAGCTATAGAAAGAGCACAACCAGAGATAAGAAAGATTATATCAGTTCAGAAGGAATTTAGAGAAAAAATTGGTATAGAGAGAAGAGTTGGATGTAAATTTGAATCAGATAAAAATATAGCCCTAAAAGTAAAAAAACTGGCAGAGGATAAAATTAAAAATAAGCTGGAGAGAGTAGCTGAATATGCAGAAAGTGAGGAAAGGAAGCAATTACTAAACAGCACAAAAAAAGGATACCTGCAGGATGAATTAAAAATAATTGAAAACGAAGTGTTGGAAGCATTAAAATCCGACTATCCTGAAAACTCTGAAGATATAAAAACGAGCCTAAAAGAAATTGAAAGAAATCTTGTCAGGGAGATGATAATTAATAAAAAAATAAGACCTGATGGACGTAAGCCTGATGAAATAAGAAAGATTACATGTGAGGTTGGCTTATTCCCGGAAACCACTCATGGAACAGGACTTTTTACAAGGGGAAGAACGCAAGCTCTTACAATTTTAGCGTTAGGTTCGGTAAGAGAATCACAGAGAATAGATAGTTTGGGAACTGAGGAGTTTAAAAGATTTATGCATCATTATAATTTTCCTCCCTACAGTACAGGGGAGACATGGCCATTAAGAGGACCAAAAAGGAGAGAAATTGGCCACGGTGCTTTAGCAGAAAAAGCATTAAAGCCGATGATACCTGATGAAGAGAAATTTCCATATTCTCTAAGATTGGTTTCAGAGATTCTGGAATCGAATGGGTCAACTTCTATGGCAAGTGTTTGTGGTTGTACATTAGCATTGATGGATGCTGGAGTGCCGATTGCAAATCCTGTTTCAGGTATTGCAATGGGTTTAGTTAAGGGAGAAAATAATGACTTTGTAGTTTTATCAGATATACAGGGTATGGAAGATTTTTACGGAGACATGGATTTTAAAGTTGCAGGGACAAAAAACGGTATAACTGCTTTGCAAATGGATATAAAAATTAAAGGAATTAATATTGATATAATAAGGAAGGCACTTGAGCGAGCACGGGAAGGCAGATTGTATATTTTACAAAAAATTTTAGATACTATACCTGAACCAAGAAAGAGCCTTTCAAAGATTGTTCCAAAAATAATTACATTTAAAATACCAAGGGATAAAATAGGGGAAGTAATTGGCCCTGGCGGTAAAAATATTAAAGGTATTAAAGAAGAATTTGAGCTTGAAGAAATAAATGTAGACGACTCTAATGGTGAAGGAGTTGTTTCAATTGTTTCATGCGATGATAATAATACTGAAATGGCAAAGAAAAAAATTAAAACTATGATAATGGGCATTGAAGGTTTAAAAGAGGGGGAAGAGTTCTTAGGAACAGTTGTTGGAATAACGAATTATGGTGCTTTTGTTAATTTAATCCCAGGACTGGATGGTCTTCTCCATATATCCAAAATATCTGACAGAAGAATAGATAAGGTAGAAGATGTATTAAAAATAGGTGACAAGATAGATGTCAAGATAGATAAGATAGATAAAAGGGACAAAAAAGTATCATTAAAGAGGATAAGATACTAAATTAACTTTATTAGTGAGGTAGAATAGAAAATAGGTATCTCAAATAGTTTTAAATTTGAAAATTATGAAATAACAAATTTTAATAATGGGCTGAGAATTATTAGTGAATTCATCCCTCATTTCAGATCAATTTCTTTAGGATTTTGGGTTACAGCAGGATCAAGGCATGAAGATTTACAGATCAATGGGATCACACATCTTATAGAACATCTTCTTTTTAAAGGTACAAAAAAAAGAAATTATAGAGATATTGCTATTGCATTTGATTCTATGGGCGCAGAATTTAATGCTTTCACTGATAAAGAAAATAGCTGTATTTATGCTGACTTTATTGATACCCACCTCGACAGATGTTTGGAACTGCTATTTGATATTATATTAAATCCAACGTTTTTACCTGAAAATATAAAAACGGAAAAAAAAGTAGTTTATGAAGAAATAAAGATAACTAAGGATAATCCTTCAGATAATATTTTTAACTATTTTTACAAAGCTATTTTTAATAGGCATCCTTTAAGCTTACCTATTCTTGGGACAAGGCAATCTGTATCAGGGTTGAGCCAGAAATTGATATTGGATTATTTTAATGATAATTATAATTGTGCAAGTATTGTAATAGCCGCTACTGGTAATATTAATCATAAGGAATTAGTTAGTAAAATAGAAAAAAATATATATAGAGATAGAAGAAAAAATAGTGATTTAGGGAAAAAAGATAATTTTCAAAAAATAGAAACTCATAGTATAAAAAAAATATATAGAAGTAAGACTAAATCTGCTCATTTATGCTATGGAGGTTTGGGTTGCAGCAGAAAAAGCAAAAATAGATATGCTCTTTCGCTATTCACTAATATACTTGGCGGGAGTATAAGCAGCAGATTATTTCAGAAGATAAGAGAAGATCTGGGGCTGTCTTATTCAATTTTTGCAACCAATACTCAATATACAGATACTGGGGTGATAGTTATATATGCCGCAGCTTCACCGGGAAATGTTTATAAAATACTGGATATTGTAGATAAAGAAATACAAGGAATAAAAAGAAATGGGATTAAAGATACAGAACTAAAAAGAGCAAAGGAAAATACTAAAGGTAGTATTGTCTTAAGTGTAGAAGATATTAGCTCGAGAATGTTCAGGCTTGGAAAGGGATTATTAATAGATGAGAAAATTTTAACTATAGATGAGATTTTAAAGAAAATAGATAAAGTAAAGTTAAGTGATATTAATGAAATGGTGTATAAATATTTTCAACCTGATAAAATGAGTTTAGTTATGATGGGTGCTAACAATAGGGGGAGATTAAAATGATAGAAGTGGTTGTTTTTGGTATCTGCGGAAAAATGGGAAAATCAATTTCTAAGGAACTTATTAAAGAAGACGATGTAAGAATTATTGGCGGCTTTGATAAAAAAAATGCAGGAGAGGATTTAGGTATAGTTTTAAATATAGGAGAAACAGGCAGTAAAATTTATAATTCTTATGAAGAAATAGAAATAATTAAACCTGATTTAATTATTGATTTTACAAAAGCAGATATTGCATTAAAGACAATAAACTGGGCTATTGATAAAGGTATTAATATAATAGTTGGAACAACAGGCATAAGTAAGGAAAGTTTATTTGAAATAAAAAAAAGAACTTTAAAATCCAACAGCAAAGTATTTATTGCTCCCAATTTTTCTATTGGTGCTGTGATTATGATGAAAATATCCAAACTTGTAGCTAAATATTTTGATAACTGTGAGATAATTGAGCTGCATCATGATGGGAAAATTGATGCACCGTCAGGTACTTCTATTTCTACAGCAGAGCAAATAAATGAGGAAGTAGTATTTAATAATAACAGATTAAAAGATAATGAAGTTGAGACAGTTACAGGAAGTAGAGGAAGCTTTTCTAATGGTATTCATATTCATAGTGTAAGACTGCCAGGATTACTTGCACATCAAAATGTTATTTTTGGAATAAAAGGACAAACGCTTTCAATTAGGCATGATAGTATAGATAGATCTTCATTTTATCCTGGGGTAATAAATGCAATTAGGAGTATTAATAATCTACCTAATTATACATATGGATTGGATAATTTAATAAAAATCTGAGTGTAAAATTTATTATAATAATATTTTGATATTTTAAATTTTTTTTGGAGGTGAATGTAATGGATCTTGGAGAAGTTATTACTGCAATGGTAACACCATTTAGTAGTAATTATGATCTTGACTTAGATTCTTGCTTTAATTTAATGGAGTATTTAATTAAGAATAATTCTGACGGAATTTTACTTTCAGGAACAACTGGTGAATCTCCAACATTAAGTGATAAAGAAAAGATTAAATTATTTAAGCTTGGAGTTAAAAATTTTAAGGATAAAGTAAAGATAATAGCAGGAACAGGTTCAAATGATACAAGGCACTCAATAGAACTATCAAAAGAGGCTGAAAATGTAGGAGTAGATGCTCTTTTATTAGTTACTCCCTATTACAATAAGCCTACTCAACTTGGACTATATAAGCATTTTGAGGCTATTGCAAGTGAAGTTAAAATTCCTGTTATTCTATATAATGTTCCTTTGCGAACATCATGTAATATAAACTCTGAAACATGCATAGAGCTTTCAAAAATTAACAATATATGTGGTGTTAAAGAGGCTAGTGGAAATTTTAAACAGATTTCAGAAATAATTAGAGGTACCGATAATAATTTTTTAGTTTATAGTGGGAATGATGGAGACACACTTCCAATTTTATCATTAGGTGGAAATGGAGTGATTAGTGTAGCATCACATATTGTAGGAAGAGAAATAAAGAAGATGATTTCTTATTTTAAAAATGGCAATACCAGGGAGGCTGCTAAATTACATAATTATTTATTAGAAATATTTTATGGGATATTCATCGTTACAAATCCAATTCCTATAAAGGAGTCACTAAATTTAAAAGGAATAGAAGTTGGACCTACAAGACTTCCGCTTACTTCAATGGATGATAAGCAATTAGAAAGGTTAAAAAAAATATTATTAAAATATAATATTATTAATTAGGATACTTAATCTGCTAATATTAGTATTAAGCAAAAAGTAAAAAAAATTTAAAGGTTAAATATAAGGAGTGTGAGGTATTATAAAAAAATGTTAAAAAAAGGCAGTTTAAAGATAATTCCACTGGGTGGTTTTAATGAAGTTGGTAAGAACACGATGGTTTTTGAAAAGGACAATGAGATTATTATTATTGATTGTGGAATAATGTTTCCAGATGATGATATGATTGGAATTGATTTTGTGATTCCAGATTTTAGCTATATTAAAAAAAATGCAAAAAAAGTAAAGGCTATAATTATAACTCATGGACATGAAGATCATATAGGAGCTTTACCATTCCTGTTTAAAGAAATAAATGCTCCAATATATGCCACAAGACTAACTTTAGGTTTGATTAAAATAAAATTTGATATTACCCAAAAAAATGGCTCTATAGAATTTAATGAAATCAACACTGAAGAAACATTAAAAATAGGACATTTTAATATAGATTTTTTTAGAGTAAATCATAGTATTCCTGATGGTGTGGGTTTAATTATAAGAACTGATATTGGAACTGTTGTTCATACTGGGGATTTTAAATTCGACCACTGTCCTATAGATGGAAGAATAACTCAATTTTCAAAAATAGCTAAAGCAGGAGAAGATGGAGTACTGGCTTTATTTTGTGATAGTACTAATGCTGAAGAAGTTGGTTTCACACTACCCGAAAGAGATGTAGGAAAGACTTTACTTGAAAAGTTTAATAATGCAGATAAGAGGATAATAGCTGCTACATTTTCATCACATATACATAGAATTCAACAGATATTGGATGTATCCAGATATTTAGGGAAGAGAGTTGCCATATCAGGAAAATCTATGCTTAAAACCATTAGAATTGCTACAGAACTCGGATATCTTAAAATTCCTGAGGGCACAATAATACCTATAACAAAAATTGATGACTATCCTATAAATAAAATAGTAATACTTTCTACCGGAAGTCAGGGAGAACCACTATCAGCGCTTCGCAGAATGGCTCTAAATGAGCATAAAAGAGTCAATATAATGACTGGAGATATGGTAATAATCTCAGCTTCGCCTATTCCCGGGAACGAGAAAGCTGTATCCAGTACTATAAATATGTTAATTAGACAGGGCGCTGACGTGTTTTATGAATCTATTGCAGGCGTGCATGTATCTGGTCATGCGGCACAGGAAGAAATAAAGATGATGATAGGTCTGGTTAAACCGAAATATTTTATCCCTATTCATGGTGAAAATAAACATAAAATTCAGAATGCAAAATTGGCTAGAGAATTAGGAATTGAGGATAATAATATTATTATTGCTAAAAATGGAGATGTTATTAAAATGAACTCTAACCTATGTAGAGTTTTAAATAATTTAAAACCTAAAACAATTTACATAGATGGTATTGGTTCTGGCAATATAGAAGATATTGTTCTTAGGGATAGAAAATTATTATCAAGAGATGGTGTTATATTTATAGTTTCAGGAATTGATAAGCAAGGTAGTAAGATTGTTTATGACCCAGATATAGTTCTAAAAGGAATAATTTATATAGATAATTTTGATGAAACTCTGAATGAATGTAAAAAGCAGGTAAGAAATAGTATAAAAGATTGCCTGCGAAAAAGAATAAACAATTCTTCTATTATAGAAAAGAATGTTAATGATAATCTTGAAAAGTTTATTTTTAAAAAAATAAGAATAAAGCCTATAATAATAACAAAAGTAATAACTGTTTAGATTTAATTATAAATAGAACATTATGAACCATTTTTAGTTAAAATGGCAAAAAATATAAATAAATCAAGTGATAAAAGAAGAAAAATTCGTAGAAATACAAAGAAAAGTAATATAAAAACTTCAAAAAGGTATGTTAAGAGAAGAATTGAGATTTACGGTATCTTAATTATAATGGTTGCCGTATTATTTTTTATAAGTCTCTTCAGTTATACTAAAAAAGGTATTCTGTCTGAATCAATTAATAATTATCTTTCATACATATTTGGTGTAACGAAATATGTTTTCCCGGTTTTACTTTTAATATGGGGAATAAGTTTTTTTATTAGAAGAGTTAAATATCTACCTTCCTGGTTTGGCTGGGGATTTTTCTTATTATTTGTTTCTATATCAGGAATTATAAGTAATAATTTTAATTACAGTAATATTTTTGATGAAATCTTGTTAAAGACAAGAGGCGGTATTATAGGAGCAGGTATTTTTTATGGTTTATATAAATTAATAGGCAGCATAGGTGCCGTAGTAGTCCTGTCAGTCTTGCTAATAATTTCGATATTAATTATTACAAAAGTATCATTAATTGATGTTGGTAAAAAATTTATAAAATTATTCTCATGGATAAAGATTCGTTCAGAAGAAGATTTAGCTAAAGATGAAAAAATAATCTTAAAGAGCAGTAATGGGCAAATTAAAGGGGCAAGCAATTACAGTAAAGATATAAAAGTAAAAAGTAGGGCTGATAAAAAAGGATTATTCAGAAAGCCAGCAGATGAGATAGTAAATAAACCAATATATACAGGTAAACAGTTAAAAATACCTTTAATGGATAGTGGAGAGGAGGAGGAAAATTATAGATTACCTCCAATAAATCTTTTAAAAAAATCTAAGATTGTATCGATTAAATTATATAAAAAGAGTGTTAGGGATAATATTGAAACCTTAAATCAATTATTTGATGATTTTAATCTTCCTGCAAAAGTAACACGAATTAATAGAGGACCTTCAGTAACATTATATGAACTTATGCTTTCAAAAGGAGTGCGTGTTCAAAAATTATTGTCTTTGGAAGATGATTTTTGTGTTGCTTTGGGTTCTCCTGATTTAAGATTTTTAACACCAATACCTGGTAGGTCAGCAATTGGAATAGAGATACCAAATAAAATTAGAAGTATAATAACTTTAGGAGATATATATTCTAGAAGGGATAAGGAAATGACAGAAAACCTTTTAGGAACTCCACTTGGTAAAGATTTTTCAGGGAATATAGTATATATAAATATTAATGATATGCCTCATATATTAATAGGTGGAGCAACTAATTCTGGGAAAAGCTCGTGTCTGAACAGTATAATTATTTCACTTCTTATGAAGGTAAAACCAAGCCAGGTAAGATTTATTATGATGGATCCAAAAATGGTGGAGCTTAATATTTATAATGGAATTCCACATCTGCTTGCACCGGTAGTAACCAATCCTAAAAAAGCTGCATCCATATTATCGTGGGCAGTTGATGAAATGAAGAATAGATTTAAAATTCTAGTTGAAAATAATTGCAAATCTATAGAAGAATATAATTATATGGCTCACAAGGACGGGAGTAAAGGTTTAGAAATTAAGCCATTGCCGTATATATTAATTTTTATAGACGAACTGGCAGATTTAATGATGGTAGCAGCATCAGAGGTAGAGGATAATATATGTAGAATTGCTCAGTTAGCAAGGGCAGTAGGTATTCATTTAATTGTCTCTACACAGAAACCAATTGTTAAGATAGTCACAGGATTGATTAAAACTAATATACCATCAAGGATATCATTCAAAGTAACTGATTATACAGATTCACGAGTTATACTAGATTTTGGCGGTGCTGAAAAATTAATTGGAAGAGGTGACATGCTCTACCTGTCTCCCAGTTCAAACAGACCAGTAAGACTTCAGGGGTCATTTGTTACAACAAAAGAGATTAATATGGTAACAAATTATATAAAAAATCAGTTAAAGCCAGAATATAATTTAGAAATTACAGAAAGAGTTAGTAGAAAAAATAAAAAAATTATTGAGGAAGATGAATTATTTTATGACGCTTTAAAGATAGTTGTGGAATTTAGACATGCTTCAGCTTCATTATTGCAAAGAAAATTAAGACTAGGTTATTCAAGAGCTGCTAGAATAATTGACCAATTAGAGGATAGGGGATTAATCAGCGGTTATGATGCAAGCAAGCCAAGAGAGGCAAGGGACGTTTTAATTTCCAGGGATGATTTGGAAATAATATTAGAGAAAAGAAAGAATTAAAATAATTAAAAAAATTTAAATTTATGAAATTTTCTATAATTAGCGTAGGAACTGAGATTATTTTAGGGTTGGTTATAAATACAAATTCTAAGCATATAGCTGAACATTTAACAGAGATTGGATTAGAATGTAGTTTTATGTATACAACAGGAGACAAACAGGATGAATTATCTATAGTTTTAAAAGAGAGTTTAAAGCATAATGATATAATAATAATAAGTGGTGGATTAGGTCCTACAGATGATGATATAACGAGGAATGCAGTTGCATCAGCCTTGAATTTGAAATTAGTTAGAGATAGATCTCTTGATGAGACAAGCTTAAAATTTTTAAAGAGGGTAAAGATTAAGGGAGTTCATAATAGCTTACTAAGGCAATCATATGTACCAAGAGGTTCTAAATCAATTAAACCAAGAATAGGAAGCGCTTCTGGTTTTATAATAAATCTGGATGGTAAGCAAAAGTGGATTTTTTGTATACCTGGAGTACCAAAAGAGATGGAAGATATGCTGAAATTTGATGTAGTTCCTTATATTAAAAAAATAGTAAAGGATAATAAAGAAAAGTGTGAAGATGTTTTTTTAAAGAAAGTTGTTCTTACGACCACAGACATTAGTGAAAGTGAAATAGAAGCAAGGATAAAAGAAGTTAGCCAGGATGCAAGAAAAATAAATATTAATACGTGTCTTACTGCTACTCCTGGGCTAATTAAAATAATACTGGTATCAAAATCTAAAAGCATTGATGATTGTAATAAAAATTTGAGAATTATTGAACAAAGGATTAATGATTTACTGGGTGAATATATTTATGGCAGCGGGGATAATTTGATATCAGATAGATTAAAAGAAGTAATTATTAAAAAAGAAAGAAAGATTACAATAAGTGTAGCTGAATCAATAACAGGAGGTCTTATAAGTAGTATTATTACTGATACTCCTGGAAGTTCTGATTTTTTTATGGGCTCTGTAGTGTCATATTCAGATTTTGCAAAAAATGAATTACTAAATATTGGAGATGATATTTTAACTAAGAAGGGTTCTGTAAGTAAAGAAGTTTGCATAGATATGGCGATAAATGTAAAAGAAATATTCAATTCTGATTTCGCAGTTGGAGTAACAGGATTTGCAGGACCAGGAACTGCAGAAGATAGCAAAAAAGTTGGATTAGTATTTTGTGGAGTTGTTGGCCCTGATGGCTACAGACAGGTATTTGAAAAGAATTTTATTGGGAATAGAAGTGAAATAAAGTTTAGGACTGCTCAGTTTGTATTAAATAAATTAAGGATTGCAATAGATAATATTATTAAATAATTTTTTTAAGAATTCTAAATCAGTTTATTTTGATATTTCTTTGTTAAAAATATTAAGAAACTATATGTATAAAAACAAGAGTGATATGCAAAAGAGGTTGTTTATTGCTTTGGATATAGCAGAGGGCGTGAGAAGGTATCTATATGAAATTGCAGTTAAATTAAATAAAGAAGAAAATGATATTAGAAAAATTTCTTTTTCTAATATCCATATTACTTTAAAATTTTTAGGTAGTGTAAATATAAATAAAATAGATAAAATAATATCAGCAGTAAAAAAAACTGCTGATAATTTTGAACATTTTTATTACAGGTTAGCTGATAGGTTGGATGCATTTCCGGGATTGTTAAATGCAAAAGTAATATTTGTTCCCCTGAAGGAAGGAAATGAGAATGTAATTAAGGTGTATAATGATCTTGAAAATAGTTTAAGTAAAATTAAAATAAGAAAGGAAAAAAGAAATTTTATTCCTCATATTACAATTGCGAGAATAAAGAATAGAATAAATATCGAAAAAATTGTTAATGGTTTAAGAGTTTGCAAGCCAGGTAGAATTAATTGCAATAAGATTGTACTTTTTGAAAGTATTTTAAAACCCACAGGTGCAGAATATAATATTGTTAAGGGGTGTCAGTTAAAGTAAGTTGGATAAAAATATTAAAATAAAACTTTACTAACTTTTAAGAATTCTATATATAATATTTGATTAAAAAGGTTTGAGATGTTAAAATGTGCTTATAAGTATTTATGTAAAAATAAGTTTTTAAATATTGGCTTTTTATAATTTTTTTGGGGGATTAATTATGGATAAGGAAAAAGTAATTGAAAATACATTATCGCAGATTGAGAGGCAGTATGGAAAAGGTACAATTATGAAATTAGGCGGTAATAGCCCGTTAGAAGGTATTCCTTCAATTTCTACATGCTCCTTAGAATTAGATATAGCGTTGGGAATAGGAGGGATACCGAAGGGGAGAGTAACTGAGATTTTTGGACCGGAAGCTTCAGGAAAGACAACTCTTGCACTGCATATAATTTCAAGTGCTCAAAAAGAAGGTGGTACTGTAGCATTTATAGATGCAGAGCATGCACTGGATCCTAATTATGCCAGGAATTTAGGTGTTGATATTGAAGAATTGTTACTATCTCAACCGGATAATGGCGAGCAGGCTTTAGAAATTTGTGAGATTTTATTAAAAAGCAGCGCACTGGATGCTATTGTGATTGATTCTGTTGCCGCACTAGTACCAAGAGCTGAACTTGAGGGTGAAATGGGAGATTCTTACATAGGGCTTCAGGCCAGGCTTATGTCTAAAGCTTTAAGGAAAATTACGGGAGTTGTAAGTAAAACAAAAACAGCTGTAATATTTATTAATCAATTAAGAGAAAAGATTGGCGTTATGTTTGGTAATCCGGAAGTAACACCTGGTGGAAGAGCTTTAAAGTTTTATACTTCTGTGAGATTGGATATTAGAAAAATAGACACTATAAAGATTGGCACAGAAATTATTGGTAATAGAATCAGGGTGAGGGTGGTTAAAAATAAAGTTGCTCCACCGTTTAAGACTGCTGAATTTGATATAATGTATGGGAAGGGAATATCTAAGGAAGGAAGTATCTTGGATGTTGGGACGGAGCAAGGCATAATTAGCAGGAGTGGGTCATGGTATTCTTACAATAATGATAGAATTGGACAAGGTAGGGAGAATGCAAAGATCTTTTTGATACAAAATCCTAAGCTATTTAATAAAATTGAAAAGGAAATTAAAGAAAAATTAAACTTTAAAACAGATATTAAAAAAAGTGATTAAGTTACTTGAAATTATATTTTAAATAAAGCAATTCG
>JACKQG010002902.1_pt1 | contig 21737 bp, 19 predicted proteins | sample 8237621 | NCBI WGS metagenome assembly JACKQG01 (sample SAMN15677084, study PRJNA649215) | marine metagenome | biome: marine; feature: Black Sea; material: saline water; isolation source: suspended particulate matter (SPM) from the Black Sea western gyre | collected 2013-06-09/2013-06-10 | depth... | reverse complement strand
TGCAGTTGCTGGCGCTGCCTTCATGGTTTTGACTGGTTGCTTAAGCATGGATGAAGCTTATCGCTTCATCGAATGGAAAGCTGTTTTTTTGATTGCAGGGATGCTGCCCCTTGGCATCGCCATGGATCAAACAGGCACAGCGCACTTCTTGGCTGAGGGAATTGTCTCATTAGTTGGACCTTTGGGACCGATGGCCATTCTTGCAGCGCTGTTTATCTTTGCTAGCTTGGCGTCGCAGATTATGCCCAATGCAGCTGTGGCGTTGCTCCTCGCTCCAATTGCCTTGAATACGGCAAGCGATTTGGGGATTTCTCCTTATCCTTTGATGATGATTGTTGCCATATCTGCTTCGGCCGCTTTTCTCAGTCCGGTCGCCCATCCATCTAATGTGTTGGTCTTAGGCCCGGGTGGTTACAAACTAAGCGATTACTTGAAGGTGGGAATTCCATTGACTGTGGTTGTAATGATTATCACTTTGTTGGCGCTGCCTTTTTTCTGGCCTCTCTAAGAATATGGATGTTTTTGTGGAAAAGAATCAACCCAGAAGGAATCCGATCATTTAAGTTATGGGGTAAGATCATGCTTCAGGGGAGAGTCAATTCCCTAACGTAAGAAGGATATTAATTATTTAGCATAAATTTCATAAAAACTACCCCCTAAGGGTATAGAATGGTAAAATTTGGTCGCCATTTTTGGCTTTGTGAAAGATTCGGAGGTATAAGTGGATTCATCTAGAAATCGATCGTCTTTTATTTACATACTTTTTATCATTGGTATAGCGATTTTATTGTTCTTCAATTATCGCCAAAGTGCTACCGCGCAAGAGCCGTTGACCCTCAACGAGCTTGCCATGGAAATTAGAAAAGGTAAGGTGGCAAGGATCGTCAGCGACGATAATGAAATTCGCGTGATCTATAAGGAAGAAACAACCACCGAAGCCACGGTTCATAAAGAGCCGGTTTCTACATTGGTGGAACAACTCAAAGAGTTTGGCGTCACAACCGAGGAGCTGAACCCAGAAAATGTAATCATACAAGTGCAGCCCCCCAGCCAATGGGTTGGTGTTATTACGATATTGAGTTATGTGGCTCCAATTGTTCTCTTGGGGGCTATGTTCTGGTTTATTTTCCGTCAGGCGCAAGGTGGCAGTAATGCTGCGATGGCTTTCGGGAAATCCAGAGCGCGCATGTTCTCGGGTGATCAACCCACAGTGACGTTCGAAGATGTTGCTGGTGTTGAAGAAGCTAAAATTGAGTTGGAAGAAATCGTTGAATTTTTGCAGGAGCCTGAGAAATTCATTGCTTTAGGTGCTCGTATTCCTAAGGGCGTCCTGTTAGTCGGCCCTCCGGGAACAGGGAAAACCTTGTTAGCCAAGGCCGTCTCTGGCGAAGCTGGTGTGCCTTTCTTCTCAATATCTGGCTCGGAGTTCGTGGAGATGTTTGTGGGTGTCGGTGCCAGCCGTGTGCGTGATCTTTTTGAACAGGCCAAGCGCCATTCGCCTTGTATTGTCTTTGTCGATGAGATAGATGCTGTTGGTCGCCAGCGTGGTGCTGGTTTAGGCGGCAGCCACGACGAGCGCGAACAGACCCTCAATCAGATGCTCGTAGAGATGGACGGCTTCGATACAGATACCAATGTGATTATTGTTGCGGCAACCAATCGTCCCGATGTTTTGGACCCTGCTTTGTTGCGACCTGGGCGCTTTGACCGCACTGTCGTGTTGGACCGCCCTGATTTGCGCGGCCGTGAAGCTATTCTAAAGATCCATGTCCGCGGGAAACCCCTGGATAATGAGGTCGATCTGACCGTTTTGGCTCGCGCGACACCAGGTTTTGTCGGTGCGGATATTGAAAACCTTGTTAATGAAGGTGCCATTTTGGCTGCTCGCCGAGATAAGAAGGTTATTGGCCAAGAAGAATTTGAAGAAGCCATTGAGCGAGTCATCGCTGGCCCCGAACGCAAGAGCCGCTTGATCAGCGATAGCGAAAAACGTATCATTGCTTACCACGAGGCAGGTCATGCCGTGGTTGCCAATGCTTTGCCCGAAGGTGATCCTGTCCATAAGGTTTCTATTACCGCCCGCGGACAGGCAGGTGGTTATACATTGATCCTGCCTGAAGAAGACCGCACCTTAATGGCCAAGAAGAAGATGATCGCCGACATGGTTGGACTGTTAGGTGGTCGCGCCGCTGAGGAATTAGTGTTTAGCGATATCACTTCTGGGGCTTCTAGCGATCTTGAGCGTGTGACTCGTTTGGCTCGAACCATGGTCACCCGGTTAGGGATGAGTGAGAGCCTTGGTCCTATGGTTTACGGTAAAAAAGAAGAGTTGATATTCCTTGGCCGAGAAATTTCCGAGCAGCGCGATTATTCTGAATCCGTCGCTGAGAAAATTGATAGCGAAATCCGGGGCATCGTCGCAGATGCTTATGAACGGGCAAAAGAAATCCTGACGAATTATCGTGCAAAACTAGATGAAGTTGCTGAGAAGCTGATGGAAGTCGAAACACTTTCGCGCGATGAGTTCGAAGAGATTTTCCCACCGCCAGTTGAAAAAAGTGGCGGTACGCCGATACCGCAGGCTGCATAATTCTTTAAAGAGAAGGATCCACCGGGGTGTGTTGATAAATCATACGCACCCCGGATTGATTTAAGGGACAAAAGCCATCATGGCAGATTTGAGTGCTTACCATTCCGCATTAGAAGGCGTAATTTATTATCAATATCCTATACCGGGATATCTGCGTATCGGTGGAGAGGACCGGCTTGATTTTTTGCAACGACAAACCACCAATGATATCCGCCAATTAGACTCAGCGCGCGCAATGATGAGTGTACTTACCTCACCTGCTGCACGCATCCTGGGAGTTTTTACTCTCTTGAATGAAGGTGATCAAATTGGAGTTCTGACCCTCCCTGGGCGAAGTGATTTTATTGCTGATTTTTTGCGCAAGCGAATATTCTTCAATGACGATGTCAGCCTTGAAGACCACAGTCAAGATTATGCCCAAGTTATCGTCGAGGGACCTCGGTCGAGTGATGTACTGTCAACTTTAGGCGAAAATTTACCTGAATTAGATGAAGTCTCTCAGGTTGATGTGGAAGGTGTTTCAATAAGAATTATTGGCCAACCCGGTTTTGATGGGTTTGGATATCGGATTCTTCTTCAAAATGCATCATGTGAAAAAGTTTATTCTGCACTCGCCAATGCTGGAGCAATTCAATTAGACGAAGATACCTATCAGGTATTACGCGTCGAAGCGGGAATTCCTGGTGCTCATGGCGAGTTGACCGAAGAATTCACTCCGCTAGAGGTCGGTCTATTGAAATCAGCAATTTCTCAGAGCAAGGGATGTTATACAGGCCAAGAAGTTATTGCCAGGCAAATCAACTTCGATAAAATTACGCGCAAACTCGTCGGCCTGCGACTAAACGTACCCGTCAATGCAGGTGAGCAAGCCCGAGCTAATGATAAACCCGCTGGACAAGTAACCTCAGTGGCAACATCCCCTCGTTTTGGAGAGATTGCGCTGGCTGTTGTAAAGCGTCCCTTTGATCAGCCAGGAGCAGAAGTTAACGTGGGCAATGTACGAGCAGTTGTTTCAGAAATACCATTTAGTCTTGAATAAGAATCGGCTTTGTCAATTATTAATAACTCATGTTACGCAACCTAAAGAGAAATTATTTTCAGGACTTTCCCGCTACGCGGCCGTAACATGAGTTATTAATAGTGGGCTGAAAAAAGGTACTAACAGAATTTTACTCCGCGTTATTCGCGTCCCTTAAACCAAAAACCCCGCCTGATTAGCGGGGTTTCGTTCGCACAGAGGAGAGTTGTAGATAAACCGCTTGCGGTTCTACTTATCTTGTTTCAGTGTGCGTGAAAAAATATCTTCTAACTCATTATTGATTGAAGATGATTTCTTCTCTTTCTTGCCAGTGGTCTTGCTTTCCCCGTTTTGAGATCGCTCCATAGCCTGGCGAAGGGCGGCTTCCATTGCAGTGGGAACCGGTTCTTGCGGCTCATCATTTTCAATGATTTTCTCGACCTTCTTAGCTGCTTTCTGAGGAGGATCTTGTAGTGCTTTCATGCTTAACTTAATTTGCTTGCGTCGTCGGTTTACGCTGAGCACTTGCACCTCAACATCATCACCTTCTTCAACGACATCAGATGGGGCGTCAATAAATCCATGAGCCAATTCACTGATGTGCACCAGACCAGGTCGTTCAGCACCGATATCAACGAAAGCACCATACTTCTCTAAGCGTGTGATTTTGCCGTCGGCGACCATACCTTTTCTGATCTCACGCCATTCCAACCCCAATGGCTCGATCATGGTCAGTTCGATGCGTTGGCGCTCAGGGAAAACCTGTCGCACCCACACGGCAACTTCCTGACCGATCTCGACGACATCCTCAGCTCGGTTGACAGGATTTTTTTGAATTCGAGAAATGTGAACAACGCCCGGAACTTCCAGGCCTATATCCACAACAACGCCTGCCAGCATTGTCTTAACCACCGTGCCGCTAAGCTTATCCTTGGGGTTAAGTTCCTCAATGCTATTTGGTTGTTCAACCATAATACCACTCTCCTTACGATTTCTTTGTTACAAAGCCGACCGACGATTATACCGTCCATGCGGTTTTATGTCAAAGAGTTTGAAATGGGTCTCTAGGAATCGCCGTGGCAAGGGGTCACATTTGGGGGCAGGGGCGTGCTCCTCACACCCCCTACCCCCAAATGTGAGATCTCTCACGGTAATTCCCATAGAACCTTTGAAATTTTTGGTATGGAGAGCCTTGTTATTTTTCTTGGAGTGTGATGATTTCTTCGAGGAGATTGATCAATAAACTGGGCTGATCTTCAATTTGAGAGTCGGCTGCGACCCAAATGGCAGATTTTCCAACACGCACATCTGGCTTGGCGCGCACGATTTGTGGTGGTTCTATCCCCTCAGGAAATCGTAAGACGATTTGCCCGTATTCGTGGCCGATGCTTTTGACCCCAGCCGAAATAGCAAGGATTTTAATCTTCAACTGTATAAGTAAATTTTGCACCGAGGGTGGCAGCGGTCCAAAGCGATCCTGAAATTCTTCGCTGAGTGAGTCAACTTCTTTGAGTTCTTGCGCATCAGCGATCCGACGATATAAATTCAAACGCATTTCCAGGTCAGGGACATAATTACTGGGGATGGTTGTATCTAAAGGTAAATCTACGCTAACCATGGGACGATGCGCACGTAACATCAGATCATTGGTATCTAATGGTAAGCCGCGATTCTCGCGCTTGCTCTTGACCGCCTCTGCCAACAGCCTTGTGTAGAGATGAAATCCAACCGAAGCGATGTGTCCGTGTTGGCGTGTACCCAAAATATCTCCCGCACCTCGGATTTCCAGATCTCGCATGGCAATATTGAACCCAGAACCAAGCTGCAGATTCTCGGCTATTGTTTCTAGGCGTTGGCGACCTTTAGGCGTGGGCGTGAATTTCTTGTGTTTAAAGAAATAGGCATAAGCGCGCTGCGCTCCACGTCCCACGCGGCCGCGCAGTTGGTAGAGCTGTGCTAGCCCAAAGGTATCAGCCCGGTCAACGATCAGGGTATTGGCGTTGGGGATATCCAAGCCTGACTCGATGATTGATGTGGCTAATAAAACATCAATATTTGCATCTGTGAAATCGTTCATGCGTTCAGCCAACTGGTTTTCGGGCATTTGTCCGTGAGCGACTGCAATGCGTGCTTCTGGTACCAACTTAATAAGTTGATTTCTCATCGCGCCAATGGTTTGAACGCGGTTGTGGACGAAGAAAACTTGTCCACCGCGTTCCAATTCTCTCAAGATCGCGCGACGGATCAGTTCCGGTGAATAAGACCCCACATGTGTGATGATCGGCAGACGTTCCTCGGGCGGCGTATCCAACGTGGAGATATCCCGCAGGCCAGTCATTGCTAAATATAAGGTGCGCGGAATCGGGGTGGCTGTCATGGTGAGAACATCCACCTCGGTGCGCAATTGCTTGATAGTTTCTTTGTGAGTTACACCAAAGCGCTGTTCCTCATCGATGATCAGCAATCCCAGATCTTTAAACTCAACATCCCCCGATATCAGCCTGTGGGTACCAATAACAATATCGATGGCGCCCTGCGATAATCGGAACAAGATATTGCTCTGCTCTTGGGGGGTGCGGAAACGGGACAGCATTTCAACTTCGGCAGGGAAAGCAGCCAAGCGCTCGCGGAAAGTGTGGAAATGTTGTTGAGCTAATACGGTGGTGGGTACCAGCATGGCAACCTGTTTGCCATCCATCACGGCTTTGAAGGCTGCCCGTAATGCGATCTCAGTTTTTCCAAAACCGACATCCCCACAAATCAGGCGGTCCATTGGACGAGAAGTTTCCATGTCTGACTTGACGTCGCTCACCACACGCAATTGATCGTCCGTCTCAATGTAAGGAAAACTGGCTTCTAACTCTCGTTGCCAGGGAGTGTCCTCTTTAAAAGCATATCCAGTGACTAATTGCCGTTTGGCGTAAAGTTCGAGCAGGCCCTCTGCCATGTCTTCCACAGCTTCTGTGACTCGATCTTTGATCGTTGTCCACTGTGGACCGCCAAGTCGGGTGGGCGCGGGCGGGCGACCATCGGGGCCGATGAAGCGTGTCAGACGATCAGCTTGCTGCACGGGGACGAAGAGTCGATCCCGATCGGCGTACTCTACACACAAATACTCGCGCTCGGCTCCCTCGATGGCTCGCTGTACCAACCCAACGAATCTGCCTACGCCATGATCGATGTGCACAACCCAATCCCCTGATTGTAGGTCAGCATATTCTGCCTCGGGGGCTTCTGCGACTGGTCGATATCGGCGGCGCGGTTTGGGCGGCTGCCAGCCAAATATTTCGCCATCGGTTAACAGGTTTAGTTTTTGTTCATCTTGTGAGGTGAATGACCAACCCTCGGTCAGCGACCCTTTGATGAATGTTGGCGCTTGCGTCAGTCCAGTTGTCGGACGGTAGTTTTCTTCCCACAACTCTTCAAGGCGACCTGCTTGACGAGATATAACGATCCCCTTTTCTCCTTTGATGGAGGCTTGTGCTAATCCTTCCATGAGGGGTTTCAGGCGTCCGCCAAAGCGAGGATTGGGGGCGAAGTGTTTCGCCAGGGGAGGAGGTGATCCCTCGGGAGCAGTAGAAGGCCCCAGAAACAGAACCCTGCCAGGAGGAAGTGAGTCTTCGATCTGGTCACAAGTCAAATATGGGATGGGGTAATCATCTTCAAGAATTCCCTCTTCAATATAATCCTTCCTTTGTGAGAGAGCCTGCTCTTCGACGGAATGTACAGTATCCTCGAAGGCTTCTTTGTCATCAATAACTACCAGCGCATCACGCGGTAGATAATCGAAGATCCTGCCTGCATGGGGATAAAGAAGAGGAATGTGGAATTCTGATATTTCATCAGAGGCATCTAAAGTCTCAGAGGACTCTAAAGGTCTGAAATATTCTCGTGCCGGGGTAACGAGCAACATCTCATGCTGCTCCGTGGTGCGTTGTGTCGCTGGGTCGAAGCGGCGTAAGGTATCGATCTCGTCGCCGAAGAACTCTAAACGGGATGGGAATGAATCTGCTGGAGGCCAAACATCGAGAATGCCGCCACGGCGGGCGAATTGACCAGGCATCGTGACAGTATTAACACCATCAAAGCCCAAGTTGAACCAATGGCGTACTAAATCATCTAAGCTAACGATGTCTCCAATTTTGAGTTTTTGCGTGGCCTTGATGAAGTCGCGGCGTGGCAGGGTGCGTGTCATTATGGCACGAGCAGGTGCGATAATGATGGCTGATTTGTGAGCATCCGATGGAGCTTTGATGCCTGGAATTTGAGAAGCAGATAATGTGGTGAGAACGATCAAACGGTCCCGACGAGTATTCGCTCCCCAAGGAGCGTTTTCATAGAATAAGGGGTTAGGCTCGGGTAGAGGTAACTGGAGAATTTCAGGCGCCCAAAGGGTAAGTTCGTCTGCCAGTGTAAGCGCGTGATCGGTGCGATGCGTCAGAAAAAGGATGGGTACGCGCAGCGTCTGATGCAGTGCCGATAAAATCGGGAGCCGCGTCGTCCGTGGTAGTACCAGATTGGGAAGCGGCGTGCGTGCCTGAATTGCTTCTGTTAGTTCTTGATAAGCGGGAAGTTCCTGGAAGGTGTTGAGAAGTCTCGTCAGCATAGGGTTCAGTAAACTGTAATTAATAATCAGTTGGTTAGAGATGAATTACAGCCCACAAATCACTGGTCACTGCGGTTGTAGCGAGTCATCGCAGGCTCGATCCCCTCGGTGATAAACAGCAAGGCAGCGTCTGCGGCTCGTTCCAGAAAGATTTCCAGATCTTCCGCATCCGCTTTGGAAAAATCTTGCAGCACGTAGCTAGGGGTGCTCATGCGTCCCGGGGGGCGTCCAATTCCCAGCCGCAATCGGGGATACTCTTCTGTGCCCAGATGTTGGATAATCGATTTCATCCCTTTTTGCCCTGACGATCCCCCCGAAGGTTTCAGACGGATCGTCTCGAAGGGCAGATCAACATCATCATAAGCAATCAATAAATTCGCATGGGCTAACTTGTAAAACCTCACCAATGCTCCAACTGACTGCCCGGAATTGTTCATATAATTTTGGGGTTTTGCTAGGATGATCTTGTTACCCTGATATCGTCCATCGGTAACCAGCGCCTTATGCTGCACGCGGGAAAAAATCAACCCCAGTCGTTCGGCAAGTTTATCGACCAACATGAAGCCGATGTTATGCCTGTTGACCCGGTACTCCTTTCCCGGATTGCCTAAGCCGACGATCAAATATGTATTTGCAGCCTCTGATGAGCTTGAGCGTTCTTTAATTCTTCTGAATAATTTCATCTTGGGTTAGGCGATTTTTCGAGAAGCATCCTTGAAGAGGAACCATAGTTGCCAATATTTTTTGAATAGGCGTTTATTGTCTACAGATGTATTTACCTTAGTGTTCTGCGTATCGATGTATATAATCCAACGATCAAAAATAGAACCAGTACAGTGATGCCCCCACGCGATAAGGCGTTGGTGAAATCGTTATCGGAGATTTCAACTGGGTTCGAGGGCAAGGGGGTAGGAGTAGGTGGAACGGGTGTCAACGTTGGGGTGGGTGTGGCCGATGCGCTGGCAGGATCTCTGGTTGGAGTTAATGTCGGCGTGCTGGTTTCTATGGGAGAGTAATTGCGAACGCGTAGATTGGGCACAATAAAAACGAGTGTCTCCCCATCGTTCAAATCAAGAACCAGCCGCAAATGATATTTACCATCTGTGATCTTGGTGGTATTCCACTGTGTAATTACGCCCTCTTCGACAGAACTCCTCCCTTCATCAAGTAGGAACCATGTCACTGTTGTGTCGTCGACGTAAGCAAAGCTCAAGTTCCATGCTTCAAAACCTTCGGCGGCAGTGGTTCCTGTTATCACAACTGTTCCTTGGAGTGCTTCACCAGCCAGTGGCGCGATGAAACCAGCCTGGGGAGTTTCATCTTCTTCTTGCGCCTGAGCTAAGAGAAAACTCCCAAAAAACATGATCGAAACGCCCAAAATACACAAAAAACGATGACGCATAGCAATCTCTCAGTCTATCATGGACGCTATAGTGGGTCAACTGGCACTTGGCCAATTTGTATGGTAGACTTTGAAAAATTACTAATTGGGAAGAAAAAGAGACGGAAATAAGCAATGACCAAGTCACGCACTGAACTAATGGTTGATCGCCTGCGAGAAATGCAGGCAGCTTCTCCTGAGATCGAAGCCTCAGCAGTGGTTTCTGTCGATGGCTTGATTATGGCCTCTGCCTTGCCTGCGGAAGTTGAAGAAGATAGGGTTTCTGCAATGTCGGCTGCCATGTTGAGCCTGGGTGAACGTATCGCCAGCGAGTTGAGTCGAGGTTCGCTTGACCAGGTTTATATTCATGGAGATCAAGGTTATGTTCTACTGGCCGCTGTTGGAGATGAAGCAGTCTTAACCGCCCTTGCTCGTGAAGGAGCCAAATTAGGTTTGGTTTTCTTGGAGATGCGCCGGGCAGCAGAGGACTTAGCGCGTGTTGTTGGATAAAATTATGGTAGGAAGAACCTGAAATTTACGAGACAGTCATCGGGGAGGGCTGCCGGAAACGGCCCTCCCCGCTTCTGTTAATGGAGAGATTAATGGATACGAAATACATTTTCCTGACCGGTGGTGTTGTCAGTTCAGTAGGTAAAGGTGTCACAGCCGCAGCGATTGGCCGTTTGCTGAAAGAACGCGGTTTCGAAGTTTCTATTCAGAAGCTCGATCCTTATATCAATGTCGATCCCGGTACGATGAGCCCGTACCAACATGGCGAAGTATATGTCCTTGACGACGGCGCTGAAACTGACCTGGATTTAGGTCATTATGAGCGTTTTGTGGACATCAGCTTGAACAAAGTTTGCAATGTGACCACAGGGCAAGTTTACGCCGAGGTGATTGCCAAAGAACGCCGTGGTGATTATTTAGGCGGCACCATTCAAGTGATTCCCCATATTACCAATGAGATCAAACGCCGCATCCGCATGGTTGCCAAAACCACGGGAGCGGAGATCGTTCTGGTCGAAGTTGGTGGCACGGTTGGTGATATCGAGGGATTGCCCTTCCTCGAAGCCTTGCGTCAAATGCGAGGGGATGTAGGCCCCGAGAACAGTCTCTATATTCATGTAACTTGGGTGCCTCACATTGGCGCTACCGGCGAGTTGAAAACTAAGCCTACCCAGCACTCGGTGCGTGAGTTGCGCTCAATTGGTATTTCGCCCGATGTGATCATTGCCCGGTCGGATTACGAAATGGGACAGGAGTTATGTGACAAAATTGCCCTCTTTTGTGATGTCGAGCAGCGTGCGGTGATCCCAATGGTCACTGCAGAATTGCTCTACGAAATTCCCCTGCTCGTTGAAAAAACACAAATGGGAGACATTCTGCTGGAGCGACTGGGGTTGAAGCCGCGCAAAAAGCCAAATTGGAAGCCTTGGGAAAAGCTTGTCCAAGAGATGAACCGCGAAAAACCGACTGCTAAAATTGCCTTCGTGGGGAAATATGTCGAATTGCACGATGCTTATATGAGTGTGCGAGAGGCCACTCGTCATGCCGCCCTATCCCTGGGGCTGGATGACGAAATTTTGTGGATTCACTCTTCAGACCTGGAAAAAGGACGGGGGGTAGAGTTGCTTCAAGAAGCTGATGGCATTATTGTCCCCGGGGGGTTCGGAGAACGCGGTATCGAGGGCAAGATTCATGCAGCGCGCTATGCTCGTGAGAATAATATCCCCTACCTGGGTTTGTGTTTGGGTATGCAGGTGATGGTGATTGAACTTGCTCGTCACATGCTCAACGACGATGAAGCCAACTCGACCGAGTTTGATCCCTCCACCCCTCACCCTGTAATTGATTTGATGCCAGACCAGCGCGACCTGACCGATATGGGCGGAACGATGCGTTTGGGCTTGTATCCATGCCAGCTTCAATCTGGGTCAAAAGCGGCGGATGCTTATGGCAAAGATAGCATCAATGAGCGTCACCGACACCGTTTTGAATTCAAAAATATGTATCGTGAAAAATTACAGAAAGCGGGTATGGAGTTTTCAGGCCTCTCCCCTGATAATCGCCTGGTCGAGATCGCTGAAATGAAAGACCATCCCTTTATGTTGGGGACGCAGTTCCATCCCGAATTCCTATCACGCCCTACGCGTCCTCATCCATTGTTTTTGGGTTTCTTGAAGGCTGTCAAAGATAACCTAAATTCTGAATCCTAGACATTGTATCCAGGTGGTTTCTCCCCATATACGCCTCTCAACTCTGGAGGCAGTAAATCTGCAATAGCAAACATCAACCTGTCAGTTAGCGCTAGAGGTCCTTCATTGGGTTGGGGATAGATAGGTTCCCCTAAAGTCACGCTCACTGTTGTGCGTTTGGGAAAATCCTTAAACATTCGCTGGGATCCACTAATCGCCATCGGGACGATTGGACAATTGGCCTTCAATGCAAATCTGGCTGTGCCAGTTTTTGCTGTACGCAGGCCGCGACCCTTGCTGCGAGTCCCCTCAGGGAACAATCCTAAAACTCGACCGTGTTCGAGAACCATTTCTGAGTGCCTTTTAGCCCACACATCTTTTGTGCCCCTATATACCGGGAAAACACCGCCTTTGCGCAGGACATATTCCACGATTGGATTGCGCATTAACTCTTCCTTGGCCATGAAAAAGATGGGGCGAGATATGCCTAATTGCATAGGGAAAATGTCAAAATTGGTCACGTGATTGCTGGCCAGAACGACCGCACCCTCTGTTGGTAGATTCTCAATACCGTGAGATTCGATCTTCATAACGAAGAAGGCAAACGCTTTCAGCATGGCAACAGTTGCCCGGCGAGTGCGAGTTTCGTGGAAGTAATAGCGTTTTTGATCTCTAGGGTCGGGAGAGAGATTGTTTTCATTCTCCATGATCGGCTCCTGGGGTGTTTTTGATCTAAAGGATCTATGGGAATTGCCGTGAGAGACCCTACCCTCAAATGTGGAACCTTACCACGGCGAATCCTATAGACCCGATCTAAAAGTCTCCACGATAAAATCATAATGGATTATACTTCAGGGTTGGTGAAGAAAAGAACTTAATAGCAGATTTGCTATCTATATCAAAAGAAAGAGGATTTTTCAATGGAAGCAACAACAATTATTTCTGTCATAGGCCGCCAAATTCTTGACTCGCGCGGCAATCCGACCGTTGAGGTTGAGGTGCAATTATTAGATGGAAGTTGGGGCCGCGCGGCGGTGCCTTCAGGAGCCTCCACAGGTGTTCACGAGGCATTAGAACTACGCGATGGCGATAAGGGAACTTATCTTGGCAAAGGTGTGCTCAAAGCAGTAGACAATGTCAACGGACCCATCGCTGAGGAAATGGTTGGCTGGGATGCTATCGAACAGCGCGCCATCGACCTGTCCTTATTGGCCTTGGATGGAACTCCGAACAAGGCTAAACTGGGCGCAAATGCCATACTTGGAACCAGCCTAGCAGTGGCCAAAGCGGCTGCTAATTCTTTAGGTTTGCCGCTCTATCGCTATATTGGTGGTGTTTATGCTCATATTTTGCCGGTGCCGATGTTGAATATTCTCAATGGTGGCGCTCACACAGGCTGGCAGTCCACTGATGCGCAGGAATTCATGGTGATGCCTTTCGGTGCCGACTCCTTTGCTGAGGGTTTACGTTGGGGCGCGGAGATTTATCATGCCCTCAAAGCTGTGCTCAAAGCGCGCGATTACAAGACTCTGGTTGGTGATGAAGGCGGATACGCCCCTGCTCTCAAAGCAAACGCTGAAGCCGTCGAAGTGATCCTCGAGGCCATTGACAAAGCTGGTTTCAAAGCTGGTGTTGGTGAACAAATTGCTATCGCTCTTGATCCTGCGGCTTCTGAATTCTATGAGAGTGATACGGGTCTTTATCACTTACGAACAGAAGGCAAAAAGTTGACCAGTGAAGAGATGGTCGCATTCTGGAAGAATTGGGTTGATCAATACCCGATTGTCTCCATCGAGGATGGCCTGGCACAAGATGACTGGGAAGGATGGAAGTTGATGGTTGCTGAACTTGGAGATCGCTTGCAAATCGTTGGTGATGATCTTTTGGTGACCAACCCCGAACGCGTCCGCAAAGCGATTGAAGAGAAAGCTTCCAATGCGCTCCTGGTCAAGCTCAACCAGATTGGCTCACTGACTGAAACTATTGAGGCCGTTGAGGCTTGTCACCGTGCTGGATGGCGAGCGGTCACATCCCACCGCTCTGGTGAAACTGAAGATGCCACTATTGCTGACCTGGCTGTCGCCCTCAATATGGGCCAGATCAAAACCGGTGCTCCCGCACGTTCCGATCGCGTGGCGAAGTACAATCAACTTTTGCGTATCGAAGGGGAATTGGGTGACGAAGGCCACTATGCCGGTTGGGACGCCTTGAATATCAAAAAATAAGTGATCTTGTTCCTACTTGGAACATGAGATTTTAGAAATAAAAGGACCGTGTCGCTCGCAGCAACACGGTCCTTTGCTTAATAAGGTAAAAAAGTCTACTCTTCTGATTGTAATTCTACTTCCTCAGGTTCTTCTTCGGGAATAATAGCCGCCAAGGGTTCAAGGGCCTCATCCAAAGTCAGATCGTCACGCCGCATCCCCGGGGTTGGGGTGCCGCAATGGGGGCAGAGATTCCAGGGCAATTCCATCAACTTGCTGCAATGATGACAAGTCTTCTTGAGTTTGGTTTGACAATTAGGGCAGATTTTCCAGCCTTCTTTGGTGCGGCGCCCGCATCCTGGACAAACAGGAGTATCCTCGATTGAGCGTAAAAGGGCTTCCTCTTCAAGAGTATGTTGATACTCATCATCAAGGGTCCGGTGGGGGCGCAAGATTATGTAGATCACTATACCAGGGAGAAATAGCACAGCTACGACTAAAACAGCCAGGATGCGTCCCAAGGGGTCGCGCGCTCTGGCGCGGATGTCGCGGTATGTCCACACAATCAAACTTAGCCAGAGAGCGGCAATAAAAGCGCCGCCCCAGGCGGTAAGGAAGAGCATGAAATTGCTGAGAGATGAGGGGTCAAAGGTCATAATCTCACTCCTAATTATGCAACCAATTATAGCCTAATTTTGCTGCTCCGCTTGCATTTTATTCTCGGCTCTCCAGGAACCGCCGTGGTAAGGGGGTACATTTGGGGATAGGGGGCGTTCGGCGCACGCCCCCTATCCCCAAATGTGAGATCTCTTATGGCAATTCCCGTAGAACCTTATTCTCCCTGCTGGAACTTTATAAACACTACATTAAATAAGAGAATGATATTATAATATAAACGCAATACTTAATTTATGAATTTCTCTTGAAAGAAGAAATGTCCACTTACCGCATCACCGATCTAGCCTCCAGTGAACGCCCACGAGAGAGACTTGCCAAATTGGGCCCCCAAGCGTTATCGAATGCTGAGTTGCTGGCTATCTTAATAAGAGTTGGAGTCCATGGTGAGAACGCCGTACAAGTTGGGCGGCGTATGCTTCAAACCTTTGGGGGCCTGACTGGTCTGCACAGAGCATCATACGATGAAGTATGCGAACAGCACGGTGTGGGAACTGCAAAAGCAGCACAGATCAAAGCAGCCATCGAATTGGGTCGCCGAATGACTCTCGAATCCCCAGAGGAGCGTCCCACCATCAATAGCCCGGCTGATGCTGCCGTGCTCGTGCAGTATGAGATGAGTGTCCTTGAACAGGAACATTTGCGAGTGATGCTCCTCGATACTCGTAATCGAGTTTTGAATATTGAAGCTGTGTACCAGGGTTCTTTGAACTCGTCTCAAGTTCGGGTGGGGGAGTTATTTCGTGCCGCAATTCGCCGAAATGCCGCTGCGGTGATTGTGGTTCACAACCATCCCAGCGGCGATCCAACCCCAAGTCCTGATGATGTCGCTGTGACGCGCGCAATCGTTGAGGCAGGAAAACTGCTAGATGTGCAGGTTTTAGATCACCTTGTTATTGGTAGTAGCCGATGGTTATCGATGAAAGAGCACAAGATGGGGTTTGGGTCTTAGATGTGTCATTCCGAGCGCAGCGAGGAATCCCTGAGAACCATGCAGGCTTGATTACTAACCTGGTAACAATCAATCTGACGTTTTTTGGATTCCTTACCTTGTCAGGTTCGGAATAACAACATGTTATTTAGTTCCTATTCCGTCCTGCGAATTCGAAAACTCGTGAACTCCCCAGTTGCAGCGAGCCAGTCATATCTAACCTCTGTAGTGGTGTGTCGCCGCGGACCACGTTGGATAGCCGCCAACAATGTCTCAAGACTGTCTTTTGTGCCTTCTGCTAAGACTTCCACGGTGCCATCCCAGCGATTGCGCACCCAGCCTGTGATATCCAGTGGTTGGGCATTATCCAATACAAAATAGCGAAAACCAACCCCTTGAACACGCCCCTCAACTTGAGCACGTAATCGAACTGCTTTCACTGCGATCATCCATCAATCCCCTTTAGCGTTCTGAAGCTTTTCATTTTTACGACGGTGTTTGATAGTATCACCGACAAACAAACCAAATGTTGGCAGCAGCATCGTCACGAAAACTATCACCCAGGGTATGATGCCCTCAGTGGAAGAACGCAGGGGACTCTCATTGAAATTGAGCCGCCGCCAATCGCGCTCTAACCCGGCTAGAGAACTTTCAAGAGCTAATTCAACGCCGCGATCACACCCCACTCCGTCCGCATATGCCTCAATTAGATTCTCCATGCCCGGATTCCCAAACTCACCCAATAAGTACCAAGTGAACGATGTCGACTCCGCATAGGCAAGTTGAAAATTCGCTGCATCGACAGGGAAGCTCTGGCAAAGATTTGCGATTGGGATCAACATTTCCCGTTCGTAGGCCTTTTCGAGTAAGAGGGGGTAATCTGGGTTTGGGAAAACTTCAGTTGTAGACGCCAACCCTTCATGGAGCCAGTTGGGCAGCTTGTCGTAATCCTCGCCAAGTTTCAGATACAGCATCACATGTGTCAATTCATGGGGTACTTGGCGCTTGATCTCGATTGATTGAGCTGGTCCTGGCGGAATGGATACCAAAACTACGCCGGCTGCTGGGTTAGCGTGACCCGCTATCCAGGCCGCGGCCTGACCCGACATTTGCAGTGTGGACTGCAAATCTTGGGTGCTAGCATATACGTAAAAGGTAACTTTATCTGGGTTGGGGACGTTGACCTGGTTTTGGAGCCGTGCCAAGCCCTCATAGGCGGTGTTCAAGATCGTTTGCCCGAATTCTGTATCCCCTTCGTACCAATAAACTTCAAATTCTTCGGTTTGTAAGGATTGCCAGGGGAAGCGGTCATCATCGTAATCAAACTTGAATTTCTCGCTGGTGATCGTTTCTCCATTTTCAAGTTCCACCTGGAATGTGTAGTAAACGTCTGTGAAAACTGGAAAGGGATTTTGGGATAGATCGAGGGAGTAAGTCACCTGATTTGGTGGAGTGAAAGTTGCGACAGCGGCAACGTTCTCAGTTTCCCCCGCAGGCTGCAGTAGCACTAAAACTCTTTGAATACTAACCTCGGAGTTGATCTCAGTCTCAATGGTCAGCATGCCTCCGAAGGTGTATGTGACCTCGGGGTCTGCGATTTGAATTTCGGTTTGTCCTCGCGCGGGGTTACTGATCCCCAAACAGATTGCTATGGTCAAGAGTGCCGACAGAAACCGGCGCATCCTAAGCTCCTAGATAGGCCAATAACGGAGTCAATGTCAATGGGCTGAGAATGGTAGTGATGAAAACAACGGTGGTGACAAATGCCGGTTTGACATCAAATTCGGTGGCCAATACTGTGGTTAATACTGCTGTGGGCATCGACGCCTCAATGATACCAGCTTTATAGGCGATTCCCTGCAATCCCACAAAACCAGCGGTCGAGAGTGCCAGCAGCGGTCCACCCAGCAGGCGGATCCCCGAGGCGATGCTGATGGTTTTTATATCCCAAGATCGTTGGCTGTGTTGAAGTTGTAAACCCAACAGCACTAACATACCTGGGATGGCCGCATCAGCCAATAACCCAACCGGTCGTTCCAAAGGCAAGGGTAACGTCCACTTAAATAGATTGAAGAATAGTGCTAATATCACTGCATAGACAACTGGGATTTTTATAAGTTGTCTCAAGGATTGTCTCAAATCCATCGAACCCATCGATGCGATGGTCACCCCAAAGGTATATGTCAGAATAGCAGCGGTGGCAAAATACAAGCTGGCGTGGGCGAGAGCAGTCTCCCCAAAAGCGAATAAATTTAAAGAAAGACCATAATTGCCTGCATTCACGGTTATCGAGCAGAGGATGATCGCTACAAAAAGTTTGCGCTCTAGTTTTAGAGTTTTCCCAATCAGAAAAGCGAGAGTTGCGGTGAGAAGCATTTGGAGGGCTGCGAAACCCATAATGCGAAGAATATCGCCTTCACTAAGTTGACTTGTGACCAATAATTCGAAAATCAGGAAAGGGCTAAAAACATAGAATACCACCCGGGATAAGGATTTGGGGTCAACATGAAGGACCTTACCCAGCGTGTATCCAATGCCAGCAACTAATAAGATGGGAAATAAGTTGTTAAGAAAGAGTGGGAATAGTGTATTCAAGGTCGGCTTCTTTCGCAGAGATTTTTGAATTAATGAGAATTTCCGAGATATTTGCCCCTAGAAATCATCGTCGTTGCTGAATTCCAGCAAACCGAAAAGTTCCATGTCTTCGTTAAACATCAGGTTGTCGAGAGCATCCTGGATCAACCCCACTTCTTCGTAGTTGTGATTTGCTTTCATGAGTTTTTCTAGGGCATCTTTTACTCCCTCACCACCAATTTGAGAAAGCGACCAGGCTGCGGCAAGGCGCACATCGTCATTGCTATCGTTGAGTAGGTCGATGAGTTCTTCTACGGCATCACTGATTTCCAATTCCCCAGCAGCTTTCACTGCCTCGAAGCGCACAGCAGGCAGTTGATGATTTAACATGCTGATGACATTGGGATTCCAGCGTTTGTCGCAAGTTCGACCCATGGCAAATAGGGCACTGATCAACCAATCGGTACCATCACGCAGCAATGCTGCCTCGATGAGCTTGGGCACCTCTTTGCTGCTGGCAAATCCCAGTGCTTCTAGTGCCCTGCGGCGGACTTGTGTGCTGTCATTCCCTTTGGTCACTTTCAGTAGGCAGTTTACTAAGTCTTGCGTGGTGTCGTCTGGAATATTTTCGATTTCGCCCAAGAATACGAATTTCCCCAAGGTAGAGGCGCAGCAAGCGCGTACATTTTCATCTTCATCAGTTTCCAATATATTCATCAATTGGTAGAGCAGGTCTTCTGGCTCGTAGATGAACATCGGGCGGATGGCTAGAAAGCGTACCTGGGGATCTTCATCGTCAATGGCAATGCGGCAGACACTTTCAAAGGAAAGCAATAAGTTTCCCTCTGCCAGTTCCTCGATATCTTCTAAAAGCGCGCGCCGTCGCCAATCGGGGATGTTCGGCCAGGCGGTTTTCAGAGTTTCGATATCTTCACCTTCCAGGTCTGAGAGGCGGAACAGGAGTTGAGGATCTAGAATTGTATCTGCGTTTAGCAGCGCCTCGATGATATCCTGGAAGGGGGCTTCATTTAATGGGTTCAGGTCAGTCATTATGGGAATTGAATAGGGTTGGCGAAATCTAAAAAGTTTATATAAAGAAACAGCGCAATTAACGCTGTCATGCTGATCAGGTTGATCACATTCTGCCATTCAATTGGAATACGACGGCGCAAGAAAATCTCAGGCAACGTGAAGGCAATTCTGCCGCCATCCAAGGCAGGGATAGGCAGAAGGTTAAACACCGCTAGCGAGATGGAAATCGAAGCAAAAAATTGCAGCACATTAAGGCTAACTGGCGAATCAGTCAGAGGCTCATCGCGCTGCTGAACATACTGGTAGGCATCGTATATGCCCTTATACCCTACGGGTCGCGCCAGACCGGGGTCAATGGCACCGCGGATGATTTCGCCTGGAATCATCAACAGAAAAAGGGTGTGGTAATAAGTCGCTTGACCGCCCAAGGGCAAAGCTTCAAAAATATTAATGGGATAGGTTGCATTGCTCATGATTATCCCAATGGCCCCTTCGCCCTCAGGGGGATTCTCTCTGGGAACAATGGAAACTTCATAATCCGCCTCACCACGCCTAAAGGAAAAATCGATATCTTTCCCTAAGTTAGCATAGATAGTCTCACTCAATATCTGAGTGCTATCTACGGTGATCCCAGCAACACCAGTGATAATATCTCCATCTTGCAGACCAATCTGTTCGGCGGGTGATCCAGATGCAACTCCTACGATTTCAACTTTAGTGTAATCGGGCGCACCAGTTTGAGTGTACATGAATGCGAAAATCAGCACCCCAACCAGAAAATTCATGATCGGGCCGGCTGCGTAAATGAATAAACGCGCCCATGGATTGGCCGTATGCAATCCACCAGGTGTGTCGGCATCGACCTCGCCCTTAAGACGCACAAATCCACCCAATGGCAACCAATTGAGTGTGTATTTGGTACCGTTGATTTCGAAGAGGGTCAGCGCTCGGGGTGGATAGCCGAGGCCGAATTCTTCCACTTCGACTTTGGTGATTCTGGCAGCTATGAAGTGACCGATTTCGTGTAATATGATCAGCACGGATAAGGCCACAACCAGTTGTACGATTGAAGATAAGACAGACATATTTCTACCTTTATTGATTCTTGTATTTCACTCGGGTGTCATCCTGAGCTTCGCGAAGGATTTCTCGCCTTCCAGGCGCTGATTCTTCACTTTTAGATTCAGAATGACAATATGTATTGATTACATCTCTGAGATTTGGCAGGGTTTGAGAGAAAAACGGATGATCCATATTCCAATCCCCACCAATACATCACAGAGAAATTTCTAGATTTATAATTGGATTATATCTTGACTTTTGGGGAGGTGGTAGGTGTTAGGGGTGATCTAACGGGTTTCTAATATCCTTCACCTCAGCTAAAAGACCCATCCTTGAATTGCCGGTGGTCGGGCATGGAACTTTTATTAAATCGGCCGCGCCGGACCCCCAGGACCAGAGCGCATCACACGCTCTACGCCGGGGATCTCGTTGAGTAGTGATACGATATTCTCTTGATATGCTGCTTCGCAGATGACATGTACATTGGGACCTGCATCAATGGTATAGCAGACTGGGATGCCACTTTTACGCCATTCCCGAACCGCTTGCATGATTGCCAAAGTAGGGGGCAGCCAGTAGATTAGGGAAGGGTTGGATGTCATCATCACGGCGTGCATCATATTGCAGTCATGTTCAGTGATTTCCGCGAAAACTTCGAAATCACGCTGTAAGATAGCATCCCGACATCGCTTCAAATGAGATGGAATTTGTTCGATGCGCATAGCCTGAAGTGGGCTGGTATTGGCGATTCTGTGCCCTTCGTTAGAGCCAGTAGCTTTGTGTGCCTGGCTGACAATAGCCACACAATCGGCCAGATCCCAATGTTCTGGGGACGCGAAGGAAATTGCATAGGAATCTACATCAGTGCTCCCTTTAGCCCATTCCACAAATCCGCCCGGCACCGAGCGGCACGCTGACCCCGAACCGCGGCGTGCCAGCCGAGATAGATCCTTTTCTTCGAGATCCAGACCGGCCGCAACACTGGCTGCCAGGCTCAAAGCCGCAAAAGCAGATGCAGACGAGGCAATCCCTGTACCCATAGGGAAGTTGTTCTGACTCTCCACGCGGGCAAAGGAATCTAATGACGATGTTTTCCGGACAATGTCGAGAAAACCACTTACACGTTGAAGGGCGGGTCCTGTATTTGATTCTCCCTGCAGAGTCAACTGATCTGTTTGCAGAGATTCATCAAAGGTCACGCTCGTGCGCGTGAACAGCGCTCCCAGGTTCATGGATATGGAACCGTTTGATGGGATACGCAGTTCCTGGTTATGATTGCCCCAGTATTTTATAAAAGCGATATTTGGGTGAGCGACCGCGGTGGCTGTTTTTGAATTCATTCTGTTTCCTCGGAGGGGAAGTTTACCATGAACAAGATATAGAATTTTTCAAAGAAGAATGGGTCTCTAGTAATCGCCGTGGTAAGGGCCCTTGGTAAGGGGCCACATTTGGGGGTAGGGGGTGTG
>JACKQG010002901.1_pt1 | contig 21740 bp, 20 predicted proteins | sample 8237621 | NCBI WGS metagenome assembly JACKQG01 (sample SAMN15677084, study PRJNA649215) | marine metagenome | biome: marine; feature: Black Sea; material: saline water; isolation source: suspended particulate matter (SPM) from the Black Sea western gyre | collected 2013-06-09/2013-06-10 | depth... | reverse complement strand
AACTTATACACAATAAGTTAAGTCGCCGAAAACCTTTTTTGATGAATAATGCAGGCTAGAGAGGAACAACTAATCTCAGGAAAATTTCCCTTTGATGAATCAATGGTTCTTTACAGCAAGATTCGACCTTACTTAAAAAAAGTTTCGCGACCTTCATTCCGTGGTCTTTGTAGCGCTGACATTTATCCTCTTGCTCCAAATGCGGAAATTCTTGAAAGAGATTTTCTTTTTCATCTCTTGCTAACAGCTGATTTCACTGACTACGCAATCAAAGGTTCTGCTAGGGCAGGAATGCCGAAAGTAAACAGGCCTCATCTCTTTGCGTATTCATTTAATCTCCCACCCCTCCCCACCCAACAAGCGATCGTGGAAAAGCTTGATGCCTTGTCGGAGGAAACCAAGGCGCTGGAGGCGATCTACGAGCGCAAGCAGAGCGCCCTGGCCGAACTCAAGCAATCCCTCCTCCAAAAAGCCTTCGCCGGGGAGTTGTGAATCGATTGATCCCGAATAATATGGTGATGACATCGACATGTGGGCTGGATATGTCGATGAAATCCTGTTTTATAACCATTTCCAACGTGGGCGATTCTGGCTGCTTTTCAGGGGGAAATATACTACGTTGACTGCCGCTTATGCCCGTTAAATATCACTTGGGTGAATTTCCGCCGAGAGAACTGGACTGGCATCGGTTGAGCCAGATTATCGGGCCGGCGAATGCCGGCTTGGCCCGTTATGACGGACTGTTGGCAGCCATGCCCAACGCCAATGTGTTGTTATCGCCGTTAACCACCCAAGAAGCGGTGCTTTCCTCGAAGATCGAAGGAACGCAGGTGACAATGGGGGAGGTGCTGGAATTTGAGGCGGGGGGAGATCCCGAAAATGTGGACGCACCCAAGCGGGCAGATGCTGAAGAAGTACTCAACTACCGAATGGCCATGCATTCGTGTGTAGGGGATATGAAGGATCGGCCATTTTCCCAGCACATCCTTCGCGGGGCGCACCAAGTCTTGATGCAGGGGGTGCGAGGCAAAGACAAATCACCGGGGAGTTATCGCTTGGAACAGAACTGGATTGGGCCGGAGGGGGGCACGATTGAACAGGCCAAGTTTGTGCCAGTTGCCCCAGAGCATTTGCAGTCTGGCATGGATGTTTGGGAGCGGTATTTCAACGAGGAATCAGACTTGGATGCATTGGTGCAGTTGGCGATTGTCCATCTTGAGTTTGAAGCGTTGCACCCGTTCAAGGACGGCAACGGCAGGTTGGGCCGAATGCTGTTGCCTCTGAATTTGTTTCAACGGCGACTGCTGGCCAGCCCCAATTTTTACATGAGTGGCTATCTGGATGCGAATCGTGATGAATATCTGGAACGCATGCGGGCCGTGTCGCGCGATGGCAGCTGGACGGATTGGTGTATTTTTTTCCTGAACGGCGTGCTGGAGCAGTCTGCGGAAAATGAGCGAAAAGTCCGGGAAATCTTGAAACTTTACAACCAATCGAAATTGGAGGTGTCCAACTTGACTCATTCGCAGTATTCGATCAAAGCCCTTGATTTCATTTTCCAGACGCCTATTTTTTCAGCACCACAGTTCACGGAACGATCGAACATTCCCAAGGCCACGGCGGCCAGGATTCTGGGGATTCTGCGCAAAGAGGGCATTTTGAAGACGATACGCGAGGGAAAAGGCCGGAGATTTGGGGTTTTTGCCTTTGCCAAGCTGATCAATATTGCGGAAGGCAACCGAGTTTTTTGAATCTCACGTGTGAGTCATTACCGGCTTAATGTCTCATTAACGCGATATAATGAGACATTTAGTTTGTTTTGCCTATTCAATGAGACATTCTTGAGGCAGTTGTGATGAACGAAGCCGAAACACGCGCTGAATTGATTGATCCCGCCTTGAAGGCGGCGGGCTGGGGCGTGGTGGCGGAGAGCCGGGTGCGGCGGGAGGTGATCGCGCCGGGGCGTTTGCAGGGCGCGGGGAAGCGAGCGAACTCGGACATCGCGGATTACGTGCTGACGTTTCGCGGGCACAAGCTGGCGGTGATCGAGGCCAAGCGACGGGATCTGCCGGTGACCGAGGGCTTGGCCCAAGCGAAGAAATACGCGGCACGATTGCAAACGCGCTTCACGTACGCGACCAATGGCGTGGGATTGTACCGGGTGGACATGGAGACGGGCGAGGAAGGGGAGATCGAGGGATACCCCACGCCGGATGAGCTGTGGCAGGCGACTTTTGCCGAAGCCAACGCGTGGCGCGATCGGTTTGCGGCGGTGCCGTTCGAGGACAAAGGCGGCACGTGGGAGGCGCGGTATTACCAGCACAACGCGATCGACAAAACCTTGGAGGCGATTGCGGCGTGGGAGGATCGCATCCTGCTCACTTTGGCCACGGGCACGGGCAAGACGTTTATCGCGTTTCAACTGGCGTGGAAACTTTTTCAAAGCAAATGGAACTTGAGCCGTGAACCGAGTCGGCGGCCAAGGATATTATTCTTGGCGGACCGGAATATTTTGGCGGATCAGGCTTACAATGCATTCTCGGCATTTGAGGAGGATGCCTTGATTCGCATTGCGCCGGATGAGATCAGCAAAAAAGGAAAGGTGCCGAAAAATGGAAGTGTCTTTTTCACAATCTTCCAAACCTTTATGAGCGGCCGCGATGCGGAAGGGAATCCGGAGCCGTATTTTGGCGAGTATCCGCCGGACTTTTTTGATTTCATCGTGATCGACGAATGCCATCGCGGCGGGGCCAAGGACGAAAGTACGTGGCGCGGGATTCTGGAGTATTTCTCGCCCGCCGTGCAACTGGGCCTCACCGCCACGCCCAAGCGGGAAACCAATGCCGATACCTACGCGTATTTTGGCGAGCCGGTTTATGTGTACTCGCTCAAGGAAGGCATCAACGATGGCTACCTGACGCCGTTCCGCGTGAAACAAATTGCCACGACCTTGGATGATTATGTGTACACCGACGACGACGAAATTGAGGAAGGGGAAGTGGAGGAGGGCAAACGCTACGTGGAGGATGATTTTAATAAGCGCATTGAGATCGAGGAACGCGAACGAAAGCGGGTGCAGGTTTTCATGGACAGCATCGACCAGAGCGAAAAGGCGTTGGTCTTCTGCGCCACACAGGTGCACGCGCTGGCGGTGCGGGATTTGATCAATCAATGCAAGAGCAGCAGCGATCCGGACTACTGCGTGCGGGTGACGGCGAATGACGGGGACCTGGGGGAGCAGCAGTTGCGGAAGTTTCAGGACAACGAGAAAACGATCCCGACGATTTTGACCACCTCGCGCAAGCTATCCACCGGCGTGGATGCGCGCAACGTGCGCCACATCGTGCTGATGCGGCCGATCAAGTCGATGATCGAGTTCAAACAGATCATCGGGCGCGGTACGCGGGTGTTCGAGGGGAAGGATTATTTTACGATCCACGACTTCGTGAAAGCGTATGAGCTTTTCAACGATGACGAGTGGGATGGGGAGCCAGTGGAGCCAGAGCCGCCTGTGCCCAAGCCGGAGCCCAATCCCGATCCGGATCCGCCCGACCCAAATCCAGACCCTCCGGAGCCGAGGCCGGAACCCCGCCGCATGCTCAAGATCACGCTGGCGGATGGCAAGGAACGGCAGATCCAGCACATGACGCAAACCACCTTTTGGCACGCGGACGGCACCCCCATTTCAGCGGCGCAATTTGTGGAACAACTCTTTGGAGACCTGCCGGACTTTTTTGGGAATGAAGCCAAGCTGCGCGAGATTTGGAGCCACCCGGAAACCCGCCAGAAGCTGCTCGATGGATTGGCAGAGAAAGGCTACGGCACGGATCAACTGGATGAAATCAAGAAACTCATCGCGGCGGAGAGGAGCGATGTCTTTGATGTGCTGGCCTACATCGCCTACGCCCTCGCTCCGGTCACGCGTGAAGACCGCGTGGCAATGCATCAAGACATCATTCATTGCAACTACACCGGCAAGCAAAAGGTGTTTCTGGACTTCGTCCTCGACCAGTATGTGAAGGAAGGCGTGAGTGAACTGCAGCCGGAAAAGATAGGTAGTTTTCTGGAGCTAAAATACGGCGGCATTCACGATGCCGTGGATGAACTGGGCGATGCGGTCTCAATCCGAAAACTCTTCATCGGCTTTCAAAAGCACCTGTTCAGGGCGGCTTGAGAATTAATCAGGTCGTGCCGGGGCCGGGTTGTTCCTGCGCTTGGCCAAGCGCAACATTCGTGGGTTGCTGCCGTTCGCGTTCGAGCGACTCGAACTTTCGGCCGACGATCTTCACGCAGTAAAACCAGAGGGCGACGATGATGCAGGTGAAGCCTCCCAGCAGTTGCAGGCCAAGCAGGCTGGTCTCGAGATGGCCGGCCTCATTACGGGTGCTGAGGAAGATCGGGACAAGGAAGGCGATGAACAGGGCGGCCACCTTGCCGGTGCGCTGGACGAACACCTCGACAAACGCCCGGGCGACGTATTTCTCCTGCCGTGACAGCGGGTTGTAGAGGGTTTCGCGCCCGGTTTGGTTGACCGAGTAGGCGAACGTGCTGTCGGAGATTTTCAGGAGGCTGCCGGCGACCAGGACCGGGACGAGCATGAAAAAGAGGGAGCTAAATGCGATCGACAGCGGCAGGGCCAGCAGGATCCAGTGAATCCGATATTTGGGGAAATTGGCGGCGAAGATGCTGAAGCCCAGTTGGATGACCAGCGCGGCGACATTCCCGATCGCATATACGGTGCCAAAGTGGCTGCCAATCTCCTCCTTGGGCACAAACCGCTCGGTCATCGCCGTGAATTGGTAATCCAGCACCTCCGAAGTGACCTCATAAAACCCAACGATCCCGGCGATGGCAATCAGGTAGCGGGAGTTGAAGACCAGCGACGCCCCCTCGATGGCGGCGTTGAACTTTTTCCCGGGGACATCGTCGGGGCCGGGTTCTGGTTCGTGATGCGGGATGGATCGGGCCATCCACCCGGCGGCGAAGGCCAGGAGGCAGATCACCGCGCCGATACCGATGATCGAGTGCAGCCATTGCTGATTGTCCATCTCCCCGATCCATCCGCGGAAATAGGTGCTGCCCACCGCGCCGCCGGACACCGCCCCCAGCACGATGAAACCGTATAGCCGCTTGGCGTTCTTGAGATCGACCGTGTCGTGCAGGAAGGAAAAGAACGCGGCCAGCATGAGGCTGATGTACAGGTCGCCGAACCAGTAAAACAGCCAGACTGTCATCTCGGTGGGCTGGTTGATCTGCAGTGAGAAAAAGAACGTCATGGCGATGACCAGGCCCATGCAGCAATAGGTCAATCGCTGGCGCTTGGCCAAGCGGGTGACCAAGGTGAGGAACACCACCAGCAGGAAGGCAATCAACAGGTTCATCCCCTTGGCCAAGAGCTCGGCGCTGCTGCCGAGCATTTCCAGCGAGCCAAGCTTGAAGGTGGCTTCACCGTCGTATTGCCCGATGAACAGGCTTTTCTTGAGCGGCTTGAGAATCCAGAAAATCGTCAGCACGAGGTTGATGTACAGGAACATCACCGCCGTGAAGGCGATTTTTATGCCGGTTGAAAAATGGGCGTTGGGCATCGACTGACTCTTAGCTGGCCGTGTCGATGCCGGTCACAGGTTCACCTGGTAATCGAGCGAGCTGCCGCCCTCCACGCTGAGGCGGAACCGGTGGTCTTCCGCGGACAACAACTCGAGGTTGATGTTGGAGCCCTCCTCGAGCGGGGCCTTCTCGATCTGGTAGTTGGTGACGCCGAGCGAGAGGATGCCGTTGATCATCCGCAGGGTGGGGCGCGCGCCGAAGGTGAGGCTGCGGCTCTCGCGGGCGATCAGGTTGTGGATGGAATCGTCCACGGTCAGGTTCCAGTCGTAGGTCTCCTTCATGCCGTCGGCCTTGAGGCGGATGTGCAGTTCGGCCATGTCGACGTACTCCGGGTCGGTGAACGGCCGGAACATGGCGATCTCGTCGAAGCGATTGAGGAAGCTGGGGCGGAACCGGTCAAGCAACGCCAGCTCGAACAGCTCGCGGACGTTGGCCTTATTGCGGTTTTTGACGATGACATCGTAGCCGGCGTTGGTGGTCATCACGACGAAGCAGCCGCGGGCGTACATCGGTTTCTGGTTGCGGTCGTAAAAAATCCCCTCGTCGAGGAGGAAGTAGAGCCGGTCGAGCACCTGCACGTTGGCCTTGTCGATCTCCTCGAACACGTACACGGCGTGGGGGTTGATCGTGAGGTTGTCGGTCATGACGGCGAGGAAGCGATCCATACTGGCGGAGCTGCGGTAGGTGGTCATGTCCATGGTGATCATCTTCAGGCCGAGGCTCTTGGAGAGCAGTTTGGAGAGGTAGGTTTTTCCGGTGCCGGTCGGCCCGGCGAACATGATGCTGGCGACCGGTTTTTCGTCGGTGCGCCCGCCGCCGTAGCCGATCCGCGAGAGCCGCACGACACCGTCGACCGCCTCGTCCTGCCCAATGAACCGCGACCGGATTTTGCCGGGCAACTCCTTCAGCACGGAGAAGTCCTTCGCAATGATCCAGTCCGGCACCTGGGCGGCCTTCATCGAGGCGGCCTTGAGCGTGGCCTTGTCCATCACGAACCGCCCGTTCTTGGCCACCGCCTCCTGCATCATCGTGACCAGTTCCTTGAACACGGTGAGCGTGCGTTGCGGCTCCGGCTTGTTTGGCTGGTAGTAGCCGATGACGTCCTTGATGTAGTTGACGTGCGGCTCGGTGAGCTTGAGCTGCGGGATGTAGACACGGGCGTAGTTTAGCAGGATGCCGTTGATGTCATCGCTCCCGTACTCCGGCAGGAACACCGTGTCGCCGAAGGAGTTGATGACGTAGTTGTTGTCGGAGCGCACGCGGGAGTAGTTGAAGTAGTCGATGAAGGCGATGCTGCGCATCTTGCCGCCCTGGATGTTCGGCGCGAACAGCGTCTCCACCCCGGTGGAGGAGCGGTTCGACGCGCCCAGCCCGATCATCGAGCTGAGGTTGGAGATGTAGAGGATGATGTCTTCGCCCAAGGCCGGTTTGCTGATGTTCTTCTGCCAATACTCCTGCACTTGGCCAAGAAGCGTGTGGCCCTCGACGATCTTCGGCAGGTCGATCTCAAGGTGGGCAAACTTGGCCAATTGCGGATCCCCACTCACGGCGAGGCTGGCCAGGAAGTAGCGGTAGGCCGACGAGGCGTCGCCGACGATCAGCACCGACTTGTTGCCGTGGTCGGACGTGATTACATCGCGGATGCGCTTGGTCAGATCCGGCAGGATCGGCAGCTGGTGCATGACCTTGGCTGGCTCCTCCCATTCCGGGCTGATGTCGTATTTGCCGGAGGGGTCGTGGAGGATGAAGCACGACTTGCTCAGCGTCTTGAGGCTGGGGGCGGCTTGCGCGTGCATGAAAACCAAGGCCGCAGTGGCGGTGGCGACGACGATTCGGAGGCTTGAACAAAGCCGGTTCATCTTGTGTGTGATGGAATGCTCAGTTGGCCGCGTGGCGGCCGGCAGCAGTCAAAAGCTGGCCGGGGAAACTGGCACGATTCCGACCGTTGTCAAAAGAAAAGAACGATCTTTTCGGGATCGCCGTCGGCTCAATATGGGGCGGCCGCGAAGGCCGGTTCCCCGGCGCCCTGCCGGGTGAGGAGCGATTCGGTGAGCCTCCGGTTGTCTTCCTCGATCCGCTTGGCCAAGCGGGCCAGCTCGCCGTCTAGCCGGCGCCGCTCGATATTGAGAGTCTCGGCCTGATCGTCCAGCTTGGTTTCGAGGAACTTGCGATGGGCGCGTTCACGGCTCAAGTCGGTGTTGAGAGACAGGTTGAACTGGCGCTCGTTGGCCAATTCCTCCTGGATCACCCGGTGGCTGTCCTCGAGAATGTTTGCCCGGTCGGTCGCCCGGGTCAGTTCCGGCTCCATTTGCTCCAGCTTGGCCTCGGCGGTCTCGGCCCGGAACAGGAGGTTCTGGAAATAGTCCCGGTCGCTCTCGCTGAAAATCCGCCCGTTGTGCCGCCAGCGAAATCCAAACCAGCCGCCGATCCACCCAAGGCCGACTCCGAGCGCCACAATCAAAACCGTCATTCCTGTTCCCAAAGCCATCATCACGCCGTCCTGCCGAGCAGAATCCGTGCTAAACCAGCCGGCAAAGCGCCGTTTTTGGCCGGTTTGCATTGCACCCCCGCTGCCGACCGCATAAAAACCGGGCGCGTCAACGCTGTTTCATCCATGAGTTTCACGCGACATTTTGCCCTCGTATGCCTGTCCAGCGCGGCGGCGCTTGGCCAAGCGGCGGATTGGCCGACCTATCAGCACGACTACGCCCGGAGCGGCGTCGCCAAGGAGTCGCTGCTCACGCCGTTCACCGACGGGTGGACGCACCGCTCCAGGCACGCCCCGCGCCCGGCTTGGCGCGGTGAGGCCAAGTGGGACGGTTACAACAAGGTGTACGACATGAAGTCGCGGCAGATTTTCGATTACGCCTACCACCCGGTCATCGCGGACGGGCGGCTCTATTACGGCTCGTCTGCGGATGACAAAATCTACTGTCTCGACGCCGCCACCGGCGAGTTGCGCTGGGCCTACTTCACCGAGGGGCCGGTGCGCCTGGCCCCGACAATCGCCGGGGGGCGCGTCTACGCCGGCTCCGATGATGGCCACGCTTACTGTCTCGACGCGAAGCGCGGCTCGCTGATCTGGAAGACCCGGCCCGGGCCGAAGGATTATCGCATCCCCGGCAACGCCCGCCTCATCTCGCGTTGGCCGCTGCGGACCGGTGTCGTCGTCATCGGGAACACGGCCTACTGTGCCGCCGGGATGTTCCCCTCTGAGGGTGTGCTGATCACGGCGCTCGACACCGCGACCGGCAAGATCAAGTGGCAGCAGAAACAGACCGACCTCCCGGCACAGGGCTACATGCTCGCCTCGCACACACGGCTCTACGTCCCGGCCGGGCGCAACAACCCGGTCGTGCTCAGTCGCGCCGACGGCAAACGCATCCGCGTCGTGAGCGGTCAAGGCGGCACCTACGCATTGTTAACCGGGGATAATTTGGTGTTCGGCCCCGGCAAAACCGGCACGCTTGGTTTTGTCGAGTCGAACCAGTCGGATCAACTCGCCTCGTTCAAGGGCAACCATATGATTGTCACCCCGTCGCGCTCGTTCCTCCAGAGCGACACCGACCTGAGCGCGCTCGATCGCAGCCGGTATCTCGAACTGGCCCGCGAACGGCGCACGCTCAAGAAAAAGCACGAGCAACTCGGGGAGGCGCTGAAAAAGGCGCCCAACGGAAGCCGACGTGCGAAACTGCTCGGGGAGGCCGCCCAACTGGGCCAGAAAATCGACGCGGTTCAGGCCGGCATGCAGGACTGTTTCGCGTGGCGGGTGGCCAGCAGCCAGCCATTGAGCATGGTGCTGGCCGGGCAGACGCTGATCACCGGCGGCCACAACGAGGTCGCGGCTTACAGCGCGAAGGACGGCGGCCGACTGTGGCAAGCCCGAGCCGACGGCGAGGTGTTCGGCTTGGCCGTGGCTGACGGCCGCCTGTACGCCAGCACGAGCAACGGCGTTATCCACTGCTTCGAGGGCAAGCGCTTGGCCAACTGAATTTCATGACGACACAACATCAAGTACAACGATCTCTCACCGCGTTGGTCTGCGGGATGCTCTTGTTCGCAGGGCTATCCGGGCAGGCCAAGGAGTGGCCCAGGTTTCGCGGGCTGAACGGCAATGGCATCAGCTTGGCCAAGGGCATTCCGTCCAAGTTCACTGTGGCTGACGCCAACTGGCGCGTGGCGCTGAAGGGCGAGGGGCACTCGTCGCCGGTGCTGTGGGGCGAGCGTGTTTTTGTCACCGGCTCGGACCGGGCGGCGGGCGCGTTCGTCATCCAATGCCTCAACGCTGGAGACGGCTCGGAGGCCTGGGCCGTTTCCCGGCCGCAGAAGTCGTACCGCATGCACCGGTACAATCACTTGAGTTCATCGACCCCGGCAATCGATGGCCAGCGGTTGGTGCTCGTCGTCTCCAAGCCGGGGGCGCACACGCTGGTCGCGCTCGATCTCGAGGGGAAACCACTCTGGGAGCGGACATTCGAAACCATCATCAGCAATCACGGTGGCGGGGTTTCGCCGATTCTTCTCGACGGCAAAGTCATTCTTGCCGGTGATGGGGACAACCAAAGTTTCCTCGCGGCATTGGACGCCAAGTCCGGCAAGGTGCTGTGGAAGATCGACCGGGTCAACGCCAAGGCCGCCTTCTCGACGCCGTGCGAGTTCACCGACCCATCCGGGACGAGGGGGCTGGTGTTCAACAGCATGGGCCATGGGATCACGTTCGTCGATCCGAGCACCGGCAAGACGCACTGGGAACAGGGCGGTGTTTTTGACAAACGCTCCGTCAGCTCGAGCCTGGTTGCGGAGGGGCTGCTGATCGGCACGTGCGGCAGCGGGGCGGGCGGTAATTACCTCGTCGCGGTCAAGCCGGGACGGGCGGAGGATGACGCAAAGCCGAGCCTCGCCTACAAGCTGCGCCGCTCCATTCCCTACGTGCCGACCGGCGTGGCCAAGGACGGCCTGCTGTTCCTCTGGGGCGACGCCGGCATCGTGACGTGTGTTCAGGCCAAGAGCGGGAAGGTGCATTGGCAGGAGCGCGTCGAGGGACGATTTTTCGGCTCGCCGGTCTGGGTCGAGGGCCGCCTGTTTTGCATCTCGACCACCGGCAAGGTGGTGGTGGTCGCGGCGTCGGACACGTTCACGCCGATCGCCGTCAACGACCTCGGCGAGGCGTCCAACGCCACGCCGGCGCTGGGCGGGAACCGGATGTATCTCCGCACGTTTGGCCACCTGGTCAGCCTCGGCGGCGGGTGAGCGATGCGCTTGGCCAAGCGGAACGAACCATGATTGGGTTGCTGGTCATTTTGCCAGTGGCTTTTTTCGCCGGCTGGATTCTGAAAAACAGCGTGACGCTGTATCGCGGCCGCAATTGGCCAAGCGGCTGGGTGGGACTGTTCTGGTTGTCCGCCGCGCTGGGCCTTGGCTTGGGAATCTGGTTTTGCGGCTATGCCGAGTGGGAGGCGATGCAGTTTCGGCGTCTGCCGATTCCGATTGCGCGCCTCGACCCGGCCACTGGCGTGTGGAAGGCCCTCGAGATGCCGGCGGCCCTGCGCCAACTCGCGCTGGCGGTGGACTTTGTCGCCGGGCTGGCGCTGGCGATGTTCCCGATCACGGCGTCGATGCGCATCGCCGAGTTCATGGATGAATCCCGGCGGCTGAAGGCGGCCGCCGTCGATCACTCCAACCCAAGCGCGGACGACGCCCCCTGAAGCGCCGCGATCACTTCCGCGATATGGTCGTTCAGCTCGGCCTCCATCAACGCCGCGCCGTGCACGATGTCTTCCCGCTTCACCGCAGCGGCGAAGCCCTTGGCCTTCATTTTTTTGCGGACACTTTTTGGCGTCATGCCGACCAGTTTTTCCGGCCGCACGTAAGCCACCGCGACGATGAAGCCGCAAAGTTCGTCCACCGCAAAAAGCGCCTTGCGGATCGGCCGGTCGAGCGGGTAGTCGCCTTGGTTCCATTCCGCGTGCGACAAAATCGCCCCGACGATCTCCTCATCGACGCCGCGCTCGCGCAGAATCTTTGCGCCTTCCTGCGTGTGGTCGGGGATGTCCGGCCACCGCTCGTAATCGAAGTCGTGCAGCAGGCCGGTGACGCCCCATTGCCCGGCGTCCTCGCCTCGATTGGCCGCGTAATGCCGCATCGCCGCCTCGACCGCGAGCGCGTGTTTCAGCAGCGACTCCGACTTCGTGTACGCGTTGAGCAGCGCCCACGCCTCGTCCCGATTCATGCGCAAAGTGTCGGGTGAACCCACCGGTGGCGCAAGCCCCGCTTGGCCAAGTGGAGATACTTGAAAACTGCAAACTTCAAACTTCCCCCCGCTTCCAGTAGCCTTGGGCGCATGGCGGAGTTGACAGGCAGGTCGATCATTGGAATAGAGGCGGGCGGCACAGGCGAGCCGTCCATTTTTGGCATCAACCCCGCGACCGGCGAGTCGCTTCAGCCCGGCTATGCGGCGGTGTGCGAGGCGGAACTGAACCGCGCCGTCGAGTTGGCGGCCGGGGCGTTTGAAGTTTTTGGCAGGAGCAGTGGCGCGGATCGGGCGGCGTTTCTGCGAAAGATTGCCGACAACATCGAGGCGATTGGCGACGACTTGGCCCAGCGCGCCCCGCAGGAGACCGGTCTGCCGGAAGGGCGCATCCGGATGGAGACCGGGCGCACCTGCGGGCAGTTGCGGTTGTTCGCCACGGTGGCGGAGGAAGGCTCGTGGGTGGACGCCCGCATCGACCACGCCGACCCTGACCGCGCACCGGTGCCCAAGCCGGATGTCCGCTCGATGGAGCGGCCGCTGGGCCCGGTGGCGGTTTTTTGCGCCAGCAATTTTCCGCTCGCCTTCTCGGTGGCAGGCGGCGACACGGCGTCGGCGTTCGCGGCCGGCTGCCCGGTCGTCGTGAAGGCGCACCAGTCCCACCCCGGCACAGCCGAGCTTGTTGGCCAAGCGGTGTCGGCGGCGGTGCGCGACTGCGGATTGCCGGAGGGCACCTTTTCGCTGCTGTACGGCCCGGGCCGCGAAACCGGCTCGGCGCTGGTGCGGCATCCGGCGATCAAGGCGGCCGGCTTCACCGGATCGCGCGCCGGTGGCCAAGCGCTGATGAAACTTGCCGCTGACCGGCCGGAGCCGATCCCATTTTACGCCGAGATGAGCAGCATCAATCCGGTGTTCATTTTGCCGGGAGCGATGGCCGAGCGCGCGGAGCCAATCGCCGCCGGACTGCACGGTTCGCTGACGCTGGGCGCGGGGCAGTTTTGCACCAACCCCGGTCTGACGATTCTCGATGACTCGACCGACCTCGAGCCGTTCGTGGCCAAGCTCGCCGAGTGGGTCGGCGGCACTCCCGGCGCGACGATGCTCAACCCCGGCATCCACGATGCCTACGGCTCGGGCGCCGGTGCGCTGGGCCGCAACGACGCCGTCGAGACGGTCGCGCTTGGCCAAGCGGGCGACGGCCCGTGCCAAGCGGGTGCGGCGTTGTTCCGGACGAGTGCCGAGGCGTTCCTCGGCGACGAGTCGCTTGCGGCGGAATTGTTCGGGCCATCGACGCTGGTGGTCACGCACGACGGTCCCGAGATGATGCTCGCCGTGGCCCGGTCGCTCGAGGGGCAGTTGACGGCGACGGTCCACGGCACCGAGGCCGACCTCGAGGCCAACCGCGAACTGCTCGGTGTGCTTGAGACGAAGGTGGGCCGTGTGCTCATCAACGGCTTCCCGACCGGCGTGGAGGTGTGTCATGCGATGGTGCATGGCGGGCCGTTCCCGGCGACGTCGGACGGCCGTTCGACCTCGGTCGGCACACGGGCGATTCACCGTTTCACCCGCGCCGTCTGCTATCAGGGCTATCCCGACGGGCTGCTGCCGGCCGAACTGCGCGAGGCCAACCCGCTGGGCATCCGCCGCCTGGTTGACGGGAAAGCCAGTTGATATGACCGGCACGCTGATCGTTCTTCCGACGTTCAACGAGGCGGAAAACCTGCAGCCGATGGCGGAGCGGTTGCTGGCGATGGAGCCGGCGCTCGAGGTGTTGGTGGTGGACGACAACTCGCCGGACGGCACTGGGGAGATCGCGGCCGGCTTGGCCAAGGTGAACGACCGGGTTCACGTGCTGCATCGACAGGAGAAGGACGGGCTGGGCCGGGCGTACTGTGCCGGGTTCGCGTGGGCGCTGGAGCGCGGCTACGAGTTGATCTTCGAGATGGACTGCGACTTCTCCCACGACCCGGATGACATCCCGCGATTCATCGATAAGGCCAACGCAGAGAATGCCGACTTGGTGCTCGGCTCGCGTTACTGCGAGGGGATCCGGGTGATCAACTGGCCAATCAGCCGGTTGCTGCTCAGCATTTGCGCGGCGCGTTACGTGAAGACCATCACCGGCATGCCGTTCACCGACCCGACTGGCGGGTTTAAATGTTTCCGCCGCCGGGCGCTCCAGGCGATCGACCTCGACCGCGTCCTGGCCAACGGCTACAGCTTTCAGGTGGAGTTGACGCACATCCTGTGGCGCACCGGCCACACGATCGCCGAGGTGCCGATCATCTTCACCGACCGATTCATCGGCACCTCGAAGATGAGCGGCAAGATTGTCCGCGAGGCGGTCTGGATGGTGTGGCGGCTGTGGTTGCAGAACGGCCTGCGCCGGGGGCCGAGGAAAAAGAAGTAGCGTTCCGCTTGGCCAAGCGCTGGGTCAGAGCGTGACGGTTTCGGTCGGCTCAGCCTGCGTGGAGACGTCGATCCGGAGGGTGTCGATGCCGGCTTGGCCAAGCTTGGCGGCGACGGCCTCCCGGGCAATCTCCGGCGTGTTGCAGTCGCGGCTCAGGTGGCCCAGCACGACGTTTTGCAGCGTGCCGTTGGCCAAGTTCTCGACCGCCTCGGCGGTGGAGGAGTTGGACAGGTGGCCGTGCCGACTCATGATGCGCTGCTTGATGGCCCAGGGGCGGCGCGTGTCCTCCTGCAGCAGGTTGAGGTCGTAGTTGGCCTCGATGTACAGGGCACTCGCCCCGCGCACCCGCTCGAGCACGAGCCGGGTGGCCTGCCCGAGATCGGTCAGCACACCGACGCCGCCGTCTGCCGTTTTCACGTGGAAGCCAACCGGATCCTGTGCGTCGTGCGGCACCGAAAAGTTCTCGACCATCACGTCGCCGATCTCAAACGGCTCGCCGGTGACGAACTGCCGGATGTCGAGGTGGGTTTCCATCCGGAAACGCAACTCGTCTGCGGTCAGGCGGTTGCAGTACACCGGAATCTCGAGTTTTGCGCAGAGCGCCTTGAGCCCCTGCGTGTGGTCGGCGTGCTCGTGAGTGAGCAGGATGCCGTCGAGCGTCTCTGGCGACCGTCCTATTTTTGCAAGGCGCAGGCGAATCTGGCGGCCGCTGAGGCCGGCGTCGATCAACAGGCGCGTCTGTTCCGTCTCCAGAAACGAGGCGTTTCCCCCGGAACCGCTCCCCAATACTGTGAACCGCGTCGGCACCGGGCGACTGTAGTTGCACGCGGATGGCACGGCAATGGAGCGCGAAAAAAAGTTGTTCACAAATCGGATGGCGAGTGGAGGTTGGCATGGTTTTATTAAAGCAAATATTATGCCTGATTCATCTTGAATGTCCCCGAGCGAGTTCATACGGTCAGCGCGTGGCGCAGCAGGGATTCCAGATGTCGCAGAAGATGTCGCTCAACCAAGTGTTGGCGCCACAGCTTCAGCAGTCGCTCAATCTCCTGCAGGCCCCCATGCTGGAACTCAAGGCGATGGTCGACCAGGAGTTGCAACTCAACCCGGTGCTGGAGGAACAGGCCGCTCTCGACGCGGAGGCCAAAGAACGGGGGGAGCGGCCGGAGGGGGAGGAGACCAAGACCGACCTCGCCGAGCCGCCGAGCGACACGCAGTACGATCCCACCGACGAAAGCAACGCCGGGGAGCCGGTCGATGATTTCCAGAAGGAAATCAACCAGTTGATCGAGCTGGACCAAGAGTGGCGCGACCATTTCTCCAGCACCAGCATCCCGTCGCGCAACTCGAAGCAGGAGGATGAGAAACGGCAGTTCATGCTCGACTCGGTGACCACCAGCCAGTCGTTGCAGGAGTTCCTGCTGGAGCAGGCCCGCCTGTCCGATTTTGGGGAGCAACAGTATCAGGTCGCCGAGTTAATCATCGGCAACATCGATGACGCCGGCTACCTGCAGTCGAGTGTGGATGAACTGGTGTTTTCCAGCGGCCAGTCGAGCAGCGATATTCAGGCCGTGCTTGGTATCGTTCAGGCGTTTCACCCGCCGGGCGTGGGTGCCCGCGACCTGCGCGAATGCCTGATGCTCCAGCTCGAGCCGGCGGGGCGCACCGACTCACTCGAATATCGCATCGTCCGGGATTGCATGGACGAACTGGGCCGGCGGCGCATCCGCGAGATTTCCAGAAAAGTCGGGGAATCAGTCGACGCCGTCCAGGACGCCGTGAAGCGAATCGGCAACTTGGAGCCCAAGCCGGGCCGCGAATACCTGCCTGAGACCAACCAGTACGTCGTGCCGGAAATCTTCATCTCGCGTGGCGACGACGGCCGGTGGAAGGCCGTCTCGAACAATGAGTACATCCCCCGCTTGCGCATCAGCAACGGCTACAAGGATCTCATGGCGCAGGCCACCACCTCGGGCGATGTGCGCGACTATATCCGGGACAAGATCCGTTCCGGGAAATTCCTGCTCAAGAGCATCCACCACCGGCAGTCCACCATCCTGAACATCGCCGAGGAAATCCTGAAGAGGCAGGGGGAGTTCATGGAGAACGGGCCGTCGCACCTGCGCCCGATGACCATGTCGCAGGTGGCCGATGCCGTCGGCGTGCACGAGACCACCGTCAGCCGGGCGGTCTCCGGAAAGTATGTCGAGACGCCCCACGGCGTGCTGGAGATGAAATACTTCTTCACATCCGGCCTGGCCTCGAAGGACGGCTCCAGCCTGGCGAACACCAGTGTCAAGGAGATGCTCGGCGACCTGGTCAAGAAGGAGGATGCCACCAAGCCGCTCTCCGACGAGGACCTCGTCAAGCTTTTCAAGGACAAGGGCATCAAGATCGCCCGCCGCACTGTTGCCAAATACCGGGCCGAACTGAACATCCTGCCGTCGCACCTCCGGCGCGTCTATTGAGCGCTTGGCCAAGCGCGATTTTCCGGTTGCCAACAGTGAATAGGGCTGGGATAATTCGCGTCCGGGTTCACTTTACGACAATGAAAAGAATAATTGCACTCACAGCCACAGTCACTGCCCTTGGCCTGAACGGTTGGGCGGAGGACAAGGTGGATTTTGCCAAATCGATCCAGGGCGTTTTGGAGGCCCGCTGCATCGACTGTCACGGTTCGAAAAAACAGAAGGGCGACCTTCGCCTCGACAAAAAGGAGTTGGCTCTGGAAGAGGTCATCAGGCCCGGCAAATCCGCCGAGAGCGAACTCTACAAGCACATCTCCCTCCCTGCGGATCATGAGGACATCATGCCGCCAAAGGGCGACCCCTTGACCAAGGAGCAGATCGAGGCCATCAAAAAGTGGATCGACGAAGGGGCCAATTGGCCGGATGGACTGGTGCTCGTCAGCGCCAAGGATCGTGCTGAGGCCAAGGCCGCCGCCGCCAGGTTGCCGGAGCCGGAAATCAAGGAGGTTCCCGTCTCCGACGCCGAGAAGGCGGCCATCGCCCGCTTGGCCTCCGGAGAGGGTCTCGGGGAGAAGTATGCCGCCCCACTGGTCATGGCGCTGGCTCAGGACACCAAGCTGATTTATGCCAACTTCCGCCTTGTTGGGAAGAACGTCAATGACGGGCACTTGGCCCCGTTGGCCGATATCCGGAATTTGAGCGAACTGGATTTGGGCAACACACAGATTACCGTGGCTGGCCTCAAGCACATCAGCAAGGCCAACAGCCTCACCAAGCTGAGCCTCGCCAACACCGCCATCGACGACGCCGGGCTGAAACAGATCGAGGGCCTCTCCAACCTGATGTCGCTCAACCTTTACAACACCAAGGTCACCGACGCCGGCTTGGCCAGCCTCAAGAACATGAAATTCCTGCGCAAGGTTTACGCTTGGCAAAGCGGCGTCACCGAGCAGGGTGCGGCCGAGTTGAAGAAGGCTCTGCCGAACGTCGACGTTAACCTTGGCTTCAAGCTCGCCAAGGCCGAGCCGAAGAAGGAAGAAAAAAAGAAGGAAGCCAAGCCGGTCGCCTTCAACAAAAAATGCCCGGTCAGCGGCAAGGACGTCGATCCGGCCAAGCTCTTTGCCATCAGCTTCTGCTGCGGCAACTGTCTCGGCGACTTCACCAAGGACCCGGCCAAGCACATTGCCAAGGTCAAGGGGCCGGACAACAAGAAATGCCCGATCAGCGGCAAGGACATCGATGCGTCCAAGCAGTTCGTGATCGGCTTCTGCTGCGGCAACTGTCTCGGTGACTTCACCAAGGATCCAGCCAAGCACATCGCCAAGGTGAAAAAATAACCGGCGACCCATTTCCCGAAAGCCCCCGGCTGATTGCCGCCGGGGGCTTTTTTGTTTGCGGTTGGCCAAGCGCTTGCCGTGTGCGGCCGGTGTCGTTACCTTGGCCAAGCGCTTGGTTTCGATGGACGAGTTGCAGGAACAGTTTGATGACGCCACGTTCGCCTTCAGCCAAGGCGACTACGGGCAGGCGGTCGCCGGGTTCGAGGCGATTCTCGCGGCGGACGCAGATCACTTCGACGCCCGGATGTCGCTCAGCATGGCCCTATGCCGGCTGGAGCAGTACGAGCGGGCGATTGAGGAGGGTCATAGGGCCGAGAAACTGCGGCCCAACGACCAGTTGGTGCACACGAACCTCTCGCTGTTTTACGTGAAAATCGACAACAAGGATGCGGCTGAACATCACGGGCTCCAATCGAAAATCGCCTCCTGGAAACAGCCCGACGCGGCCGCGCCCCCAAGTGGCGAAGGCGCCGACGAGTTGCAAATGGCCCAGCCGAAGGCGGAGTCGTTCAAGCTGCCGGGCAAGTTTCCCGACATGCCGTGGCGGAAGAATCGCAACAAAGGCCAAGCGGAGGGAGACGCTGATGAGTGACCGGTTTGTGCGGGTCGCCGCGTGCGACGAACTGCGGGAGGACGGCGGCATCCAGCGCACGGTCGACGGTCGCGAAGTCGGCCTGTTCAAGCTCGGCGACGGGGTGTGCGCGATTGATGGCGTCTGCCCCCACGTCGGAGGGCCGCTGGGCGAGGGCTTTATCGAGAACGGAAAAGTGTACTGCCCGATGCACGGTTGGCCGTTCGATTTGCGAACCGGCCAGTGCGAGACGAACTCAAACGCGAAGGTGGATTGCTTCGAAACCAAGGTCGAGAACGGCGAAGTGTTCGTCCGGCTCCCCGAGAATTTTTCGGTTGCAATTATGGGGAGGGGTTAATAACGTTTTGACCCATAATGGTACGGCTCGTGCTACAGTTTTCTGTCCAATGAAAGCACTGATCCTTTCTTTCTTTGGGATATTATACGGTATAACCGTAATCGCCCAAACCAATACTGGAATCCCTCCGTTTCCTACGACTCGAGAAAAAGATGAGAGCGTCCCGACTGAGTCAACCGATCAAGAGCCATCGTCAAAGCCAGATAAGCCATCCAGTTCAAAAAAGGAGACAATGATTACTGATCCTGTGACGGGTGGCGTATTATGGGCACCAGAAAAAGGTTCTGAGATGTACCAGTATTTGAAAGGGTTATTCGTTCCAAAAGGAAGATTAATTTCAAAAGCGGTTCCCACACCACCGTCCCCAGAGATTACAGGCACACCGAGTGAACAAATAAGAAAAAAGAAAAGCAAAAATACTGCTGAAAGGTATTACAAGGCAAGGAATGGCGGGGTGTTGTGGGTGCCGGAAAAAGGAACTGAATTTTACCGGTATTTGGAGGGATTGTTTGCCGCAGAGAATTATGAAGACGGTTCCAGAAATCCGTTAAGCGATGGAACTGATTTTTATGGGATTCCATTTACTACCGGCTCATCAAATGGGTCTGTCGGGTATTGGCATTACCAATACGATCTTGGTGGGGAAGGGGATGATTTGGTTAAAAGTGCCAGTATTCCAGAAGGAGGTAATTCTTGGTTGGCGTTGAATATGACCACTGGTCAAAATGAAGCTTATGCAATCAGGTTTAAATGGAAGGTTTCATGTTATCCGCTGAATGAGTTGAGATTTGTGTACAACGTGATTCATGAAGAGGGAGCGATGTCTGGCTATCCAGACTGGGATGAATTCATTGGGGTGATTTATCACCCGCAAGGGAGTCCGATGAGCCATGAGTTGCAATGGGTATATGAGAAAAACTCGCATTTTGTTGGAGGTTCTGATGCTGGCTTTTTGGATGGTTTCAAAGTGGTTTCATTAATTTTGGATTCGGAACATAAGATTTCCTACTCTTGGAGTATCGATCGAACCTATGTTGATCTGTTTTGGCCAATTGACGTGGAATATGATTATCAACTCGAAAGCAAAAGTTGGTCAACTTTGCTTTGGGCTGTAGAGTCCGCATGGAATCAGGTCACAACTCCAGTTGATGGATTTGGGCCATTTCTAAAAACGAGATATTATCCTGATGGCGATGGCATGAGATGGTTTCGCTTGAAGAGGATTGATTGAGTTTACGTTTCGACCCCAATGAAATCAGCATTCGAACTGGCGATGGAACGGTTGGAAAAGGAGTCTCCAACGCAGGCGTTGACCGATGATCAGAAGGCCAAACTGGCCGAGCTGGGCAAGGTGTATGAGGCGAAGATCGCCGACCGCGAGGTGTTTCTCAACGGCGAGATCGCCAAGGCCGAGGCAGCCGGTGAACTCGAGGCGGTTGAGCAGTTGAACAAGCAACTGGCCAGCGAGCGCAAGGTGCTCGAGGAGGAACTCGAGCAGAAGAAAAACGAGCTTCGCGCTTAACAGCCGTTCTCCGCGATCTGGAATCGGCAGAGCGCGGCAACCATCAGCGAGTGGCTGATCGTCCCGTTGCTGATTAGTTTCGGAATCTCCCCGATTGGCACGAGCCGGGTTATCAGGTCTTCTCCGGCGTCGAGTTCGGTGTCGTGCTGCTTGGTCGCATTGCGGATGACGGTGGTGTGCGCCTTGTTGTTCATGATGGCTGGGTTGGCGTAAACGAACCCGACGGTTTCCGGCGCGTCGCCGGTGTAGCCGGTTTCCTCGCGCAACTCGCGCCCCGCCGTTTCCAGCGGGCCTTCGCCGGGATCGATCATGCCGCCGGGTAGTTCCAATTCGACGAGGTTCGTTCCCTGCCGGTATTGCTCAACCATTACCAGTTGGTTGTCCGGCGTCAGGGCGATGACGTTGCACCAGTCCACCGACTCGATCACAAAAAACTCGTGCTCTTTGCCGGTGCGCGGTGAGGTGCGGCGGTCGGCGCGCACTTTGAAAATTTTGTAGTCGCCGGCGGTGCGGCTTTCCTTCAGCGGCCAAGGGGTCAGTTCCGGATTTTCAATCGGCATCGGTTTGTTCCTTCGCGGCCCAGCCTTGTCGCATGAGATTCAGCAGGTGTGCGATGGCTTGTTCGCGCGGGATGTCACGCTCCTTGGCCAATTGCCCGGCGCGCTTGGCCAACTGCGCTGCCATCTCGCCGGCCTTGGCCGTGGGGCAGCCCAACGTGATCAGCAGCTTGGCCAAGTCGGCATTGTCATCGGGTTGGCTCACGCGGCGGGGCAGCGCTTGGCCACGTCAGGCCACGCGGATGCTGCTGACCTCGATGCGTTCCTTGGGCTTGCTGTTCTCGCCACTGCCGCTGGGGCCAACCGGCGTGTCGCCGATACTACCGAGCGTGTCGTCGCCATCCGTCAACTGGCCAAAGGCGGTGTATTTTCCGTCGAGGAAGTCAGCCTTATCGAGGCAGACGAAGAACTGGCTTCCTGCAGAATCGGGGTCGGCCGAGCGAGCCATCGAGATGACGCCGCGCACGTGCGGCCGGTCGTTAAACTCGGCCTTGATCGTGTGGCCCGGCCCGCCGGTGCCCCACAGGTTCTCGAGCGACTCGTCCTTGGTTTGCGGGTCGCCGCCTTGGATCATGAACCCGGCCATGATGCGGTGAAAGCAGGTGCCGTCGTAAAAGCCGTCGTTGGCGAGCTTGGTGAAGTTTTCCACCGTGCCGGGGGCGA
>JACKQG010002900.1_pt1 | contig 21745 bp, 11 predicted proteins | sample 8237621 | NCBI WGS metagenome assembly JACKQG01 (sample SAMN15677084, study PRJNA649215) | marine metagenome | biome: marine; feature: Black Sea; material: saline water; isolation source: suspended particulate matter (SPM) from the Black Sea western gyre | collected 2013-06-09/2013-06-10 | depth... | reverse complement strand
ACCGTCTACACGATAAAAGACATTTACAGTCTCGGCCTCCGGACTTATATGTACATCCGTAGCCTTGCGCCTGATGCCCTCCATAATGAGGTTTTCAGATAACGCCGCTACCGTAGCAGCCGGCAGCACCTGAGCAATCTTAATTTCATCAATGGCTTCATTTATACGCTGCTGAATAGGATTTTCCAGGAAAAAATATGCCCGCTCTATACTCTCATGAAAGGCCTGATTATCAATCATAAAGACCATTGGCCTCTTGCCGGTCAGCTTAAGAACCATATCAATGGCATGAATATTGGAGGGATTTGTAATGCCGATCTCGATCGAGCCGTCTTCTTGAATACGTAAGGGTATAAAGCCCGTCTTCTGCGCCACGTCTTTCGGGACTAGACGTATGGCCTCCTCGGAAATGATATGTTCAGCAAGATCGACAAACGGAATCCCCGCCTGCTCGGCAAGGGTTCGGGCGATTTCGTTTGAGGAAACAAACCCGAGATTAATAAGGGTCTCTCCAAGAAGATTGCCCGTTATCTTCTGATGGGCAATAGCCACCTCAATCCGCTCATCAGTTATAAGGCCCCTGTCTTTTAATACCTCGCCTAATTTCATTTTTTCACCGTGTTGTTTATATGACGAAACCTTTGCAATACGGACATCTCAGAATCCGCACTCTGTCAGCTGATAACCCGAGGAATCAGCATAATCACAAGCTCTGTATTTTCATGCGTCTTTTTTATGCTCTTAAATAAATTACCCAGTCCCGGAATATCCCCGAGAAACGGAATTTTATCCTGCACCAAATTTTCCTTTTTATCTATTAAGCCGCCAATAATAATAAGCTGCCCGTCAAGCACACGCACCGTGGTACTCATCTCTCTAAGGTCAACCGTCGGAAGTTTTATCTCAACAGAGTTACCTGTTATCCCGATAGTCTTGGATTCAAGCTGCACAAGGTTGGTTATGATAGGTGTGATAGTAAGCGTTACTTCTCTGTCCTGATTAATAAAAGGTACGATGCCGAACATTATTCCTGAGAGTATGCTGCTTGTATCAACCGTAAATGTAGTAGTAGATACCCCGCCATTAGATGTAGTAGTCGTCTCTACACTTGAGATAAAGGTAGTGTTTCTGCCCACGCTCAGCATGGATGTCTGCCCGTTCATTATATTTACACGCGGGTTTGAAAGCGTCGTCACATCTCCCTGCTCCTGAAGGGCCTTAAGCAGAAGAGTAAGATTGTCATTATCAAATATATTTACCTCAAAACTCGGAGTACCGGTAGAGATCAGATCTGTAAAGGAATTAGTGCTTACACTCATAGGGCCGGCCCCTATCCACTCTCCCACTGCGGTCCAGTCTATGCCGTAATTAAGTCCGTCTGAAAGCTGCACTTCCACAATGCGGGCCTCCACCACGACCTGACGATTCAAGACCTTTTTTAAATTGGCAATATAGTCTCCGACTTTTTTCAGATCTTTCTTTGAGGCCGTCACCATTATCGTGCCGGTCAATCTGTTTATGGTATATGAGGGGCCCCCGCCGGTTTCTGCATCTCTGATTCCCAGAAGGACAGCGATTGATCTCTGAAGAGCCACCCAGAACTCGTATGCATCAGAATCAGAGGTAGATTTCATTGATATATTACCTCTTACTGCTGTCCCCCCTTCGCCTGAAGCAGCACCGCTGAGAATATCTCCGCCGACTTCAACCCCGTAATCCTGCTTAATGCTTAATTGATCAAGCTCATAGATCCTTGTATCCATGGCCTTCACCACAAGGATATTGTCCCGTACCTCATAAAAGTAATCCGCAGAATCAAAGATAATGGCAAGGGCATCTTCCAGAAAGACATCCTTGAAGGTCATAGTAAGAGGAAGTTCCGGGTCAGCCCCGCTTTCAAGAACTATATTAAGGTTGGCTGTTTCCGCTATCGAATGCAGCACATCCCTTAGCGGCGTATTTCTTGCTGAAACAGATACGGTTTTTGACTTAAGCGGAGACACTTCTTCTTTTACAGGGACAAACTCCGGAACCTTCAGCTCCTGCCCTGTAGAATATTTTTTACTGTCCTGTTCCGCACGTGCCATCTCGGACTTGATATGAATCTTCCGGTCAGACTCTATTTCCGGCGTAACACAGGAAACAAGCAACCCTGTAATCAATAATATCGCAAGTCTTTTCATCGCACCTCTTTCATATATATCCATCGTGTGTGTTTTCCGCTTATCAGCACCCTTTCAGGCTCAATCGTATTTATCCTGAATGTCTCCAGAGAGACCTTACCGTCTTCATCATGTATACTGACATCCTTCAGACTATCGCCCTCTTTAACCGGCTGCCCATTGATTATCGCCATCCGGCTCTCGCCGCTTACAACAATAAGAGAAAGGATCACATCATTATAGTTGATATCCTGAAGTAATTCATCCTCTTGCGCTAAAGCATCCGCCCACTGGCCATCAGGCGAATCCATATTCTCAACGTCCTGAAAACTGAACGGTCCGGATAAAACTCTTTTTATCAAAGATGCCGTCTTCGGACTGAATGTCAGTTCTGAAGGGCTAAAATCCATGATGACCTGCTCGTAATCATTCAGCCCTCCCTTAAAAGGAATATAGGCAGCGTAAAGCATCCCGAAACAAATCAGAATAATTGGAAACAGCACCCATATCTTCGTTTTGGAATCCATAATTACGACCGCCCTATAGCACAGGTACAGACAACGCAGCATCAATACTGAGATCTATGCTGCCTGTTCCTGTCTTTGCCACTGAGAAATTCCGAATCTGAAAATCCGGCAGCTTCCAGGATTCTACATACTCAGCAAATTCAATTATCATCTTATAATCCGTCATAGTCTTTTTTATCGTCACGGACAGCTCTTTGTAACCGGGTACTTCTTCAATGCTGCCTACGATGACCTCAGCATCTGCAAGATCTTTCTTAATCTTATCTACTGCCTCGAGTATTTTAAGTTCCGGATCCATAGTCTCCGCATCAATCCCGAATTCCAACATAAAAGACTCTGAAAGAGCATTAAGCGCAGCCCCCTGCTGCTTTACCCTGTACTTATTGATATTGATATCATTAAGCTCCTGCCGCACATTACTCAGATAATCATTGTACCGATATGCTGCTATCAGCGAAAACAGGGTCACAGCCAGAACGACGCCGGCAGTCACATAAGATATTAATCCAGGTTTTACATATTTGAAATAGTTCATTCTTCGTTCCTGTACTCCAGATCTACTCTAAAGGTCCTGCGCTCAATATCAACCGTCTCATTTTGAACCGTAATACCGGGCATACTGTCAAGACGCCCGACGAGTCCCTGCAACAGTTTCCTGGTGCCCGCATTGCTCTCACTCGTACTTTCACCCACTATAAGTATGGAGAAAAAATTGCCGCTCTTTGCAGTGGCACGGAGCTCAGTATACAGCAGGTCTTTATCCGCAGCATCAGACATAGCCACCAGCAAGGCCGTCATATCCGGTTCTTTCCGGTTTAAAAACTCCAAAAGCCTGGTATGCTTATCCAACCTGACTTCATTCGTTGTCAACTCCTCGGATATCCCCCAGACATCTGTCATTATTCCGCGTGCTACCTCAATAGACTCCTTTTTTGTTGAAATACTATCTGCCTCATATGCAATTGCTCCGCCAAATAAAACAACCATAATAACAAAAACAATAGATGCATAGTGCATATACCGCTTCAGCATATATAATGTCCTGTACTCGGTATTCAACAGATTATAAGATGTCTTTACCAGACAGGATGCAGCCGGCAGCATAAACTCATTCAGGATGTCACGGTCACAGTCCATGGCCTTACCCATAAGCAGACTGGCAAGTGGAACCGTGGGCAGGGTACTGAGACTCGGAGAGAGTTCAATATCACCCATGAGCACAACAGAAGAAGGGTTTATCCTGATATTCTGAAAACAGTAACTGATGGTCATATTAATATTCTGAATATCATAATCTCCAAAATAGGAGTCAACTGTCTCATAACTTCTTATAAAATAAATACTGCCGTTCTTTGTAAAGAAGGTGACCCGTTCGGAACCGATACCGAAAACCCCCATACCTGCCTCAGTATCCCCCTGGCCTGCGGTCATGGCAGCGGCCGCAAAGGGAGGGGCATAAACGGCCTTCACTGCCTTGCCGTTTTCATAAAACCTGCCTACCAGCTCATTAATCTCCTCAGTACTGACGGCATAATAGAATACCTCAAGCATCTTGCGGTTATTAATAATCTTTTCACCAAGTATGGTAAAAGTGAAAGATAAATCCTTAAGATCAACGGACCTGCGGACCTCTGACTCAACTATACTCCTAATGTATTTAGGCTTTACCCAGGGTATATTGATAATGCCGTGATTAGAGTCCCTGAAGCTGTTGCAGATAATAAATGTTGAGGCTTTTTCAGACTTGAGATACTCATCAAAATCAAGGAGGGAAACCGTAGTCGTCTTTTCAACATGTAGAATGTCTTTATTGAAAGAGGCGTGAACGACCTTTACAATGCTTTCTTCGAAGCTAACCGCAACGGTCTTGTTCAAATAATATCTCCTTAATAAAAATAATGCGAAATTTTAACATACAATCAACTACGACATCTACTGCCCAATTATATATTGTATTAAGGCCGGCCCGTTCTTTGACTTTTAGTCGAATATTTCTGTAAGTTACAGTGTTATGATTGACCTGCACACACATACCCTTTTCAGTGACGGCGCACTTCTGCCGGCAGAACTGATCCAACGGGCCAAGGTGATCGGATATAAGGCTATAGCACTCACAGATCATATGGATATGTCTAATATGGATTTCATTATCCCGCGAATCAGGGCGGCCATCAAAGAACTCACCGGTTATCTCGATATCACCGTAGTATCAGGGGCAGAGATAACGCACGTGCCGCCGGGGCTTATAGAGAAGATGGTAAAAAGGGCCAGGGAACTCGGGGCCGGGATCGTTGTGGTACACGGAGAGACCGTGGCAGAACCTGTCATAGCAGGTACAAACAGGGCAGCCATACTGGCACAAGCTGACATACTCTCGCATCCCGGACTCATCAGTATGGAAGATGCGGTCCTGGCCGCTCAGAACAATGTTGCTCTTGAGATCACAGCGCGCAAGGGCCACAGTCTTACAAACGGGCATGTAGCAAAGACCGCAATGGCGGCAGGAGCGGCGCTGGTGATCAATACTGATTCTCATGACCCTTCAGACCTTATTACACGCGAGAGGGCAGAAACGATATTAAGAGGCGCTGGAATCGCCAAAGAAAATATAGAAACTATTTTTTTAAACTCACAAAAGATTGTTGATAAAGCCGGGAGGAATTAAATGCCTAAAGTTATAAAAAGAAAGTTACCGAAAGAAAAGCCCATGGAGGCAGCAGAGGTCCAGGGTGCTGCCATGCATTCATTAGGTGCAATTAAAAAGCAGCAAAAAAACATAACCATCGCACTTGCTGCAGTAGCAGTAATCGGGATCTTATTTCTGATTATTTCCATGCGATCCTCTGCCAATACAGAGAAAGCCTATAAGATAGAGACCGAGGCCTTTGATTATTACTACAGCGCAAACACGGAGACACTCTCTGAAAAAGACAGGCTTAAAAAGTCAGCAGAACTATTTCAACAGGCTATTGATGTGAAGGCATCCCCTATAGCCCTTTACTACCTGGGCAACTGCTTTGCAGGACTCGACAAACATGAAGATGCGATAAAGGCATACGAGCTGTTTCTTGAGAAGTTCAGCAAGGAAACCCTTCTTCCCTTCCTTGTTTATCAGAAGATGGCCCAGTCCTACTTCCGGACAGGCAATAATGAAAAAGGTCTTGAAATGCTCGCAAAACTGGCCAAGATGGATAACGGTATATTCAAAGACACAGCACTTATTACAGAGGCACGACACTACAGCGAGACCAATCAGCCGGACAAGGCCATGGAAGCATACAAAGAACTCGCACTGAATTATCCGGCATCACCCTGGAGCGTTGAGGCAAGTTCAAGAATAACGGCTGAAGAGACTAAAACGGCAGCAGAATCCAAGTCAGAAGAAATACCGGCAGAGTCAGCAATCGAGGAAAAGTCGGCTAAATAGCCCTGACCAATCAAAACATAAGACTGCGAACATCATGCAGTGGAAGCAATATCCGCTTCCCTGCGATAATGATAGATTCCTGTCCAAGAAAATTGAGATCTGCTATCAATTGCGCGGAGGTGCCGGTCTTTCCGGCTATCTTAAAAAGTGTATCTCCGGACTGCACTTCATAATATTTTACAAGCGCACTTTTTTTAAGCCGGGCTCTCTCAAGGTTTACAAGGAAATCCGTTTTTGAGCCCATCGGAATTTTCAATATATAGCACAATACATTTGGGGGCGTATTTCCCCTCCTCAGTTCAGGATTAAGATCCCTTATTTCCTGCAGCGAGACACCGGTAAAATAAGCAACTGCCTCAAGTGCCAGAGGTTCATTGACTATGACCTCGTCATAACTAATGGGTGCATGATACTGAATATTATCAATTCCGAAACGCTCAGGATGCAGTGCTATTGCTGTGGCTGCTATAAAAGAGGGAACATAGTTTTTTGTCTCATTCCGAATATGCCCTGTCTGCCTGAGGGCCCAGAAGTTCTTATTGCTAAGCTGACTGAGCGCCCTTGATACCCTGCCCTCTCCGGCATTATAAGCGGCAAGTGCAAGATTCCAGGTCCCAAAACGATTATAAAGCAGGTCTAAATATTCTGCCGCAGCCAGTGTGGCTTTTATCGGATCCCGCCGCTCATCAACCCACCAGTCTATCTTAAGGCCGAATCTGCGGGCCGTAGCAGGCATAAACTGCCAGAGACCGGCAGCCCTGCTTTGTGAGTATGCATACGGGTCGAATCCACTTTCGATGATGGGCAGAAATACCAACTCCCCCGGCAGTCCCCTGTCAGCCATTATCTCAGCCATTACACTCACATATTTTCCGGAGCGGCCTATGCGTACCCTCATCATATGCTGCTGCCTTTTCGTATAATACTGCAGCCTCTGCTTTACATGGCGGTTATATCCAAGATTACTGAAAAGAACATCAACCGCACTATTGTCCGATCCGGCAACGTTATACTCCCATATCTCACGGACAACCCGGCCTGACCATCCACTATGATCCCAAAATGAGAGCCGATCATTATTCCTCACTGCCAGCACACTGTCTCCGACAAAACCGCTCATTGCAGGCGGTGAGGATTCAACAGCAGTGTACGGCATTAAATAGGGAAAGTTTTCATCTACTGCTCTGCTGGAAGGGAGGATCTTCTCAACATAAGAGGTCTCCAATGACTGCTCGCGCCAATATATACTAAGGGCAAAGATGAGAAGTACCGCGATGCCTGAATAACTAAAGAAAACACTTTTATTCTTCATAAGATTTTTTCCCAGTACATCCTTGTACATGCGATTAAAAAATATATATGTACTTGTCGAGTCAATTTACATATTTCTTTAGAGATTAATGTTTTTTTACAATATTTCATCTCTCTCTGGTAATCTTTTGAGAGCAGAATAAACAGCGCGGCAGATCAATCGTTTCCCGTGTCTTGATACATCGTTACCAGCAACAAAACACTATCAAATAACTATTGACACACCTGTCAGTGGGAGTAAATCATTTAGTCTATTATATTAAGCCAACAAATTCAGTGATTGGGCACACTGAAAAATTATTCCTATTATGCCATTATGACACGCAACTTTGTCATCTTGGCACAACCTACCGCCCCATTACCTCCCTAACCGCCTGATACTATTATATTTATATCTCTGGCACTCTTGTTGCATGTAACCTATTGAAGTGAAACGATTTTTTAATCTAAATTTAATCTTGGCCAGCCTTACGGCGATACCAGAAGATTGGCCATGCATAAAGAGGATATACTCCGCAATACGCCATACCTTCACTGAAACCGCAAGACACAACCATAAACCTCATAAAAATTCAACAATTATGGAGAGAAATTGAAAATATTTCTAATCAAAAGTTGCCTTGCCCTGACAATTCTTACTCTAACCTATAGTGCCGCCTCTGGTGCTGTGCTTTATGAAGTCATCGACCTTGGAGCTGACGGCTCTAACACAAGTGAAGCCGTTGCCATAAACAACTCCGGGCAGGTACTGTTCAACTCCGGCGCAAACGCCTATATATGGGAATATCCCTCTAATCTTCAACTGCTTTATAACTCTGCCCCTGATCAATACACGACCATTGCCGATGATATTAATGATGCGGGCGTGGTGACGGGACGCAACTATAATGACGCTACTATATGGCCCACACCCGATAACTGGGACCTTATAGGTACCAGGATCGCGGGCTCCACCTATTCTATGGGGATTAATTCCTCCGGGATCATTGCCGGTCATATAGAGCGATATAGATCAACAGTCTCCTGCGATGAAAACTGGGATAACTGCGTCTATACGCCTTACTATGAATATGAGGCCTATATTGCCTACAGCTCAGCAAATATGCAGAAGATCGGGTCTCTCGGCGGTCTTAACAGCTACGCTCAAGACATAAATAATGCCAACCAGATAGTAGGTTATGCTGAAGATACCTTCAGTTTTGAGCTGGCATTTTTATGGAGTCCTTCTTCAGGAATGCTCAATCTCGGCTCTCTCGGAGGCTTTACCAGCAGGGCATATGCTATCAATGAAAGTGCACAGGTTGCCGGATACTCACTTATACAGGGGGATATTTACCATGCCTTTATCTGGGAGTCCGCTACCGGCATGACAGACCTGGGTTCACTGGGCTCGGACTCGTATGCCTACGGACTTAATGATCACGGCATGGTAGTAGGTTCTTCAACGGTCAATAATGAAGAACGCGCCTTTATCTGGGATGAGAATCAAGGGATGCAGGATCTTCATACCCTTATAAACATGAATTCCGGCTGGGCACTGCAGCGCGCAAATGATATCAACAACTCCGGCCTGATAGCAGGCGCTGGAATCAACCCACAGGGCCAGTACCGCGCCTTTCTTCTGCGCCCAATTTCCTGCACAGACAAAGACGGAGACAACTACTCTCTGGAAGGCAATGCCTGCGGGCCCGTTGATTGTGATGACAATAGAAGCAATACTTATCCCGGCGCGGTAGACATTTGCGACGGCATCGACAATAACTGCAATGGACTTACCGATGAGGTCCCTTCTGCAGACCTTGATAATGACGGTTTTACTGAACTCGGCTCCTGCACGGGCACCGGAGATGACTGCAATGATAACGATCCCGCCATTCACCGCGGCCTTGCTGAGATCTGTAACGACGGGATAGACAATGACTGCGATGGGCTGGCAGATACAAAAGACACAGACTGCATGCAGCAGGCGGGCCGGAATTATTATGTGGCAGAAATTCCGGATCCATACGGTCTTCTGATTATCCCGGAGGGCATGAATAACCTGGGTCAGGTTGCCGGCTATTTCAGGACTCCAAGCGGAACCAATGCCTTCATCTGGAATGAAGCGGACGGGATGCTTGATCTCGGACCGGGCTCGGCCCATGCCATAAACAATACAGGAAAAGCAGCAATCAAGAGCAGCTCAGGCTGGCCCTATTACCGCTCACTTCTGGATATATATGACCCGGTTACAGGTATCGAGACACGCATTGCGCTGCTTGCCGGAGATGAGACCGGCAGTATTACGGACATTAATGATCTAGATCAGGTCTCCGCCTTTTCAGGACTGACATACAGCTACAGCAGCGAGGCCATGTTCTGGGATCCCGTAAATGGAACAACAGGACTTGGGTTTTTCCCCGGCGGTTTTGTAAGTGAGGCCTATGCTATTAATGAAGCAGGAGCAGTAGTAGGCTATAGTTCCTCAACCTATGGCACACAAAGCTTTCTCTGGGATTCGGTAAATGGCATGAGAGCTTTGCCTTATCTTCCCGGCGATTTCATCAGTAAGGCCTATGATATCAGCAACACAGGAAATGTAGTCGGATATTCCTCCGGTATCACAGCTCCCCGTGCCTTTCTCTGGAATGAGGCTGACGGCATAACCAATCTCGGACTGCTTAATAACTATAAAAAAAGTATCGCAAGCGCCGTAAACAACACCTTCGAGGTTGTTGGTTATAACGAACACAATGACGGCTCAAAAGAGGCATTTATCTGGACCGCAGCTTACGGCATGAGAAATATCGAGGATTTGATCAACCCTACAGACAGATATGCCGGCACAGATCTGGATACTGCCTGCGATATTAATGACAACAGTCAGATCATTGCCACCGGTGGGAAAAAAGCATATCTGTTATCACAGTTTGACTCACTTTGCTCCATCAACAGCGACTGCCCTGATAATTATTACTGCTCAAAAGAAGGCCCCCAATGTGCAGGAGCCGGCCATTGCAAGGCCGTACCCCTTGTGCAGGACTGCTCTAATGCATTAAACCCGGTTTGCGGCTGCAATGGCATTACATACAATAATAATTGTGAGGCAATCGCCGCGGGAGTCTCTATAAGTGCTTTAGGCGCGTGCATATCAGATGCGGATGGCGACGGCATATTCGGAGACAGTGACAACTGCCCTTATACGGCCAATCCCGGACAAGAGGATTCCGACAGTGACGGTGCCGGAGATGCCTGCGACAACTGCATAGACATTCCGAACCCTGAGCAGGGTGACATTGACAATGACGGCATAGGCGATATCTGCGATGCGCTTACCTGTACAGATTATGATAAAGACACATACTTTGCCGAGGGCGGTTCCTGCGGACCTGCTGACTGCGATGACAGAGATCCCCTTCTGAATCCCGGCGAGGCAGAAGTATGCGACGGCATAGACAATAACTGCAATGGCCTGACCGATGACGGCATCAGTCCTGATAGCGACGGCGATGGCTTTACAGCCATCGGCTCATGCTTCGGCTCAGCTGATGACTGTGACGATAGCAGCACAAACGTATTTCCCGGCCGCAGTGAGATCTGCGATGGAAGAGACAATGACTGTAATGGTCAGACCGATGACGGCTTATCCACTGATTTTGATAAGGACGGCCATACTTCTCTCACCTCCTGCCTCGGTACACGGGATGACTGCAATGACAATAATCCCGCTATCTACAGCGGCCATGCCGAACTCTGTGACGGAAAAGACAATGACTGCGACGGCATTATTCCAGCGGATGAAATGGATGCAGACTCAGACGGCATCTCGACCTGCAAAGGTGACTGCGATGATACAACTGCTGCCGTAAAACCCGGCGCTGCAGAAATATGTGACGGACGTGACAATAACTGTAACGGACAGACCGACGAGGGCCTGAGCACCGACAGCGACGGCGACGGTCATACGACACCGGCATCCTGCCTTGGTACAAAAGATGACTGCAATGATACCAGCGCCGCTGTCAGTCCCTCAGCACCGGAGATATGCGACGGCATCGACAACAACTGCGACGGTATCAACGATGTAGCAGATACTGATGGTGACGGATTCGGACTCTGCGAAGGTGACTGTAATGATTTAGATCCTGCAATTAACCCTGCTGCTGTAGAAAACTGCAGTGACAGCATTGATAATGACTGCGATGGACTGATCGATTATGTTGACCCGAATGCCGTAAATTGCAATCCTGAAAATGACATGGATATGGACTCCATTATCAATGCCCTTGATAACTGCCCGGCCGTTGCCAATATGGACCAGGCAGATACGGACGGCGACGGTATAGGCAATGTCTGCGACAACTGTGTCGAGCGTGCTAATCCCGACCAGCGTGATACCAACTCCGACGAAGACGACAATCTCTATATTCCTGGACGCCAGCATTACGGCAATATCTGCGATCCCGACGTTAACAATGACGGCATAGTCGCGATAAACGACTACATCATATGGAGAAACTATGCCGGACAATTAGTTGATGACTCAAATGCAGATATGGACCTTGATGGTGACGGGGCTATATGGATAGGGGATCTTAACGTGTGGCGCATGCATTACGGCAGAACGCCAGGGCCGGGGGTTACGGAGTAAGGAGATAAGGCACTAAGGTACTGAGGCACATAGGCACAAAAAACATTAGGGCAGGCTTAGAGTTTAATAGACTCGATTGCCTGCCCTTAATATATAAGAACCCTGCCTTGCCATTTCCCTGCAGGCGGGAATCCAGCAAACTGTAAAACTATTAATCACCGATTAAACGCATATACGATAATTCGTACCAGGTGATGGCAAAGTCAGGGTCTGGTTCACCTAACCCTACAACTCAATACATGCACTCCAATACCTCTAGCGCTAACTATTTGCCAAATAAGGCAAATATGCCATTCTGACATTTTTTTAGTGCCATATTGACATTTACCCTTAAATGTGTGCTTCGTTAACCCCTTGATTAATTGTATTTTGTATCTAATGGCATTGTACTTGCAATTATCCAATCAGACTTACTGAAATAATATTTTTAACATACCGAATATACTCGCCTTTCTATCAGGAAATATAACCTGATATTAGGGATTTCTGACTTTAGTTGATGAAATGCCATAACTGCTTGATTATTAAGAATAGTCAGGTTTAAGAATAATAAAGTGTAAATTTTATTAACAGTTTTTACATCTTTTGAGGGGGTTTGTTATGAAAAGAGTATTAGGCATGGTATTAATTTTTCTTGCATCAGTACTCGTATATCCGTTTAACATGGTAGATGGTGCAGTGCGTTATGAGGTAATTGAGATCGGTGAAAATATCTCAGTACGGGCGCTCAATAACAACGGAGAGGTAGTAGGAAAATCTGACCTTGGGCATTTTTTATGGAGTGAGACCTCCGGCATGACACTGTTGCCGATATCTGACGATTATGTCATTACCGATCTCAATGATAACGGTCAGTTTTCCGGATACAGAAGGTCGTCAGCTGTATTATGGACAGATATAAACACACCTGTTAATTTAGGATCCAATTTATACAATAACCCTGATGCCAATTCATCCTATTCAGTTTTATATGCAATAAATAATAATGGTGCAGCCGTTGGTTATGATAGCTATTCATGGTACGATGAGCGACCCTGCCCAGTCGGGATGGTATGTACGATGATGATAGTTTCATATTCATATGCCAACCCGCTTATTGCATACGGTCAGAATAATTTCCACTACCTTGGTACTCTGGGAGGTACTCGCGCAGTAGCCAATGATATCAATGACAAAGGACAGGTCGTAGGGTACTCAATGACAATGCCGGATTCCAACTTTATTAATAACCATTTTGCGTTTCTTTGGAGCGGTTCAACCATGAAAAACCTCGGCTCTCTTCTGGGACACTCAAGTACTGCCAGGGCGATAAATGAATCATCCTGGGTTGTTGGGGAGTCAGACAATCTTGCCTTTATCTGGGACAGTGCAAACGGGATGCGTCCGATTGTGAATCCGGGACCACGTTCTGATGCTTTTGATATTAATGACATGGGAGAGGTTATTGGAAGCTACACAGACGGATCAACCGGTGGCATGTACCTATGGAATGAAGCGCGGGGAGCACGGGATATGAATGACCTGATAGAACCCGGTGCCGGATGGACTGTAAGCAGTTTATATGACATTAACAATGCTGGAGTAATTCTGGGGTCGGCACGGAATACTGATGGGCTGCTGCGCAAGGTACTCTTTAAGCCCCTGCCATGCACAGATAATGACAATGACTACTTCGCGATCGAAGGCGGAAGGTGCGGACCTGTTGACTGCAATGACAACTCAGCTGATGCCAATCCCTCTGGCACAGAAGTCTGCGACGGCCTCGACAATGACTGCAACGGCCTGACAGACGAAGTACCGGGCGCAGATAATGACGGAGACGGCTATACAATATTCGGCTCCTGCGAAGGTACCGGAGATGACTGTGATGATGCAGATGCAGACGTTTTTACGGGTAATGCAGAAATATGTGATGATGCAATAGACAATGACTGCGATGGTCTAATTGATAATAATGATTCAGACTGCAGCACTTCTGCAATACGCTCATATGAGATACAGCAGATACAGGACAGCGCCTTAGGCAATATTACACCTACTTCTTTAAATGACGACGGACTGGTATCAGGCTACTACAAAACAGGGGCAATTGCTCATGCCGTTGTATGGGATCAGGGATCAGGACCGCAGAGCCTTAATTACAGCAATGCACTTTCTGTCAATAACCGCAGACAAGTCATCGGAACAAAAACCTCAGGCTGGCCTTATTACAAGACCTCTCTTCAGGTATATGACCTTTTATCTCAGACAACATCTGATATTGCGCTGCTGGACAGTGACACATCAGGCGGCGCATGGGACATAAGTGAAGCCGGACAGGTTGCCGGTTACAGCGGTCTCAGCTACAGCAAGGAAGCCTTTGTCTGGGATAAAATTAACGGAACCAAAAGTCTGGGATTTCTACCAGGAGGCACATTAAGTGAGGCCTTTGCTGTCAATGCTGACGGCAACACAGCAGGCTACAGTTCTTCAGCATCAGGCACACAGGCGTTTCTCTGGAACACAACGAACGGAATGCAGGCACTTGCCCGCCTTTCCGGTGACTATCTGAGTAAGGCCTTTGATATAAACGATACAAATGATATCGTGGGATACAGTCAGGGCGCGGCAGGTGAAAGGGCCTTTATCTGGAATTCAGCCGAGGGCATGAAAGAGATAACCCCTCTGAGTAAATATTATAAAAGCCGGGCACTGGCTATTAATTCAGCCCGTGAAGTAGCCGGATATACTTCTTCAGTCAATGGAGAAAAAGAGGCCTTCCTGTGGACAGAAACAGCCGGTGTTCTAAATCTTGAAAGCCTGCTCGTACCGAATGCTCTACTGCACGATATAGACCTGGATTCTGCAGAAGATATCAACAGCAAGGGACAGATTATTGCACTTGATGGCAATTCCGGATACCTTCTGACACCAGCGGGCCTTCAATGTACAGCTAATGCAGAGTGCCCCGCCGGATATTCCTGCAAGACACCGGATGGACAATGCGGCGGTCAGGGCACATGCAAGGTCAATCCTGCCTATGCCTGCAGCTCAGCATCAAACCCGGTCTGCGGATGTGACGGCATCACGTACACTAACCCCTGTGAGGCAGCAGCGGCAGGAGTATCCGTAGATACCACCGGTGCCTGTACGGGCAATAATGACCATGATTCTGACGGCACCCCGGACGACACAGACAACTGCCCGGATACAGAAAACTCCGACCAGGCAGACACTGACAACGACGGCATCGGCGATGCCTGCGATAACTGCGTAGAAATCCCAAACCCGGATCAGCGTGATACAAACGCCGATGAAGATGATAACACCGCCGAGGCAGGTATCCAGCACTACGGCAATATCTGCGATGGTGACTTTGACAACAACGGCATCGTTGAAATCAGAGACTTCATTTTATGGAGACCATTTGCCGGTCAGCAGACTGATACACTCAATGAAGACATGGACCTCAATGGTGACGGAGCAGTCTGGACAGATGACTTCATTATATGGAGAGGTTTGTACGGAAAAAGACCGGGACCAGGAGTTACAGAATAGAGCACAAAGTGAATGTAGGGGCAGGTTTCAAACCTGCCCCTACAGATAGATCAATGTGATTCATCAGAGGGGATGCTGGCTTGCAAGAGGCCGGTGATAATGCCTGAAAATGCATGATCACCGGCCGGGCTGGGAACTTATTTATTAAAATTTATTATTATATTCAGATCAGACCTGAATGAACTTACTTATTTAAATTCTCAACCCTTTGGAGGCATATATGCGCAGGGCCCGGTTAATTACTCTCAACACTCTAATCGCTCTCATTCTCTTTCTCACACCTTCAGCAGTTATGGCGGCGCAGATAAGCGTCGTATACCTGTTTCCGTCCGGTGAGATTACACCGAGCAGCACGGTCTCTCTCAGTATTAATGCAGTAACAGATACCGCCAGTGCCTCATTTTTTAAGCCTACTGAATTTACAGTAAACGGCTATGAAATGACCGTGGATATGTATGTGGCCTCAGGCTTCTTTCCTGTACAGGACTACATAACCGCTAATATTAATATGGGCGTACTGGCCGCAGGCGGATATGAGGTAACGATCAACCTGCACGGCGATACCGAGGGTAATATTGTAGACAGCATGACCGGGACCTTCAGCGTAATGGCTACCCCCGAAGACGGCAGTGCATCAGTCAGGGTTGCCTATGTCTTACCTGAACCCTTTTCTGTTACTGATCAGACACCCTCTTCCATAGTGATTTCTTTTGACCGGGATCTCTATCCTGAAAGTATCAATACAAAATCCGTACGGGTCATCAGCAGCAACGGGGACGGCATCTTCGGCAATGGAAATGATATAGAGCTGAATATTCCGGCTCAGGCCCTTGTCCTGGACAGCCCGGATCAGCTTCGTATAGACCTTTCCGGACAGGCACTTTCTCATGACAAATATAGAGTCCTGCTCGCAGGAGATGTGACCGAAATGAGTAAACAGGATGCCGTACTTTTACTGGAGGACGTCTTTGGTACGGCTGATACAGATTCATTTATCTACTCAAAGATATGGCAGGACCTTGAGATGCTTCGCCGCATGTATCCCGTATTAACCGGCATACGCAAGGTAAATTACCCCATCGGAGACGGCCCGACCCTGGACATGGTCTATTCATACCCGAACCCGTTTTACCATTTTTTGAATAAATGGGGCGACTGTTCCGCAGGCTGTATAAATACCCACAAACGCGTCCTGCGCGTCAACCCTGACATAGGATGGATCGAGGACTCAGGCGCACCCGGTCCGGATCCTGCACCTTCAGTGCTGCTGGACAGTTCATACAATATAATAGATGGAGAATTTTCCGGAATCCTTCCCTCAGGAAATGGTGTAGACGGGGGCGACTTTATATATGAGTTTCTCTATATCTCACCATCTGCGTCCTGTACAGATACGGATGGAGACACCTATTATGCCGAGGGTGGAATATGCGGCCTTGCTGACTGCAATGACAGCCGGGCGGATGTCTTTCCGGGAGCACCGGAGCTGTGTGATGCAGCTGACAATGACTGTAACGGCCTGACCGATGACGGGCTTACCTTTGATGCAGACAACGACGGCTATACCTCCCTTGACTCCTGTGAGGGCTCTATAGATGACTGCAATGATGCTGATCCGGCTGTTTATCCCGGTGCGCAGGAAGTATGCGACAATACAGATAATGACTGTGACGGTCAGCTTAATAACGGCCTGTCTTTTGATACAGACAATGACGGTTTCACCTCACAGACCTCCTGCGAAGGCACTTTAAATGACTGCGATGACAATCAGGCCTTTGTATTCCCCGGCGCACCTGAAATTTGCTCTGACGGCCTCGATAATGACTGCAACGCCCTGACGGACGGCAATGATCCGCAGTGCAGTACTGCGCCCCCGTCCGGCCCGCCGACATATACAATCATAAACCTCAATGACTATCTTCCGGGATTTACCGCAACGACGCTTAACGAAATAGGGGAAGTGGCAGGATATGACGGAGCAGAGGCATACCTGTGGGATGCGTCCTCCGGAATGACACAGATAAGAGACGGAAGTCCTCAGACAATGAACAATCATGGACAGCTCATGCTTAAAAGCATAAGCGGCTGGCCCACTAACAAGACCCTTCTGGATCTCTATGATATAACTGCCGGGACAGCTGTAACAATCGGTCTCTTAGGCTCTGACACCGCGGGTGAGGCATATGACCTCAATGATGCCGGTCAGGTTGTCGGATACAGCGGTTTCACCTCTGCGCGCAAGGCCTTTATCTGGGATGCTGTAAACGGCATGCAGCCCATGGGTTTTCTTCCTGGAGGTGCGCTCAGTCATGCTTATGCCCTTAACAGCGCCGGGCAGGCAGTCGGCTACAGTTCTTCAGCAATGGGGACGCAGGCCTTTTTGTGGGATTCGATAAACGGGATGACCGGTCTTGGAGTCCTGGCGGGAGACTTTGCCAGCAAGGCCTATGATATTAATGACAATGGAGATATAACCGGCTACAGCCAGGGGGCAGCCGGGGTCAAGGCATTTATCAGGGATGCAGCCGGTACTATGACGCCCCTAAGCCATCTGCCCGGATTTTTCAGGAGTTATGCCAATGCCATTAATACCGCACGCGAGACGGTCGGATATGCCGAAGCAACAGCCGGTGAGCAGGAAGCCGTTCTCTGGGTTGAAACAAACAGCACACATAATTTAGAAAATCTAATCGATCCATCTGATGTTATGTACGGCTCAGATCTGGATCGGGCAGAGGCAATCAATGAAATCGGACAGGTGCTGGTCAAAGAAGGCGCCTCCTCCTATCTGCTGACCCCTACAGGACTGCAATGTGCGGACAATCTTCAGTGTCCCGCAGAGTCCTATTGTGCAAAACTCCCCGGAGAATGCGGCAGCATCGGCACCTGCAGGCCCAAACCTCTCGATGCCTGTTCCAACTCGCAAAATCCTGTATGCGGCTGCGACGGGATTACTTATGCTAACTCCTGCAGTGCCCTGAAAAACGGTATATCCATTGACCAATATGGAAATTGCGGTGCCGATGCAGACAATGACGGCATCTTAGACTCATCGGATAACTGCCCTGATATCGCCAACCCGGATCAGGCAGACACTGATTCTGACGGACGCGGTAATGCCTGTGATAATTGCGTAAAGGTTGCTAATCCGGATCAGCGCGATACAAATGCTGATGAAGATGACAATTTATTTATAGCAGGCATTCAACATTACGGCAATATCTGCGACGGCGATTTTGATAACAACGGGATAGTTGAGATAAGAGACTTTATCCTCTGGAGACCCTTTGCGGGACAGCAGACAAATCCAATTAATGAAGATATGGATATGAACGGCAATGGAGCAATCTGGACAGATGACTTCATTATATGGAGGGGATTATACGGCAGGATGCCGGGACCGGGCCTGTCTCTCGAATAGGCGGGGGCGGAGAAGTAAAAAAAGGCACAAAGGGGCATAGGCACAGACCTGCCGGCAGGCAGGGGGGGCACAGGCGCAAAAGCCCTTGCATATAAACAATAAATATCATATTATGTACTAAGAAGGCATGAATAAATATTATAAATTATCCGCTTTGTGTGATCAAAATTATAAACACGTTCCCCTTTTCAAAGGAGTCTCTATGTATACCAGATTAATGATAACTATCCTGTCATTTTTGACACTAATATTACTAGGCGCGTGCCAGCAGGCACAGGAAACAAGCTCCACAGCTTCCAAAGAAATAAATATGGATCCGATCAAAATAGGGATAATACTTCCCCTGACCGGCAGCCACACATCCTTCGGCGAGATTGAAAAAAACTCCTTTGAGTTGGCAGCCGAAGAAATTAATAATGCCGGGGGTATTAATGGAAGAGAGCTCACACTTCTGTTTGAAGATACTCAGGGCAAACCGGATGCCGCCCGTGCAGCAGTTGAAAAACTGATAACACAGGATCAGGTCGTCATGCTGGGAGGGGGCTACAGTTCCTCTGTTACCTATGCTGTAGCCGAGGTAGTGTTGCGCAAGGGCTTTCCATTTCTTATTAACACTGCAGCGGCTGATAAGATTACTGAGCCCATATCTTTTACCTCTAGCGGTCAGCTTCTTGAAAGTCTGCAGGCAAGACTGCAGGCGGCAGCAGATCCTGAAAAAATAACTCAAATCAAAAAAGATATTAATGATATAACCCAAAAGGTACAAGACGAATTAACCTTACTCAATGACCGCTTCCCCATCTTCAGGCTTAATTCCCCGGTCAGTGAGTACGCAAGCGGAGTGGAAAGCTTTCTGGCGGAAATAGTAAAACCTGAAACCGCTGTCATACTACACGAAAATACCCTCTTCGGTACAAAGGGTGCAAAAGCCTTTGAAAACAGCTGTAAAAAACTCGGAATCAAGGTGCTCCTGAGCGAAAGCTATGATGCTGGTACCATGGATTTCAAACCGCTTTTAAGCCGGGTTAAAGAAACCAATCCATCAATTATATATATGGTCTCCTATCTCATGGATGCCTCAAGGCTTATGAACCAGTCAATGGAGTTGAAAATGAACCCTGACCTTTTTATAGGCGGCGGTGGTGGTTTTACCATGCCGGAGTTCAGGGAAAATACGGGTAAGGCCTCTGAAAAAGTCATTTCCTCAACACTCTGGCATGAATCACTCTCAATACCAGGTGCGAGGGAATACTATGACAAATATCTGAAAAAATTTAATACACGCACAGAATACCACGGTGCAGCTGCCTACGCCGCGACTTATGTTATTGCAGATGTGCTTAAAAGGGCAGACTCTCATAGTCCTTATGATATTAAAACCGCACTCTCAAAGACAGACATGATGACAGTGTTCGGACCGGTCAAGTTTACTGCATACGCCCATAAAGTCAACCAGAACAGACATGCAACCTATGTAGTGCAATGGTTAAATGGAAGAATTCAGATGATCTGGCCGCCTACACTGTCTAAAGTAAAATACTCCTATCCGATAGACTGGGTACGGGAACGCTCCTGACATACACCTCGGTTTCAGGGCTTTCGCCAGTAGAGAAATTTCACCTGTATAAGGGCGTAAAATGCCTCACATTATACAAATGATTATTGACATTGCGATTGCAAGCTTTTAAGATACTTTTAGTCACGTGTTAAATAAAAGCGCCATAATAGCAAATGCCAAAAAGTTAACTTCCAAGGGACAACTTGATAAGGCCATTGCTGAATACCAAAAACTCCTTGAAGAGAATCATGACGGCAACCTGTTTAACACTGTAGGAGACCTGCAGGTCCGTAAGGGTGATGAAGAGGCCGCCATTGAATCATACACCTCTGCTGCTTCTATATATAAAAAAGACGGTTTTTACCCCAAAGCTACAGCCCTTTACAAAAAAATACTTAATATAAGACCTACAGAGGTAAGTGCATTAATCGCCCTGGCCACGCTCGATGCAGAGCGGGGCTTAAAGGGAAATGCCATCGAGTGTTATCTGAAAGCAGCAGAGATATATTACAGAGAGGGGGCAAAAGAGAAGGTGCTGATGACCATAGACCGCGCCCTGCAGCTTTCCCCTTCCGATATAGAGACCAGACTAAGGATAGCGGATGTTTACCTAAAGGCCGGTACAAAACAGAGGGCTGCAAATGAATATGCCTCTGTAGCTTCATCCTGTGCGGAAAAGCAGGCTTACGACCAAGCCAGGGAACTTCTGAAGAAAGCCTCCGAACTTGACCCTGAGAATGTTCAGACATTTATCGGCCTTAGCCGCTTAGCTGCCCTGACAGGGGATGAGGAGGCTGCCTTTCAATATCTTGTACAGGCTATGTCTCAGGATGGGTGCGACAAAAAATGCGCTGAACTGTTTCTGGAAATGGCAATACAGACCGGCAATCAGGAGATCGCTGAAAAAATGTTAGGGGCGCAGCTTCAGAAAAACCCCTCCAATATTTTTATCAGTAACCTCCTGGCCAAAATGCACATGGAAGATGGCAATATCGATGCTGCCTGGGTACTACTGGCACCGGCAATAGATCGCGAACTGAGTAATGACAACTCAGAAGCCGCACTGGAAATGTTAGAACCATTTGCCGAGCTTAAGTCCCTGCCAGTGCTTCAGCGGCTGGTAACCGCATATCGGGGGCTTGACAATACAGAGGGACTGAAAGAGGCCCTTT
>JACKQG010002899.1_pt1 | contig 21747 bp, 20 predicted proteins | sample 8237621 | NCBI WGS metagenome assembly JACKQG01 (sample SAMN15677084, study PRJNA649215) | marine metagenome | biome: marine; feature: Black Sea; material: saline water; isolation source: suspended particulate matter (SPM) from the Black Sea western gyre | collected 2013-06-09/2013-06-10 | depth... | reverse complement strand
AGATATTAGCTAATATCATTACAAAAATTTTTTAATGCAAAAAATCTTAAATTTTATTAATATATAAAGATTTTTAATTAAAAACTTGCATAATATTTATATTTTTTGTATAATATGCATTTATAATAGTAAATTATATTTAATAATACTTAAGTTGCTATATTTATAAAAAGTTAGAGAGAAGATTTAATTATGAAAGAAAAGATAAAAGCAGTTGTTATTGGTGGGTCAGGATTTACAGGTATTGAATTAATTAAGATACTTAACTTACATAAATATACTAAGGTAAAAATTGTTACATCAAGGAAGTATAAAGATGTTAGGGTGAGTGAAGCTTTTTCATCATATACAGATCATACAAGCGATATATTAACTTTTACAGAAGAGGCTGGCAAAGATGAGTTAAAGGATATTAATGTAGTATTTTTATGTCTTCCGCCTTTAAAATCTATGCAATACATAAAAGAAAATTTATTAAAATATGATGGTGTAATAATTGATATTGGTTCTGATTTTAGAATAAATGACCCTGATGATTTTCACATGTGGTATGGATCAGAACATATATTAAAAGGAATGCTTCCTGATTTTGTTTATGGTATTACTGAAATTAATAAACAAAAGATAAAAAAATGCAAGTATATTGCCAACCCTGGCTGTTATCCAACTTCTGTAATACTTAGTCTTGCTCCTGTTCTTGCAAGCAGTAATTTTGATATTGAAAGTATAAATGTTGATGCCAAATCTGGAGTTTCAGGTGCAGGCAGAAAATTAGAAATGGATTATCTATTCTGTAATGTGGATAATAATTTTTTTGCATATGCTGTAGAAGCACATAGGCATATTGGGGAAATAGAACAGGAGGTTTCAAAAATTGCAGGAAAAAAAATGAAAGTATGTTTTACGCCCCATCTACTTCCTATAAACAGAGGGATTTTTACTTCTATTTACTGTAAATTAGAACATAAAGATAATTTAGCAGATGAAGTAGAAAAAGCATATAAGGCATATGAGGAATTTTATAAGGATTCTTTTTTTGTTCAATTTCAGGGTAAAAAGATACCTCAATTGAAAGATGTGATTGGTACGAATATATGTCAAATCGGTATATATTTTGATAAAAGAACTGATACTTTAAAAATATTTTCGGCTATAGATAATTTGTTGAAGGGAGCTGCTGGGCAAGCTGTTCAAAATATGAATGTTGTATTTGGATTTGATGAAAGAGAAGGTTTGATATTTAACGGTTTGTTTTCATAGAAGATATATAGAATAGAAAGAAAAAAAAGTTTTTTAAGTGCAGTAATTATTAAAAATAGAAATTTTTTAATATAAAAAATAGGTTAAAAATAAGTAAATTATAATCATGGGTAATATGGAAATAAATAAGAGGAAAATAGAATTCTATTCTAATAATAAAAAAAATACCGGGGATGAATATATAGGCAAGGCTAAAGTACTACTTGAGTCCTTACCTTATATAAAGGAATATTTTAATAAAACAGTAGTTGTAAAAATAGGTGGAACAATGATGGAAAATGATTCAGTTCTAAAGAGTGTTTTAGATGACGTTATTCTAATGAAATATGTTGGGATAAAGGTTGTATTAATACATGGCGGAGGTAAACAGATAACAGATCTTATGAAAGAGAAAGGACTGGATGTAAAATTTATAGATGGAATGAGAGTAACTACAAAAGAATCAATGGATATAGTAAAAATGATACTCATAGGTAAGATTAATACTAAAGTAGTTTCTTTTTTAAATGAACATGACAAGGAAGCTATTGGGATATCGGGCAATGATGCCAGTTTTATAAAATGTAGGAAAAAAAGATATAAGAAAAATGGAAAAGATATTGATTTAGGATATGTTGGGGAGATAATAGATATTGATTCTAATTTTGTTGTAAATATCTTGGATAATGGGTATATTCCAGTTATAACATCACTTGGAACAGATGCTAATGGAAATATTTATAATATTAATGCTGATTCTTGTGCTTATAAAATAGCTGCCTTTCTAAAAGCAAAGAAAATGATTTTACTAACTGATGTTGATGGTATTATTTATTTTTCAAATAGTAGTAAAAAACTTGTCTCAAGATTAACGTCTAAAAAGTGCCTTGATATGATAAAAAGTGGTGATATAAGCTCAGGTATGATTCCGAAGGTTATGTCATGCATAGATGCATTACATAGCGGTGTTTCCCGAACTCATATTTTAAATGGGACAAAGGCTCACTCAATTTTAGTAGAAATCTTTACTGATAAAGGTATTGGAACAATGATAACAGCATAGTAGGCTTACTTTAGAGTAATAATGATAACAGAATAAATAGAAGGTTAGAATTTATGAAAACAGAGGAGATGGATAAGAATTTAAAAATTTATAATGAAGGCAGTAAATATCTAATGAATACTTACAGTAGACTGCCAGTTGTTTTTGTAAAAGGAGAAATGCAATATTTATGGGATGCTAATGGTCAAAAATATCTGGACTTCGTTGCTGGATATGGATGTCTTAATGTAGGGCATAGCAATAAATTTGTGATGGGAAAATTAAAAAAACAAATTGATAACATTATTCAGTCTTCTAATGTTTATCATAATAAAACACAGGTTGAGCTTGCAAAAAAACTCTGCAATCTAACAAATTTTGGGGGAAAAGTTTTTTTTGCAAATAGTGGTACTGAAGCTATAGAGGGAGCCATAAAACTGGCAAGAAAATTTTCAAAGAATAAATACAATCCTGATAAATACAGGATTATTTCTTTTTATAAATCATTTCATGGAAGAACATTAGGTGCTCTTTCTGCAACAGCCCAGACTAAGAAACAGGAAGTATTTAAACCTCTTGTTGAAGGTTTTGATTATGCAAGGTTAAATGATATTGATTCAGTTAAGGGAAAAATTAATAAAAATACCTGTGCAATTCTAATTGAGCCCATACAAGGTGAAGGTGGAATTAATATAAATGATAAAAAGTTTTTAACATGGATTAGAAAGATATGTTCTGAAAATAAAATACTTTTAATTCTTGATGAAGTACAAACAGGTTTTGGTAGAACTGGAGAAATGTTTGCTTATCAAAATTATGGGATAAAACCTGATATTATGGTAGTAGCAAAGAGCCTGGGTGGAGGTATGCCCATTGGAGCAATAATTTCAACTGATGATATAAGTTCAGCATTTAATCCAGGAGACCATGGCTCAACCTTTGGTGGAAATGCAGCATCTTGTGCAGCAGGATGTGCAGTAATTGACTATATTCTTAAAAATGGCCTGATTGATAAATCAAGGGAAATGGGAAAATATTTCTTAAATAAGTTAAAGGAAATTAAGAAAAAATATACCATAATTAAAGATGTAAGAGGAATAGGATTAATGCTGGCAATGGAATTTAAAGAGGAAGTAGCTGATATTTTAGTAAGGAATGCGTTAAAAGATTATATTATTCTAAATAAAGTTTCAGATTCTATTTTAAGGTTTTTACCTCCGCTTATGATAACAAAAGATAATATAAATACATTGATGGAATGGTTAGATAAAAATATTGGAGATTTACAAAAATGAAAAATTTATTAGATAAAAAGCATAAAGATCTACTGACCTTAAAAGATTACAGCAAAGAAGAGATTGAGAATATATTAAAGCTTGCAGCTGAGGTCAAAAAGGATAAAAAGCTATACAAAGATTTATTAAGTGGTAAGAATCTGGCAATGCTTTTTGATAAACATTCTACAAGGACAAGGCTTTCTTTTGAAGTTGGAATATCACAGCTTGGCGGGAATAGTATTTATTTGGATTCAAAAAACTTGCAGATAAAGAGGGGCGAGACTCTTGAAGATACAGCAAAAGTTTTTTCAAAATATCTTGATGGTGTAATTATAAGGACCTACAGCCAGAAAACAGTGGAAGTTTTTGCAAGGGAAAGTATGATTCCAGTGATTAATGGATTGACCGACCTTTATCATCCGTGCCAAATTTTATCAGATTTATTTACTATTTACGAACTTGGGCTTTTAAAAAAAGATTTAAAATTTACTTATGTTGGAGATAGCAATAATGTATTAAATAGCTTGCTAATTGGTTTTACGATACTGGGGCTAAATATAACAGTGGGGTGTCCAGAAAAGTATAAACCTTTAAAAGAAGTAATAAATTATATTAAGAAGCAGTCTGAAATAAGTGGGAGTAATTTTAAAATTGTAAACGACCCATTGGAAGCAGTAGCTGATGCTGATATTGTGTATACAGATGTGTGGGTTAGTATGGGTGATAAGGAATCTGCTGGGAAAATTAAAGAGTTAAAGAATTTTCAGATTAATTTGAAGTTATTATCTTACGCCAAACCTGATGTAAAAATTATGCATTGTCTTCCGGCCCATAGGGGGGAAGAAATAACATCAGAAGCTATAGATGGTAATAATTCCATTGTATGGGTTCAGGCAGAAAACAGGTTACATGCTCAAAAAGCGCTGCTTGTATATTTATATTCAATATAATTTTTATTAGAGACTAAAGCGTAAAAAAATGAGTAGATTAGACAGATTAAAAGCTATTAGAGAAATTATTAAAGACAAGAAAATATATTCTCAGGAAGAATTGATGGAGGAGTTGCATAACAGAGACTATGATGTAACACAATCTACAGTTTCCCGGGACATAAGTTACCTGCATCTAACAAAAGTAAGAAGATATGGAGAACGCGGTCACTATGTATATGGAGATAAATATTCTGTTAATTCACAGATTAGCATTGAAAGGATGAGAACCAAATTTAAGGAAAATGTATTGGTTATTAATAGAGCTAATAATATATTAGTCATTAAAACTACTCCTGGTGAAGCGCAGGGTGTAGCTGTTATAGTTGATGGAATGAATTTTGGAGAAATACTTGGCACAGTTGCAGGTGATGATACAATTATTTGTGTCATAGATAATAATAAGAATGCTGAAAAGATATTAAAATTATTTCAGTAATTATAAAAAAATATTGTATAAAGGGTGATATGTAAATGAAAGGTAAAGTAGTTCTAGCTTATTCAGGAGGTCTTGATACATCAGTATCTGTAAACTGGTTAAAAGAAAATTATAATATGGATGTAATAGCAGCACTGGTTGATTGCGGACAGACTGATGATTTAAATGAAGCTTATGATAGGGCAGTTAGTTCAGGAGTATGTAAAGCAATAATAATTGATGCTAAAGATGAATTTGTAAATGATTTTATTTTTCTTTCAATTAAAGCTAATTTAAAATATGAAAAAAATTATCCACTTGCAACTGCTCTTGCGAGGCCTCTAATAGTTAAAAAAATAGTTGAACTGGCAAATAATGAAGGGGCAGAGGCAATTGCTCATGGATGTACAGCAAAAGGTAATGACCAGGTAAGGTTTGATGTAGGAATAAGAAGTTTAAACCCAGAGTTAAAAATTATTGCTCCCTTAAGAGAGTGGAATTTATCAAGAGAGGAAGAAATAGAATATGCTGTAAGTCATGGGATTAAAATAAATGTAACAAAAAAAAGTCCTTACAGCATTGATGAAAATTTATGGGGAAGGAGTATTGAATGTGGTGTTTTAGAGGATCCTTGGAATGAGCCTCCGGAAGAAATATATAAGTGGACCAAAATAAGCAAAGGCATTAAAGACTGCGAATATATTAAATTAGAATTTGAAAATGGTGTTCCAATAGCTATTGATGGAGAAAAAATACCACTAATTAAGATTATAGAAAAAATAAATAATATTGCTGGTTCATTTGGTATTGGAAGAATAGACATGGTTGAAAATAGGCTTGTAGGAATAAAATCAAGGGAAATATATGAATCTCCTGCTGCAGAATTGCTGATTGAAGCTCACCGCCAGTTAGAGAGTCTTGTCCTGGATAGGGACCTTGTGCATTATAAATATTTAATTGAAGAGAAAATGGCAGAGATGATTTATTACGGGCTTTGGTTTACACCTCTTATGGATTGCTTGAAAAAATTTATAGAAGAAAGCCAGAAGTTTGTTTCTGGAATAATTAAAATTAAACTTGAGTATAAGAGTTTTTCAGTAATAGGAAGAAAATCAATATATTCTTTATATGATAAGAAGCTTGCTACTTATAACAAGGAAGATGTATTTGACCCCAAACATTCTGAAAGTTTTATAAAAATATGGGGTTATCCTTATGAAATATTAGGAAAAAAAGGAAGAATAAATGGAAAAGATATGGAAAGGTAGAATTAATAAAGATACCGACAGTAATGTAGAAAAATTTACAAGTTCTTTAGATGTGGATAAAAGTCTTTATATGTATGACGTTATAGGAACTATTGCTCATGTGATTGGACTTAAGAAGATAGGGATAATTACTGATAATGAGCTGAAGAAGATATCTAAAGGCTTAGAAGAAGTTACAAAGAAGATAGAATCAGAAGAGATTCTTATCTCAGATCAGTATGAAGATATACATAGTCTTATTGAATGTGAACTGGAAAAAGTGATTGGAGAGTTTGCAAAAAAAATTCACACAGGCCGAAGCAGAAATGATCAAATAGTGCTTGATGAGAAATTGTTTATTAAAGATGCAATAATTAATACTATAGATAAAGTTTTAAGCCTGCAGAAGAATATAATAAAAATTGCCCAAAAGGAAATAGACATTATTATTCCTGCATATACTCACATGCAAAAAGCTCAGCCTGTGCTGCTGTCACATTATTTATTGTCATTCTTTGAAAAATTTAACAGGAATGTGCATAGTCTTTTTGGCAATTTTGAAGACTGTGATTATCTTCCTTTAGGAGCTGCAGCCTGTACTGGCAGCGGGTATGAGTTGGATAGAAAATTACTAAAAAAAATACTTAAGTTTAAAAATACTGATTCCAATAGTATGGATATTGTTGGAAACAGAGATTTTATAATGGATTTTATATATTCCTTAAGTAAAATTATGCTGAATCTCAGTAAATTTTGTGAAGATTTGATTATATTTAATACAAGTGAATTTTCTTTTATAGAAATAGATGAAGCTTTCTGTACTGGCAGTAGTATAATGCCGCAAAAAAAGAATCCTGATATTCTAGAGTTGATACGCGGTAAAAGTGCTCTTATTATCGGCAGTCTTATGCAGTCTATGATTTTAATGAAAGGATTACCATCGACTTATAATAGAGATCTTCAGGAGGATAAAAAAATTATGTTTGGTGCTTACCGGGAAACCATAGACAGTGTTGAAATATTCTCTGAATTACTTAAAAAAATAAAATTTAATAAGGCAAAAATTAAAGAAGGCTTAAGCAGGGGTTTCTTAGAAGCAACTGATATTGCTGACTATCTTGTAAAAAAAGGTGAAAGCTTTAGAAAGTCTCATAATATTGTGGGAAAAATAGTAAAAAATTGCGTTGACAACAATATTTCCTTTGGAGATTTAACAATAGAGGAGCTTAAGAATTATTCATCTTATTTTAGTAGCGATATTTATGAAATGGTAAAAATTGAATCATGCATTTCTAACAGGAAAGTGGATTGTGGAACAAGTAAAAAAAATGTACTTGAGAAGATAGAATCAGGGAAAAAGATAGTAAATAAATTATATGCTAAACAAAAAAGGTTGTTTGAGCAAATACCGGAGTTAAAATTTTTGTTTAATTTTATAAAGAAATAAAGCTTTAAAATAAATCTTTCTTTCCAATTATTAATGAGTACCAGTATTAAAAAAATAGAGTTAACAGCTCCGGCAGGTGGATGGGGCCAATTAGTTGCAGCAATAAATGCAGGTGCAGATTCTATATATCTTGGCTATAGAAAATTTGGGGCAAGAGCATATGCTGAAAATTTTGACTTAAAGCAGTTAAAAAGAGCTATAAAATTTGCTCATAAAAACAATGTAAAGATATATTTAACGTTAAATACACTAATAAAAAATAGTGAAATAGAAGAGGTTATTTTCTTCTTAAAGGATTATACACAGATTTGTACTGATGGTGTTATAATTACTGATTTTGGTGTATATAAATTAATAAAAGATTTATTTCCCTTTCTTCCCGTACATGCAAGTACCCAATTAAGTATACATAACATATATTCTCTTAAGCTGCTTAAAGAATTAAAATTTAAAAGAGCAATTCTTGCCAGGGAGCTAACACTTAATGAAATTAAAGATATAGATAGAAAAAGATTTCTTGAAATAGAAATATTTGGGCATGGGTCTCAATGCTACTGCTATTCTGGCAATTGTTATTTCAGTTCATTCATCGGAGGAAGAAGTGGTAATAGGGGAAGATGCACCCAACCATGTAGAATGAAGTATAAAATTTTAAAAAAGGACAGCAATGGATTTCATTATATTACTAAAAAGAGTAACTTCCTTTTAAGTAAAAACGATCTGTGCACTTTAGAGATAATTCCAAAAATAATCAATACAGGTATTAATGCGCTTAAGATTGAAGGAAGAATGAAGTCTGCAGAATATGTTGGAATTGTTGTGAAAACATATAGAAAATATATTGATATGTATTATGAAAATCCAGAAAACTTTAGAGTTGAAAAAGAAGATTTATATAAGATTACCCAGATTTTTTCCAGAGAGCTGGGAACAGGATATTTTAAAAATAAGTATCCTAAGGAAATAATTTCTATTAAGAGATCTGGAAGTATCGGCAACTTTTTGGGAAGGATAATTAAAATAAATTATGACGACCAATCTTTTTGTATAAAAAGTAAATGGTATATAAATAAGGGAGATATTATTGAGGTTTGGACTAATAGAGGAAATGAGCATATAAAGATTAACAGTTTTCAAATGATAGATAAAGTAAATGAGAATACTATCTACAAGATTGCAGTTAATAAAAAAATAAACATAGCTTTAAATGATAGGGTATTTAAATTTTTTGACAGCCAGCTTGATGCAGACGCAAAGAGTTTATTTAAAAATAATTATCATAAAGGTAGTAATAATAAAGCTTTACTTTATTCTAATATGGTAATGGAGGGGAATAAAATAAATAAAAGCAAAAATGAAAATATTTTTATCAAGGATAAATCTGCTTTAGAAAAATATTTAAATAGATATGGTTTTAAAGATGGAAAAAACCAGGATGAAAGAGGAATTGGAGCTGTTTCTTGTGATTATGTACCTAATAATAAATTGGATGGATTAGATTTTAAATTATCAGCTATTGTTTATAATGAGGATCAGTTAAGAAGTGCAGTAAGTGGCGGGGCTTTTTATATTATATATGATAATTTTAATGAATTTATAGATAAGAAGTTATTTTCTAAAAGGAAGTTTAAGAAGCTAGGTGATTATTGCAGAAATTGTGGAGCAGAGCTTGTAATAAATATCCCGCCAGTATTATATGATGACAATATAAATAAATTTAAGGAGAATTTTTATAGTTTGGTTAATAGCGGTGTAAAAAGTTTCTTTATTTCAAATATTGGTGTTCTGCAGTTATTAAATTATGAAAATTCTTTAAAAAAAATAGATTTAAATATTTTTTTAAGTTTTTATTTTAATATATTTAATAGTTTAGCCCTAAATTTTTTTAGAGAATTTTCAGGTAAGCATGAATCTATAAAAGGAGTTGCTCTTTCTTCTGAATTAAATCTGAATGAAATTGCAGAAATTATTCATAGAGCTAAAAAAACTTTTAATAGCAAGATGGATTTTTTTGTTTATGGTCATGGTAAATTTCCTATATTAAATTCGAGGTATAAGGCTGAGTATATTATTGATGATTATAATAAGAGAAATAAATATTATCTGGAAGATATAAAAGGCTATAAATTTCAGATAGACTCTGATTATAGTGGTAGTATTTTAATATCAAATTCTAAGAAAATGTGCACTTTTTTTGAATTGGACAGGATAATATGCAGTGGATTGAGTTCTGTAATAGTTGACTCAAGATTTTTTAATAATACTGATTTGTTAAAGATTATTAGGAGTTATAAAAAGGCAGTAAGCCTATTTTTAGATAAGGGAATGAAAGAGTATGAGGGATATATTAATTATTTTAAAGATAATTTATTATTTAAAAATTATACAAAAGGCCACTTATTAAGAGGAGTTCAGTAACATTTAAAAACTATTCTCAATTTTACACTTCATCTTCTGTTACTTCTTCCTCTTCCTCTTCAAATAATTCTATGTTTACTATTGAACCTAAATTAAGGTAAGTGCCTGCTGCCGGCAGCTGATTGATTACTTCGCCTGTTGTTTCAGGGTCAGGTAATATATTAACAATAAATCCAAGGCCTTCGAGATCATCTATTGCTGTTTCTTTTTCCATACCTATTACGTCAGGGACTTCTATACCCTTGCTTATTTTTATAATTATTTCAAAAGATTTATTGTAGGTAGTATCACTTTCGGGAATTTGAGCAAATACCTTATCTTTTTCATTACTATTTTCCTCGAAATTTTCACCTTCTACTGTAGTAATTGTACTAAAACCAGCAGTATTTAGTGTATTTATAGCATCTTCTTCTGTCATTCCTATTACATTTGGAACAGTTGATTCTGGGTTTTCGCCTTTGCTTATATATAGTGTAACTGAAGTTGATTTTGTAACTATTGATCCTGCAGCAGGTTCCTGTTTAAATACTTTATCAAGATCGTACTCTGTATTATAATCATATATTGTATTTTCAAGTATAAGTCCCAGGCTATTTACTATTTCTTTTGCAATATCTACTTTTACTCCTACAATATCAGGTATCTCAAATGTTTGCTCTCCCTTGCTGATGAATAAGATTATACTTGGTTTTTGGCCATTTGATGATTCAATAATATTGCCAGCTTCCGGCTCCTGCCTAAATACAATATTATGATTATAAGTTTCATCAAATTCATATTGTTCATTTATTTCAAAAAACAGATCTTCAAGCATTACTCTTGCTTCTTCTATATTCATACCAACAATATTGGGCATTTCAATTTTATTGTGTATATCACAGAATTCGGCAGGTTCCTCGCCTTCTATAAAAATCCTCCATTCAAGCGATTCCTTAGGGCACCAGTGAATCGGAAGTAATCCTGAATCAGAACAAACCTCAATATCTACGAGCTTTTTGTCAGGAATTTTAAAATCAGTTACTGGTTTATTTTCTAAGGCAGCACTCATATATTCTCTCCATATATCTGCTGGATATGTTCCTCCAACTACTATTCTTTCATTAATAGCATCCATTGGTTTAGTGGATTCTGAATGACCAATCCATACAACAGTTGCAAGCTCAGGTGTATAACCCCCAAACCATGCATCTCTATAGTCACTTGTAGTCCCTGTTTTGCCAGCAGCAGGTCTTCCGATATTTGCGCCTCTTCCAGTTCCTTCGTTTATTACCCTTTCAAGAATTTTAGTAATATAGTAGGATATTGGTTCTTCAAGTATACGATGATTATTTTCATTTGAATCCTTGTTATATTCATATAAAATATTTCCATTAGAGTCTGTTATTTTTAAAATACATACTGGTTGATTATAGATTCCACCTGATGCAAGTGTTGAAAATATCTTACACACATCTAAAGGTGTTACGCCTGTTTCAAGTCCGCCAAGTGCAATAGCTGGGTTGTTTCCGATGTCATATATTTCCATTTCACTGCAGAGTTCCTCAACATTTTCTGCACCGACCTTCATCATCAATTGGGCATATACTACATTAACAGAATTAATAGTTCCATCAATTACAGACATCTCTCCCTCAAATTTTTTTCCTCCATAATTATCAACTACCCAATCAGGACCTTCCTCCATTTTGATAGTTATAGGCCCATTTGGATTATATTTATTGTTAGGTGAAATATTCTGTTTTAGCGATTCCATCAAAACAAGTGTTTTAAAAATAGAGCCTGGCTGTCTTTTACCTTGTGTTGCTATATTAAATTTACTAATGCTGTAATCTTTCCCACCTAATAATGAATAAATATATCCATTACTAGGATCTATGGAAATTAATGAATATGACGGTTCGATTTCTTCTGGAAAAACAATTTTTACTGCATTTTCTGCCTTTTTTTGTAAATCCATATCTAATGTTGTATAGATCCTAAGTCCGCCCTTAAATACATCATAGTCTGTAAATTTCTTGTCATATAGCTGTTGTTTTACGAGGTCTATGAAATAAGGAGCAATTTTACTTCCATAATGTCCGCTAACTGCCTGCTGGCTTTCATTTAAAATGATAGGTTCGGTTAATGCCTCAAGATATTCATTGCTGTTAATAAATTCTTGTTCATACATTAACTTTAAAACCAGGTTTCTTTTGTCTTTAGCTTTTTCCAGGTTGTTAAATGGTGAATAAATTTCAGGAGCTCTGAGCAGGCCGGCAAGCAGAGCTGCTTGAGAAATAGTAAGTTCATCAGCATGGACTCCAAAGTAATTCTGAGATGCTTTTTCAATACCATATGAACCTGATCCAAAATTTACTGTATTTAAATACATTTCAAGTATTTTATCTTTTGTGTAATTTCTTTCCAGCTGTATGGATATGGCTGCCTCGTTTATCTTTCTTCTAAGTGTCTGTTCAGGGCTAAAATATACATTTTTTACATATTGCTGTGTTATCGTACTTCCACCCTCAACTATTTCACCTGATCTAATATCAGCAATCAATGCACCAATTATTCTTATATAATCAACTCCTTGATGCTGGTAGAATCTTTTATCTTCAACTGATATTATTGCATCCTTAATATGCTGGGACATTTTATTAAATGGTATAATTTCTCTATTTTCTTCAGCGTGAAATTCAGTTATCAGGCTGCCATCCAGTGAATAAACCTTGGAAGTTTCGGCAATTGCTGAAGGAGTAAGTTCCTCTATGGAAGGAAGGGAACTAAATAGGACCAGTAAAGAAATACCACCAACTGCTATGATGATAAATACTGTAAATGCTACAATCATTAAGAAAATTTTTAAGCATCCGCTTTTTGCTTTTTTACTCATATTGCTATTAATATATAGTATAAATTTCAAATTTCAAGCAAATTATTTCTTGATTGATTTAAATAATATGAGTAGTTGATAAAATAAATTAAAAATTATTTTTAAATATAAATTGTAAGTATAAATTAAGGTATAAATGAAGGGTGTTAGGAAAATTTAAAAGTGTATTATTCTTATACCAAATTAGACAATATAATGCTTACTATGTTAATATTTAATTCAAATTTTAAAAGGTGATATATTTTAATAGCTATTAGAGAGTTGAAGAAATGGAAAAGAGTTTAAAAAAGCAAATGGAAGAGATATTAAAAGGAACAGAAGATGTACTGTTAGCAGAAGAACTTGAGAGTATTGTAAGTGATTCTATAAAAAAGAATAATCCTTTAAAGGTTAAACTCGGACTTGACCCTACTGCGCCAGATATACATTTAGGACATACGGTAGTTTTAAATAAACTTAGGCAGTTTCAGGATTTAGGTCATGAAGCTATATTAATTATTGGTGATTATACAGCCAGAATAGGCGATCCTTCTGGAAGATCAGCTCTTCGTCCAAGGTTATCATCTGAAGTAATAGATAAAAATGCAGAAACTTATATGAAGCAGGCGTTTAAAATTCTTGACTCTGAAAAAACAGAAGTGGTTAAAAATTCAGAATGGCTAAAGCCTTTAAGGCTTGAAGATATTTTAAACTTAACTTCCAGATTTACAGTTGCCAGGATGCTTGAAAGAGATGATTTTAAAAAGAGATTTCAGGGTAATATTTCTATAGCTATTATGGAATTTTTATATCCTATTATGCAGGCTTACGACTCTGTTGCTATCAAGGCAGATATTGAGCTTGGCGGGACCGATCAGAGGTTTAACTTACTTATGGGTAGAGAACTGCAAAAAGAATTTAAACAACGTCCACAGATAGCTATAACTATGCCAATTCTTGTAGGAACTGATGGAGTGGAAAAGATGAGTAAAAGCCTTGGAAATTATATAGGTGTTACAGAGCCACCTGAGGAAATTTTTGGCAAGATTATGTCTATTCCAGATGGCATTATGATTAATTATTATAAATTGATAACCAGGTTAAATATAGCTGAAATTAGGGAAATAGAAGATAGTATTATTAGTCAAAGTGTGAACCCAGTTTTAGTTAAAAGGAGACTTGCAAGATTGATAATTGAGGGGCTATATAGCAGGGATGATGCTGCAATGGCAGAAAAGAGTTTTGATAATATTTTTAAAGATAAACTTATACCTGATAAAATTGAAGAATATGTTTTAGCTCAAGATGATATAAAAGAAGGTAAAGTATGGATAGTAAGAGTACTTGTTAAAAGCAGGCTTGCCGGCTCTAATGGCGAGGCAAGAAGATTGATTAGCCAGGGAGCAGTAAAGCTGGGCAGCAAGAAGCTTGAAGACCCAAATTTAGAATTAGAATTAGAGAAGATTAATAATAAGATAATTCAGAAGGGTAAAAGATATTTTAGAAAAATAATTATAAAATAAAAGTAATTTAATAATAATTTTTATGCTGGTAGCTTTTGTATTGGATTTAATAAAGTTAGTATAATGAAGTACTTAAATTTATATCTAAATATTGATGGGAATTTTCATAAATGAAACCTAGAAAAATAAGAAATGTTTTATACCCTCCTAGAACATTACATTTTAAACCTGTAGGAGTATCAAAGCAATCAAGTAGTGTATTCCTAACCATTGATGAATATGAGGCAATAAGACTTGCAGACTACGAGAAGCTCAAACAGGAAGAAGCTGCAAAGAGAATGAATATATCCAGGCCTACATTTACGAGGCTTATTGATAGTGCAAGGAAGAAAATCAGTGAGGCAATTGTAAATGGTAAGGCAATAAAAATAGAAGGTGGAAGTTTTACATTCTTAAAAAACAGGAGTAGGTGCAAAAAATGCAGTTATGTATGGGAAAGTGTTAAAAAAGATAATTTAAAATTTATCTGCCCCAGATGTGGGTCCAGTAATATTGAAGATATGGGCAAGATGATTATAAGAAGATGTCAGGGGAAAAGATGGAGAGGTGGAAGTCGATAAGTGCAGCCAAAAAAGTTGGAGACTTTTTAAATAAAATAAAAAAAGAATTTGGTAAACTTCCCATAGATTTACATATCACCAGAAAAGCATGTGCATTTGTAGCTATATCGAATGGAAAGATAATTAAAGTAGAGAAACCACTAGTTCATTATTGTCCACTTTTTAAATCACTTTTTTCTTATAAGTCAATAAATAAAAAATCAATTATAGATAAGTTTGAGAAGCAAAAAGATGAACGGGGAATGTTCACCTGTCATAGGAAGATAAGTGATGAAAAAATAATAGTTCCATTTGGTGCATCCGAAATGATGATGTATGCCCTAAAGCGGGGAAATATTGAGGCAGCAGTTATAGTTTGTGAAGGTGCAGGAACAGTAATTACAAGTGAACCGGGAGTAGTACAGGGTATTGGAGCTTATATGAATGGGATTTTTTATACTTCTCCAATAAGGGAAGTCATATCAAAGATAGAAGAAAATAATAGTTATGTTTTATCATCTATTGATGCAGAAATTGATCAGCTTAAAGGTGTTGGAAAAGCACTAAATTACGGATATAGAAATATTGCAGTTACTGTAAGAGGAGATGAAGATGATATTATTTTTAAAATCATGAATTTAGAACAGGAATATAATGCAAATATAGTTATTTTAGTGGTATGCAATACAGGAATAGATGAAGAACAAGCGATGAATATTAAAATTGGTGGCGATTTAATATGGGCATGTGCTTCAAAGCATGTTAGAGATATTATAGGTCCTGAGTCAATACTGCAGGTTGGTATGAAAATACCAGTATTTGTTGTAACAAAAAAAGGTGTTAATTTTATAACCAGCTACTCGAAGGATAGTAATCTTGGGAAGTTTTTATCTGGGCTGGAAAATAAACACTATATAACTTCAAATAGGTATGAAGATGGAGGAATAAAAGTAAATATGGGTAAATTTTCTGTTTACTTATATGAAACTGATATATTACCAATAAAAGCTATTGATCAACCAGAACCACTAATTTAATTTTTTATAGTTTTCTGGTTGTATCTAACTTACAATTTAAATTGTAAGTTAATAGAAATGTTTGATTAGAGCTTACCTTTTATAGTAATTTATGTTATATTATTAAATAGTTATGGGCAAATGCTAATAATTTATTTAAAGATGAAATAGGTTACTAAGTTAGAGAACTTTAATGCAAAGGTTAGAAAGTTATATATATTAGTAAAAAAGGTAAGTTAAATGAGTATAATTTATGGGCCAGTTTTATCAAGGAGATTTGGTTACTCTCTAGGAATTGATATTGTTCCCTATAAAACATGCACCTACGATTGTATTTATTGCCAACTAGGAAAAACAACAAATAAAACTGTTAAAAGAAAAAGGTATATTAGCATAGATTTAGCAGAGCTAATAACAGGTTTAAAAAAGGCAATAAAAGATAATAAGAGAATTGATTACATTACATTTTCAGGTGCAGGAGAGCCAACTTTAAACTTGGATATAGGAATGTTAATTGATGGAGTAAAAAAGGTAACTAATATTCCAGTAGTTGTGTTGACAGGAGGAGGCATACTTTACAAAGAGAGTGTAAGAGACGATATAATAAAAGCAGATCTTGTAAAGATTTCATTTGATGCACCAAACGATAAAATTTTAAGATTAATAAACAGGCCAGAAACCAATATAAATTTTATAAAAAATTTTGAGGGTTTAAAGAAACTGTTAAGTGTTTTTAAAGGTAGAATATGGCTGGAGATAATGTTGATTAAGGGTATTAATGATGATATTGGAACAGCTGAAGAATTTAAAAAAATTATTGATGGAATTGATGATATTGGAACAGGTATAGAAAGAATACATTTAAATACTGCAGTTAGGCCAACGGGAAGTAAGGATGTTTCTATACCTGATTTGGAAAGATTAAATAAGATTAAAACAATACTTGGCAGGAAAGCTGAAATAATAAGGTATAAAGAAATTGAAGTAAGCGGTAGTGGAAGAAAAGATCTTTCAAACGATATTGTTGAATTGTCAAAAAGAAGACCCGTTAGTATAAATGATATAAGTGAATCATTAAAAGTGAATATAAATGAAGTCATTAAATGCCTTAGAGAATTATTAATAAAAGGAAAATTGAAGTATAAAATATATAATAGTACTAAATATTATTATGTATAATTTTTTTATATAATTATAAAAATTAAAATTTAATCGGAGGAGTTAGTAATGAAAATAGCGATTTCAACAGATGGCGAATATGTATCAGCACATTTTGGCCGTTGCCCTTCTTTCACATTAGTAGATATTGAAAACGGAAAGCTTATCAGTAAAAAGGTAATTGACAATCCTGGTCATCACCCTGGATATCTGCCGCAGTTTCTTAGCGAGAAGGGTGTCAACTGTATGGTTGCAGGTGGAATGGGGATGAGGGCAAAGGAACTTTTTAAAGATGCAAATATAGATATAATATTAGGTGTAGAAGGGAAAATTGACAATACTATTGATAAAATCATTTCTGATACTTTAGAAAAAGGTAAAAGCCTTTGCAAACCTGGAGATGGCAAAGGATATGGGATAGATAAGACAGAGTGCGATCATGATAAAGAAAGTTAAAATATATATTACAAATAATAAAAAAGTGTTACTGGATTGATAATAATTAAAAAGGAGGTATATTATGCCAGGCGGAGATGGAACTGGACCACAGGGTCAAGGCCCAGGAACAGGAAGAGGACTTGGCCGGGGCAGAGGTTCTGGAAAGGGAAGAATGAGTGGAGGACAAGGATTAGGTCCTGAAGGTCAATGTGTCTGCCCAAATTGTGGTACAAAAGTCGAACATATCATAGGGAAACCATGCTATGAGATAAATTGCCCAAAATGTGGAAAGAAAATGGTAAGAGATGGCAGCTAGACCAAAAATAGGGAAAATAGTAGATGTACTACCCTTATTTGCTTATTATAAGCCACAAGGGATACCAATGACTAAATTGGATGTTATTAACTTGACATTGGAAGAAGTAGAAGCTTTAAAATTAAAGGATAAAGATAATCTGAACCAAACTGATGCTGCAAAAAAGATGGGTATATCGAGATCAACCTTTCAAAGATTGCTAAGGTCAGGTAGAGAAAAAATGGTAACAGCTATATTAGATGGGAAAGCTCTCAAGGTAGAAGGCGGCAATTATATTCCTAATGAGAGTATTATAAAGACAAAGTGCTTAAAAGGCAGTTATCATTTTTTTATAAAAAAAGGAAATTTGAAGAGTAAAGAAGAAAAATACAAAATAAGTAAAATAAAATGTCCTGAATGTGGAAAGAGGCTTATTGATTTTGAATAGCGTGTGGAAATTTAAATTATTATAAAAATTAGATTTTATAGTTCCTACTATTTTTTTAGCTGAGATTAATATTAAAATATAATAAATTTTGTAAGGGGGGAAAGATGAAAATTGGAATATCTTCAACAGGTACGAGTTTAGAGTCTACTGTAGATATGAGATTTGGGAGGTGTCCTTATTTTATAATTTATGATACTGAAAGTAATGATTTTGAGTATATTGAAAATCAAAGCAGACAGGCAATGGGTGGTGCTGGAATACAAGCTGCACAAATGATTATTGATAAAAAAGTAGGTGCAGTTATTACTGGAAACGTTGGTCCCAATGCATACAGGGTTCTCAGTTCAGCTAATATAAAGATTTATTCAGGTATTACAGGATTAGTAAAAGATGCTATAGAGAAGCTGAAAAAGGATGAATTTAAAGCGACTGAAGGCCCTGATGTCCAGTCTCATTTTGGAACAGGCCCTGGAGCGTAAGGAGGTAGTTAAAAATTGATAATATCAGTTGCTAGTGGAAAAGGAGGCACCGGCAAAACAACAGTTGCTGTAAATTTAGCGTTGGCTGTAGGGTTCTGTCAGTTTATGGATTATGATGTTGAAGCACCAAATGCTGCTTTTTTCCTTAAGCCGGATATAAAACATATCCAAAAAGTAGAAATGAAGCACCCTTATTTTTTAAAGGAAGTATGTAATGCGTGCGGTAAGTGTGCTGAATTCTGTAATTTTAATGCAGTAGCAGTTGCAGGTGATGAAGTAATCTTTTTCCCTGAGCTATGTCATGGTTGCGGGGGATGTTTGCTTGTGTGCCCCGAAGGTGCAGTTCGTGAAAAAGATGTCGGGATTGGAAAAATAAAAAAGGGTTTTTCAAAACCAGGTATTAATTTCTATATGGGAGATTTAAAACCGGGATATATGAGGACTATCTCTGTTCAAGCAGCACTAGATAAATTTATAGAAAAGGATGTATTGGTTATAATAGATTGCCCGCCTGGGACTGCATGTCCTATGGTATTTTCAGTTAAAGATAGTGATTATTGCATATTAGTTACAGAACCAACTCCCTATGGTTTAAATGACCTGCTTATATCTATAGAAGTTTTAAAAGATATGAACATACCTTACGGGGTAATAATAAACAGGGATGGAATAGGTAACGATGAAGTGGAAAATTACTGCAGGAAAAATAATATAAAAATCCTTTTAAAAATTCCTAATGATATGGAGATTGCTAAACATTATTCAAGGGGTGAATCTATATTAGATTATGATATCAGCTGGAAAGGTAAATTTGAAAATATATTAAAGGAAATTGAAAAGGATGTTAGAAAATGAAACAGATCACTATAATAAGCGGAAAAGGGGGAACAGGTAAAACTACAATTGCTTCTAATTTTATAAAGCTTGCAAGGGATCATATTGCTGTAGATTGTGATGTAGATGCTGCAAATTTGCACATTCTTTTAAGCCCGGAGATTAAAGAAAAGAAAGATTTTATAGGAGGAGCTGTTGCAGAAGTAAGTGATGAATGTACTAATTGCGGGGAATGTGAAAAATTATGTAGATTTGAAGCAATATCAAATTCATCATCAGATATAAAAATTGATCCTATAAGGTGCGAGGGTTGCGGTGTTTGTGAATATATATGTCCGGTAGATGCAATCAAATTAGAATCCCATAATCAAGGGTATTATTATACATCAGACTCTAGTTTTTGTACTTTAGTTCATGCAAAATTAAATCCAGGTGCTGAAAATTCAGGACTGCTGGTCACAAGAGTAAGAAATGCCGCAGAAGATATTGCAAACAATCAGAATAAAAAGGCAATAATAATTGATGGCGCTCCAGGAATTGGCTGTCCGGTAATTTCTTCCTTAAATGGTGTTGACTATGCAATGATAGTTACAGAGCCAACTTTATCCGGGATAGGTGATTTTATAAAGGTGTTTGAAGTGATTAAATTTTTTAATATTAAAACATTTGCATGCGTAAACAAATATGATATAAACTTAACCAATACTGAAAAAATTTATGATTTCTGTTTAAAAAATAATATTGAACTAATTGGTAAGATTCCCTATGACGATAAAGTTCCCATATGTCTTTCTAATAAAAAATTTATAATTGATGAACCCGGTAGTAAAGCAGGAAAAGAAATAAAGAAAATCTGGGAAAAAATAAAAGAGTATCTCTATCCAAATTAGTATTTAGACTAGACTTTTTAAATATAAAATCAAAGAAGCTTATAAAATATAAATCTATGCCTGTAGTAATTTTTTTTAAATTTATATTGGGAGTTGAGAAAATGAAGTTATTTTTAGATTGTATTCCTTGTCACATAAAACAAGCATTTAATGCTTTGGAAATGCTTGGAATAGATGGAAAAGAAAAAGAAGACGTAATTAAGAAAATATTAGAAGTTATATCAAATTTTAAATTTTATAAAAAAAATTATTTATTATATGCAGATATCCAAAAAATTATTAAAAAAATTGCTCCAAAGAAAGATCCCTATAAAAAGATAAAAGAAAGTTTTAACAAGACGTGTTTAGCTATGTCAAGTGATTTAATAGGGATGATTGAAGATTCTAATGAATCTTTTGGAACAAGTTTAAGAATTGCACTTGCTGGTAATATTATTGATATCATGCAGGGAAACGAGCTAAGTGAAGAAATTATTAGAAAAGCAATTAATAAAGCCTTAAACCAGAATATTGATAAAAATAAAATTAAACTTTTAAGAGAAAATATAAGCAATTCTAAAAAAATACTATATATTGGTGATAATGCAGGAGAAATAGTTTTTGATAAAATTTTTATACAGCAATTTTTAGATGATAAAGTAACTTTTGCAGTAAGGGGAGGACCAACATTAAATGATGTGACATTAGAAGATGCAGATGCAATTGGCATGACTGATCATATAAAGGTTATTACAACAGGGTTAGATATGCCAGGAGCCTTTCTTCCTATCTGTTCAAGGGAATTTTTAGATGAATATGAGAAATCAGATCTAATTATAGCTAAGGGACAGGGTAATCTTGAAGCACTCATAGATGAAAAGAAGAATATATTTTTCCTGCTAAAAATAAAGTGCAAGGTCATAGCTGGTGTTTTTAGTCATAAGTATAAAGTTGGAGATGTGGCAGTAGAAAATATTACACAATAGATAATATAAGCAATAGAGGATACAAACATTTTAATTATGCATGAATATTCTATTACATGTTCAATATTGGATATTTTAAATAAAGTAGTTATTGAGAATAAAATAAAGAAAGTAAAAAAATAAGTTTTGAAATAAGTACGATTTCACATATTGAACCCGAATCTATAAAATTTTATTTTAATTTTTTAACCAAAGAAAAAAAAATTTTAAAGAATGCAGAATTAGAGTTTA
>JACKQG010002898.1_pt1 | contig 21756 bp, 15 predicted proteins | sample 8237621 | NCBI WGS metagenome assembly JACKQG01 (sample SAMN15677084, study PRJNA649215) | marine metagenome | biome: marine; feature: Black Sea; material: saline water; isolation source: suspended particulate matter (SPM) from the Black Sea western gyre | collected 2013-06-09/2013-06-10 | depth... | reverse complement strand
GGGTTAGAAAAAACTTTTGCACAAAAAACAAAGATTCAACTGGTAATACTATAGAACAACCAGGAGAACAATCATCGTCACAGTTAAATACTTGAACATTATGCGAGAACATCCAGGAGTCAATAGTATGTTGTCCTACAGGAAGATAAAAACTATAATTACCATTATTATCAGTGTAAGTACTCCAAGCATAATTATCAATTTTTATTTGTAAGTCTTTGCAAGGCATTTCGGAAGTAGGAACTTCAGATGTTTTACTCTCTGTAAAATGTGGCCAAACCAAAATTTTTACACTACCATTTAAATAATCATAATTCTTGTAGGCATCATAAATTGACAAAAATGTACCCGTGTTACTATCTATCAAAATTATTTTATACAAATTCTTTTCCCTGCAATTAATACGGAATTTCCAACAAAGATGTAACAATCCCGTTTCATTGTTGGAGTAAATCACTAGATTATCATCGACAATTTCTGTTTCACTATCATTAATAGAGAGCTCATCCATTGCCAAAGTAATTGCATTTTGCAAACTAATCTTAGGTGCTATTGAAACATCTTGTTGAACATTATTAAAACCAGAGCTTATATAATTAATTTGACCTTTTTGGTTAACCATAATTTTAATTTTTGCACCTAATACCGGAATATCTTTATAATATTGTTGAAATGTCAAAACATATTTATCTTTTGTAAGTTCTAATTCTTTAAGTCGTGCTTCCGTACCTTTAATATTGAACAGCCTATTGTATCTATTTAGGAAAGATGTAGTAACGTTTTCTACATTTTGTTTAGTAATCTTTTGATTAGAAAGAATAATATTTGTTCCAACAATTCGTTTTGCTCCTCCTGTTTTTTTATTCCAGATTATAACTTTTTTTCCTTCAAAATCATTCTTAAAATTTTTCCATTCCTTTGCAGTTTCATTTGTCTGCGCGCTTGAAATTGAATAAAAAATTGCAGTCAATAAAACGATCATTGTTTTAATTGTTTTCATTTTTCAATCCTTTCATTTTTGTTAAGTTATTTTTGTTCATGATTTGTTTTAGAATTTTAAATTATTGCCTGGTTATTGTTCTAACTTTTATTCTTTAAATTCAGCCATTCAAAAAATCGTGTAATATTTCCTTATTTTAATATCATACATGCCCTCCTGTAATTAAATTGTCCTGACCTTAACTCATAGATATACATGCCCGATGGCAAATATTGAGCATTAATTATAAAGCTATGCTTTCCTTGGGGGGCAAAACCTCTGTAAAGGATTCTTAATTTTTGACCAATTATGTTATATAGTGATAATTCTATGTCAAGTGATTTTAGTAGCTTATAAGTTATTACAGTTGAAGAATTAAACGGATTTGGATAATTTTGATAGAGAAAAAAATTTAGTGGTTTTAAATCCTCATGATGAACTGATGTTGATATCTTTTGACCAAATTTTTTACCGTTTATAATTGCATACTTTAGAATTATATGCACAGAGTAGGTCTCACCATAATAGTCATATCTTATCAACCCGATATTTTGTCCAAGTCTGTAATAGGGAGCAGAAAGATAGGTTCTATTGTAGAAATCCTTAATAAAAAGCTGTACCCCCAAAACACTATCTATATGCGCTGCCCAACATATTGTGGAAGCATTTGCTGCAAACCAAGGATCATCTCTAGACGCCTTTGATGTATCCCCAACTTCTGATTTCAGACTATCTATTAAATATTCATTATTTTTCAGACCCCAATTATCATAATATCGATACACATTAGCAGTTACGGAATCGACTCTTTCATAGATATATTCTCTGAAATTGTTTGAATCCGGAATTGACTTTTTTACAATGATTTTATATAGTTTATCATTGGGCAAAAGCGTATTGCCAATAACTTCCAAACTGAAGTATGTAGTATCGCAATCAAATGGTGATTCACAAATAATTTCCGAGTATTCCCAATAATTACCTGTGTGGAGAGGATACAAAGAAAGTGAAGTCGTATCGATTTGTGCTAATATACTCTTATTCGGAAATAAAATAAAAGTGAATAAAGTTAATATTATAATTTTTTTCATTTTCTCATCTCGCATTTATAGTAAGTTACACCTAATTAAAATTTTAATCGTAGTCATAATTTAAACGCTCTATAACTTGTATTTATGATAGTGAGAATGCGTGCGTTAGTCCTATGTTCCATCCTGTGTCCCAATAATCCGCGATAGCTGATCAATTAAATAAGAAGAAAAATGATAATATTATTAAAATAAAAACTTTCTCATGATAACCTCCTGTTATTTAAACCAAAAAAACCCAAATCATCCCCTCAAAACAAACTATTTTAAGATTCCGACTTCGGGTTCCGGCTCAGTCCAAAATTAATCAACTAAATCCGTCTAATCAATTCGATTCGTAATTATTATTACATGTAATATACACAATATATAATAAAAGTCAAGTGTTTTTTATGTTTTATCGGGTTTTTTTTTTAATATTGAATAATTGAATTGTTAATTAAACTAATTGCTTTTACTTAAAATTTAAAACTCATACACGAGTATAAATAGATAAAAAAATATTTTCCGGTGTTACTTTCCTGTAAACTCGTAATGCTATCCATCACCTATTTACCACAACACTAACTCCCATTTAATTATTAAGTTCTGTTTGCAACAATTACGAAACTTTTTTGAATAAAATCAGTTTTACAATAAATACAAATTAATATTGGTGTTATATATTAAGGAATTTATGCCGGTAAATTCAAAACAAAAAAATAAATTCATTGTCCAGGATCTGAAAGGTGTTAGCGATTTAGAAAGTTTCATCAGTGATTTTAGGTACAAAAGCAGCCAAACCACCTCTAAAGTAAATTCAAACAAAGCGCCGGAAGCAAAAAAAACAATTCTGCTCATTGATGATGATACAGAAATGATAGAAATTGGGCGCAAAATTATTGTTTCAGCCGGTTTTGATTTTATTTCTTCAACTTCCGGGCAGCAAGGATTAGATTTTGTCTTAAAATATAAACCTGATTTGATCTTGCTCGATTACATGATGCCCAAAATGGACGGTTTACAAGTATTTGAGAAACTGAGAACCAACCAGGAATTCCGCATCCATTCCGGCACGCCGGTTATTATGCTGACAGCCAAGAGTGAATTAGTTGTTGACAGGACTTCGCTGTTTGAAATGGGCTTAGCTGCTTTTTTAGTAAAACCTTTTGGGCACCGCGAATTGATCAATGTGATTGAAAATGTTTTTACCCTGCATGAAGTTAAACTAAAAAACAAAGAACTTGAACAAAAAATCCGCCGCAGCGAATACAAATACCAGGATTTAATTGAGAATGCGAATGACCTGATTTATACGCTAAATCTCAACGGAGATTTTATTTTCATCAATCGCCAATTGAACACGCTGACAGGTTTTTCGAGGGAGGACTGGATTGGCAGAAGTTTTTTTGATTTGGTAGCGCCGGAAGATCGTGTTGAGGCGCGTGCAAATTTTAATTTGACACTGAAAGGCAAAGCCCGCATTTTTGAGATTCGTCTCATCTGTCAATCTGGAAGTCCGCTTTTTATTTCAATGAACATCAATCCCATTTACGAAAAAAACGCGGTTGTTGGCGCAGTTGGTATTAGCAGGGATATCACGCAACGCAAAAAGCTGGAACAGCAAATTATTGACCTTAAAAATTTCAACGAAAGCATTATTCAAAGCATGGGATCCGGGTTAATTACACTTAACCTGGAAAGAAAAATTACTTCCTTTAATAATAGCGCCGAAGAAATTTTGGGATACAAACAAAGCGAGATTTTAGGAAAAAATTTGGATGAAATTTTCCCAAAAGAAGCCGGTCATAAATTAATTCAGACGAACGATTCAAATTATCAATCGCCGCTGGATCGGGAGATGGAATTGCCTCGAAAAGACGGTTCAAAAATATTTATCGGGTATAGCGTTTCATCCCGGATCGACAATCACAGTCTAAAGGTGGGAACGATCATTTCTTTCCGCGACATCTCACAAATCAAACAAATGCAAATGGATGTCGTGCGGATGGATCGGTTGGCTTCAATGGGAGTGCTTGCATCGGGTATTGCACATGAAGTAAGAAATCCATTGGCAGGGATAAAAACCATGGCGCAGACTTTAGAAGAAGAAATGGATGTAAAAGATACCCGGAGAGAATATTTAACCCGGATTATTAGCCAGGTAAACCGGTTGGATGAGCTATTAAAGTCGCTATTCTCATTTGCCAAACCCCAGCAATTGGTTCGCAAATACCAGCGGTTTGAAGATATCATTAAAGAAGTGGATGTATTATTTGAAGAGCGTTTCAAAAAGAAAGGGATAAAATATTCAAAAGAATACCAGCCCAATTTACCAAAAGTGTATGTTGATTTTCATCAAATCCAGCAGGTATTTATCAATTTATATTTGAATTCATTTGACGCAATGAAAGAAGGCGGCACATTCACCGTTCGTGCACGAGCTGTTGAAACTGTCATTTATCCAAGAGACAGACGAAAAAAAACTTATGTTAGTCAAAAAACAGAATCGACTTATGTTGAAGTCCTTGTTAAAGATACCGGAACAGGTATAAACCAGGAGGATAAAAAAGCAATATTTGATCCGTTTTTCACCACAAAGCCGCAAGGAATAGGTTTGGGACTTTCAATCGTTTATCGAATCATAGAGGAGCATAAAGGTGAAATTCGATTTGATAGTGCATTAGGAGAAGGGACAGAATTTAAGCTACTTTTACCCACGGAGGAATAGTAATTTATGAAAGAGCGAATTTTAATCGTTGATGACGAAGAAGACCTAACATTAGGTTATTCGAAATGTTTAGCAAAAGTTGGTTACGAAACAAAAACAGCTAATTCTGGTGAAGATGCGATTGTCATGTTGAGGGAAGAAATTTTTGACCTTATTTTTTTAGATATTCGCCTTCCCAAAATGGATGGTTTGGAAGTGTTAAAAAAAGCGCTTGAAATGGATCCTGATTTAATAGTGGTGATGATGACAGCACACGGTACTGTGGAATCTGCTGTTGAAGCGATGAGAATCGGGGCGCATCATTATCTTATGAAAGGATTTGATCATGAAGAATTAAGGATTGTCGCGAAAAAAGCATTGGAAGTTAATCAATTAAAAAGAGAAGTCTCTCATTTAAAGTTGAAGGACAGCAGACGATATCCTGATACGGCAATTTTTGGCAACAGTCCCAATATGAAAAAAGTGAAAGACTTGATAAAAGTTGTGGCAACAACTCCTAAAACTTCCGTTTTGATTCAGGGTGAAAGCGGCACAGGCAAAGAATTAGTCGCCTGGGCAGTTCATAATTGGAGCGCTCGTTCCGAAAAAGCAATGATACCCATAAACTGCAGCGCAATCCCAGAAGCCCTGATGGAAAGTGAATTATTTGGATTTGAAAAAGGCGCATTTACCGATGCAAAAACGATGAAAAAAGGTGTTTTTGAATTGGCACATGGCGGCACAATATTCCTTGATGAAATTTCCAGCATGAGTCCTAATTTACAGCCTAAATTATTGAGAGTCGTAGAGACGCAGAGTTTTCGGCGAATCGGAGGGGTATCTGATATAAAAATTAATGTCCGCATTATTGCCGCTACTAATCAAGACCTGATGCAGTGTATAAAAGATGGTACTTTTAGAGAAGATTTATATTACAGGCTCAAAGTATTGGAGATCGTAATCCCACCTTTAAAAGAGAGAGTAGAAGATATTGTACCAATAGCAAAGTTATTTATTGATCAAAATAATAGGGAATTTTCTAAAAAAATAAAGGGCATTTCTGAAGAGGCTGAAAGGTTGTTAAAAAGCTATCACTGGCCAGGTAATGTCCGTGAGTTGAAAAACATTATTGAACGCGCCACAATTTTGTGCCAGGATGAAATAATACAAATTGAACACCTGGCTATTGAATTGCAGAATGTCCCAACCCAGGAGTCAATTCCGGCAGCAGCAGTAACCAGTAATGTCGTAATATCAGAAGAACCTGTTTCCTTGCAGGAAATTGAAAAACGGCACATTATAAAGACGCTTGAAAAAGTCAATGGCAATAAATCAAAAGCAGCACGAATTCTTGAAATATCCAGGTCAACTTTGAGAGAGAAATTGAAGCAGTATGGAATTGCCTAACGCTTTGGTTATTGGTGAATGGTGAGTGGTTAGCAGTAGTCTTGTTAGATTGTGTGATTAGTACAGTTTCCTTATTGTACAAAATATCCAATGACAAGTAAGACAAGACACCAATAACCACTCACTATTCACCACTCACCACTAACCACTCACCAATATAACCGTAATCCCCCAGTGCTCCCCATCATCCGGTGGGGTTGTATTCCAGTCACGGTAAGAATGGGAATCATCGGTTTTAAAATACACGCGATATGTGCCGCGTTTTAATTTAATTACCTGGTTAGCGACCCGGTTTTTCGTTCCTCCGCCGGCATGTTCAGTATCATAATATTCCATTTTCCAGACTTTTTCGCCTTCATCATCCTCGATCCAGCCATAATCAAACATTTTTCCGCTGCGCCCTTCTCCAATAGCATAAATCCGAACATGAGTTGTTTTTGTTAATTCAAATCGCTGGGAAATTTTTTCATCATCATGCACTCTTGTTAACCGGACTAAAATATCAACGTCATCACGTTCATCAAACAGCTGGATATTTTTTTTGTTTGTTTTATTAGCACAAGCAATTGTGATACCCCAGGATTCGGGCATCCATGGCGCATCAACATTCCAGGATCTGTAAGCGTGCGAATCATCGGTTCGATAACAGGCAAAATATTTACCTTTTGGCAAAGTAACAAAGCCATCAAACACGCGGTTCTTTTTACCACCGCCGGCATATTCAGTATTACGATATTCCATTTTCCAAACAGTCTCCCTAGTGCTTGCATCAACAATCCAGCCATAGTCAGCCAAAGAACGGCGGGAATGGGAACTCTCGCCCAAAACAAAAATATGCACTTTTGCCTCTTTTAATAATTGAAATCCCTGGCGCTCATACCTGTTATTCCTCATCCGGGTGAGTTCAATAATTGGTTTAAATTCACCTCTTTCCAGCGGTTTGATCTCTGCATGATCTCTTTTAAAATCGTCAGCCCAAATTGTTATTCCCCAAAAATCCGGATTATAAGGCGGCATCTGGTTCCAGTGTTCGTTGGAATGGGAGTCATCTGTTACGTAATGCACCATATAATCTCCCGGAGGAAGCATTAACCTTCCTTCAAATTTTCGGTTTTTGGGGGCGCCCCCGGCATGCTCTGTTTTTCGATATTTCATTTCCCAGACACGCTCCCGGGTTTCTACATTTGTGATCCAGCCAAAATCGGACATTTGCCTGCCGCTTTTTGTTCCTTCTCCAATCGAATAAATTCGCAATTTAACCGGCGCTGTTAACGTAAATCCTTTTTTGTGGTATTCATCATCGTATATTTCCGTCAGTTGCACGACGGCTTTTTTTTCTTCAAGTTCTCTTTCCTGAACAAGGAACGACCTGCCTGATTTTGAAGCAGGCTGAACCGTTATTCCCCATTCCGGTGAATAGTATTTCCTGGATTCACGATCAAAAAAGAAACCGATAATTTTTTTACCAACAATATTTCTTTGAGGATTTAGCGCATAAAATACCTGGTATCGCCCTTTGGGAAGTCTTATCGTTTCTTCCAAAGTCAATATTCTGCGAGAGCGGCTTTTTTTTGCCTTCGCTTTTGAAAATTCCCACACAACTTCCCGGCTCCCGAAATCCAATATCCAGCAATTAGACAATAATTCATTTTTTGATTTGTTTCCCCCGACGAAGGCTTTAATTTGAATGGCGCCTCTTTTTTCAAGGTGAAACGCTTTTGATTCCACCTGGTCAGGAGAGATGTCGTAAATTTCTATTGATTGGGCGCTAATTAAAATCGGGGAGAACAGAAATAGAATAAATAGGTTTAAATATTTTTTATGTTTTAATTTTATCATGTTTTTACCTCCAGCGAACTAAAATGTAGGCAAAGGCTGAGGCGAAGGCGAAGGGAAAAAATCCATAACCGCGCACCATGTAAAAAAAGAATGAATGAGGTCGTGCAATTGAAAATGAAAAATTACGCCCAATCCTACATCTTGCTTCGCCTTTGCCTTCGCCTCAGCCTTTTTGTTATTATAACTAATTGACCGGTGTTAATAAAAAATAAAAAAAAACAAAGATTGAACTTATAACAGACTAACGCTTTCTTACATTAATAACACCTTCATCAGTATATGCTTTTATCAATGAAGAACCATTGCCAATGCTATCCCGGCATTGTTGATAATCGTCTTTCTTTTTGATGCTAAGGTCAAAATCAGTACGAATACTGCCATCTTGCGTTTCCAGATCAAAACGAACATCAGGATTTTTCGACAGGTAAAAATAGACATCACCTTCATCTGTGTAAACCTGGTAGCGGTCATTTTTTTGCAGTAAAATATCCAGGTCGATATCACCTTCATCCGTAGAAATATTACATGAACTGCATTTGAAATTTTCAAATCTTGATTCTCCCTCATCACAGTTCAATCGTAATTTCCTTGTTTCAACATTTTTTAGTGAAGTTTCACCCTCATCAATTTCAATGGTTATTGAGCCTGTTTCGCTTTTCAAATTTGTACCGGTGATGTCTCCTTCATCAGCATACAAGTTTATGTCGCCAAAATTTATGTCCCGCAGTTCGATGTCTCCCTCATCGACATCGATATCAACATCACCATCAATTGAGTTTACCGTTACGTCTCCTTCATCATTGGAAAAACTTAAATTAATTTCACGAGGCACCATTAATTCAAAATCAACAACAGGAGAACGAAAATTCCGGCTGCCCCAGGTATCAGGATCGAACAAGTCCCAGAAATTAAAATTGTGCCGATGATTAGGCTCTACCACTTTTACAGTCAGCCGGTTACCGGTATGATTAATTCTTACTTCCACCTGCTCCAGGATTTCTTCCGCCTGTTTTCTGTTTTTACCCCAGACGCTTTTTGTCCAGGTTAATTGCACCCCCGGTTTATCCCAGGATTCTACGGAAATAAATCCATCGTCGCCTTTAACAGTTACATAACCGCCGGGATCAATTTGAAATGTTTTTTTGTAAGTTTTTTTTACTTCTTTAGAAAAAAGAACTGAAGGCAAGTTAAAAATTAGTAAACATGCTAAAGCGATTAACAAAAAATCTTTTTTCATTTTAATTTCCTCCTTGGTTTCTAAACACTGAACTTCTTGTATAGTGGGCAAGAAATTTAACTTTGATAATAGCTAATATTCAAAAAAGGTCGAGATTGAGATCGAGATCAAGAAAAAAAATGATTCTTTCTTGATCTCGATCTCGACCTTGATCTTTTCTCGTTGCAAAATATATTGCGAATTAACCAATCATTTCAGGTTAAAAAATTCTGGTTCAACCAGGTTAGGTTTAATCAACGTAAATCAACTCTTAATTCACCAATTCCTGAATGAATATTGGCGTACATTGTTTTTGCTGCGGAATCATAATTACTGCTGTAATAATAGCGTCCTCTTTTTTCAAATTCGGAATCCAATTTTGTATCAGTCAAAAATCCCATGGTGGAGCTTCTCAGTTTAACTCCGAAATCGCGCGGCAAAAGAATAGTTGTTGATCCAATGTCCAAATCAATTTCAACATCCATGGATTTTGTGCCTTCACCTGACAGGTCAATATAAAGCTCGCCAATTCCACCATTGATATTTGCATCTGAAAACCGGGCATTTCCCAACCGCTTTATTGTCGTCTCACCGATCTTGACATTAATATTAAGCGAGTTCATCTCGATTTTATTCGGCTGCCGAAATTCGATTTGCACTTCACCGGCAAAATTTCTAATTTCAAAATTTGTGAGTCTTAATCCACCCATATCGAATTCAGCCGTACCTGCTTTAACCCAGATAATGCAATAGAAAAAAGAATCGCCACAAAGACACCAAGACACGAAGAAACACAAAGAAAAAAATAAGTTCAGTAAAAAAAACTAATGTATGAAAAAGTGAAAAATAATCTCTGAATGTATCATCATAAGTAATTGTAATTTCATTCTTTGTGCCTTCGTGTCTTTGTGGCAACTGCATTATTTGGGTTTAACTTTACTGCTGAAATCAATCTTCGCATTTTCAGGTAATTGAATTTCAAGTCTTGATGCGTTTTCATCCGTAACCGATTTAAACCATTTATTCCTGTCGAGGGTGAGTGAAAATTCATTATGTCGCTTATCGTAACCAACGTCAAGTTCATCGTATTTTTCATTAATTCTGCCAGTGAGTGAAATTTCATCCCCACTGAGATTTTTAGTAACTGTAATTTCCCCGGCATCAATCTCAAGGTAAACGGTTAATTCCTCCCGGGTATTGATCTTGTAGCTTTCTTTGATTTTTTTAAACTGCCCTCCCCATGAAACAACAGCAGTTATTGTGAGAATAGCAAAGACGATAAAAAATATTTTACGTTTCATTTCCCACCTCCTTAATTAGTATCAAATAAGTTCATTTCTTGAACAATGTGCAAGAAAAAATCACGCAACGGCGCAGAGACGCAAAGATTAAGCAAAGAAAATCTAAAAAAACTTTGCGATTTCCTGTACAGTTACCTTTTATAAAATTAAGGAAGTACAGACTGTGCTTTGCGGCTTCGCGACTTTGCGTGAGATTCTTTTTCAGTCGGTTCTGGCCTGTCCATGTTCGGTTAAGGTTTAGAAATATTAAATCAACAACCCTTTGTCCAAAAGTTTTTCATGCACTCTTTCTTTTGTTGCGATCATTTCATTTTCCCAAACCGAAATAAACATATCTTCCATATCGTAATTGATCAACTCAAATTCTCCGCGGGTATTATAAGGGGAATTTTTTTTATTGTAATCCTCAGGCCAATTCTCCAGGCTTTTCCGAATCCCATCTTTGATTCCTACCTCCGGCTGATACCCTAATTCCTTTTTTGTTTTTGTTAAATCAACAATAAAGGAATGTTTATAACAGAACGGAAAAAAATATTTTGTTTGCACCAGTTGTCGAAAAATAGAGTAGGGAATGTTTACCGGTTTTATTCGTTCCTTTAATGCATCAGCAATTAGTTTGACATACTGGTTTGGGCTGATTATCTCATCCCCGGTTAAATTATAACACTCCCCGGTTGCATTCTCTTTTACAATGGCTAACAAAAAGCCCTGAATAATATCATCGATATATCCCGGCTGAAATAAATTTTCACCGGATCCGGGAATAAGAATTTTTTGCCTGCCGTTGCGAATTCGTTCGATATAGTACCATTCCCTGATTTCTCCCGGCCCATTTATTTCCGAAGGTCTTAAAGATATAAAAGGGAATCCATTCTTGTCAAACTGATCAGCCAGGTATTCTTCAATCAGTGTTTTATTGTACGCATAACTGTTATTGGGCGATGTATCAAAAAGTCGGCGGTTTGGAATTGGCAGCGGTATTTGCTCATCAAATTCCTTTGTGTGAGCAACCACCATACTGCTGGTAAAAATATATTTCCCGATTTTTTCCCTGAAAACGTCAAAGATCAATTCTGCGTCTGATAGAAAATAGGCGCAGGTATCAATGATAACATCAAACTTTCTGTCTTTGAAAAAAGCCCGAAATTTTTCTTCATCATAACGATCACCGATTAACCATTCTACATCTTCATAATAGGGGAATTCTTTCCGCCTGCTGCCCCTGTTAAACAGGGTGACATTTTGGTTACCGCGCAGCAAAGCTTCAGTCAAATTTAATCCAAGAAATCGCGTACCACCAATTATTAAAACATCCATCTTATTCCTTAATAAAATTTTAAAACGTTATTAGTTAAGTTCTATTTTCTCATCATGGACAGGCAAGAAAAGGTAACTGGGTAATTAATTTATTTGGTAATAGGCATATATCATATTGATAACTCTATTATTAACCAATTACCTAATACCAAATTACCATTATAGTATTTTTATTGAATTCAATAATAAATTACCCATCGAGCTTGAATTTCCTCATTTAGCCACTAACTAATAAAATAATTTTTTGGATGGATGTCAAGTGATTTTTTTGGGATTTATAATTTGATTGATATCTCCTTAACGTAAAAAACAAATGTTTTGTTGCTATTTATTTTTAGTTACAAAAAAGTGAAATCGTTGTACAGCGGGCAAACAAACAAAATGGTAACAGTTCACCTGTATCTGCAATCAGATATTTGCGATCTAAATATTTGCCTTGAAAAACCTTATTTTTGTCTTGAAACCTTAGTAATAAGCAAAATCTACAAACACATAACCTTATTAGCTTATTTGAAGATAATAATAAGGTAATAAGGTCAAAATTTGTGGGTTATTTTTATTCTACTAAGGTTAAGAAGACAAAAATAAGGTTTCAAAGATATTCAGCTGAGTAAAAAATTTTGACATCTGATACTGGGGAACGATTACACAAAAAGTAAAATGAGTGTTGGATTATTGGATAATCCATTACTCCAACAATCCATTATACAAAACACCGACAGTGGAAATATCGACAAAATTTTGTCGATGTGAATTAATAAGAGCCTAAAACGGTCTGCTAATTCTAAATGTAACTATAAACGGTTCCTCTTTATCATCCATTCGTTTGGCGAAATTTAGCCGGACATTTCCATCATCATTGCTAATAGCAAAACCGATAGATGTTTTCAAATCATCCCAATCTTTGCTGTCAAATCCCTCGTTGGCTTCCAAAGTATTGTCGGCAGACCAAAGGTAACCAGCATCAGCAAAAAGAATTAAATTAAAATCGTTTATGCCAAATATATTATTCAATGGATTTCTTCTGCCATAAATTCTGTACTCAACAGTTCCCAGAACCAAACGGTTAAAATTTTGGAATTCTTTAAAACCATACCCGCGCAGCGCAGAAAAACCACCGGCATCGAATTGCAGTTGAGCAGGTAAGTAGCCGCGGGATGACCCAACACGAAACCTGAAATCGAGATTTTCTCCATAGCTCATGGGTTGATATCTTCGCAGATCAACAATATACCTGTCAAAATCCACACCATTATCATTTAATTCTTCACGGGCAAATTCTGCTTCAGCGCTGAACCACCAGCCTTTATCCGGGTATTTATAACTATTCCGCGTATCAAAGCTTATTTTTGCTTTCACACTTTTATAATCAATTTCATCGATCAAAGGATTAAAACGAAATTTTTTATCCCCGCCAAAAATTGACCAATTGGTGTTTTTTCCCAAACTGAAATAACTTTCTTTATGATATTCACCGCTCAATTTTAAATATTCCGAAATGAATATTGAAGCATAAGCGGAATATCCTTGTTCTCGATAATAGTCATGAAAGTCTTCCTTTATCAAAAAAGCGGCTAATGAATTTTCGAATGACGGCATCATCCAGATGTCTTGAGTGGTTGTAACGTCATGCGCCTCGATCCCGATTACCGGTCCGAAATTTCCAAAAATACTTCTTTGCACACCGATTTGATAACAAGCGCGTTTGCCGGCGAATCCATAACCGATGTGTCCATACAGGTCAAAAAAAGCGTCATCATCATAACCCCATTCGTTCTTGTTCAGCTTGAGCCCTAAAAACAATCCTTCAACCCGGTTGTAGCGAAACGCAAAGGATTCTTCATTAAAATCATAATCCCAGCGATGTCTCACTTTTCTTCGTTTTCTTTCCCATTCATCACCTTTTTTGGGACCGACCGAAATGCCGGTGAGCCCGACTGAAACATGCTGGTCTCCATCATCAACTTTTACGCCGGTTATGGTTGTTTGAACCAAATCACCTTCAACGATGGCGCCATTTGCCCGGTAAATTTTTCCACCGACACTGACCACATCGCCATCAATATAAGCGGATGAATCCAATTCAACGCTGCCAAAAACAGCGACAACATCACCGTCAACTTCGCCCTTGACTTCGATGGTACCGCGCACAGTTACAACAGCGCCCTTTATAATTTCATCCGGTTCGATTGTAACATCACCCCAAAAACGAAAAATATCGGAACCGATTTCGCGGTCTCTTCGCAAATATTTTCTTTCAACATTATTTCTAATTCGTTCATCGCGTTCTCTTTCCGTATCCTTTTCAACGGTTTCTTCCTCTTTCTCCAATCCCAACATACGTCCGGTAATAAGGGCTTCATTTGAAGTTGCAATTTGACCATGAAACGCAATGGCATGACCATCAATTGCAGCAGTGGATTTGATAATTGTTCTTCCCAAAATATTGATCACATCGCCATCCACTTTGCCTTTTATAACCAGTTCATGATTCAGAACCAGTATATCACCAACAACGGTTTCACCTTCTTCGATGACAGTATCGCTTTGATATTGATTCAATTGAAAGCCATAGCCGATTAAATTTCTGCCACCTGCCATTTTTATGCTATTTTCATCTAAAAGAATAATATCCCCGGCAATCTGTGCCTCGTCAGCCTGGTCCAATTGAGAATCAAAGCAAATGATATGTCCATAAATGGCAGCCTCTGCTTCCAATTCGACCTCGGAATTCAGGGCAATTATATCGCCGTAAATTTCACCGGCAATTTGAATTTTACCTGTCACGATAACAATATCAGCCTCGATCACCTCATCTTCGTCGATGGTAACCTCACCATGATCATAGTGGACGAGCTTTTTCTTGGCCCAGGAAGGGTCTGCTGACTCACTCGCGGCAGCGGTTGATGAGTAAATTAAAAAACCAAAAATGATCATAAAAGCGACAAGAATAAAAATTAAAAATAAAATTTGTCGAAATTGAATTGATTGCATGATGTGCCTCCTGAATAATTTATTGAATCGCAATAGTTCACCACCTGTGTAATTCATTATTTTGATTTCAGAACAAGGATTAACGATTTACGATTTTAGAAGTATTTGATTTTTTCAATCAAATTTTTCGATACAGCACTCTTTCATAAATCAAAAATCGTTAATCCCCCGATAAATCAGGATTTCCAATTTATTCGTAAATCATTTTTTCATGTAAAAATAATTGGGAGGTGAACTATTACATTGAATCAAAATTTTAGTTACAAAATGATATTGGCAAAGTCCATACCATAAATATTTACATCGCTTTAGTCTTTGATATTTTGGAAGTTAAAGAGAATAAGAAAACAGAGGCAAGGTTTAGGTGTGTTAATTTAACACAGGTCAAATAACAACTGCTGTTGCAGATTTACACAACAATCAGGATAATTTATACCTGTTCAAAAGAATAATCAACAAATCACAAAACAACCCACCAACCACGACTAAAAAAAAGATAACGCAACTCAATAGAATCAGGTGGAGATCGATTGAATGTTGAAAAAACAGCAGACTAAATAAAGATGAAAAAATTGAAGGAAGCAAAACAGAAAAAGTGAAAACCAAGCGTTTCCAAAATTTGTCGGATGAAAATCCCCACACAAACCACCCCAAAGGAAATAATAGTGTAAAACAGAATGAAATGATCCTGTAACGTTCTTTTGTAAACCGAATTAATAGTGGTAGATAAAAACTTGTATTGAAGACCCTGTTGCCGGTTAACTTCCCGTTGAAATATAATTTTACTTCACCCCGGTCAAAAGTCGCAACAATTAATTGAGGCGCCCAGGAATTTAAAATTGGAGATGAAGTCAAACTCACTTTTGAACCATTGATACCCGTTAACGGCGTGCGCACTCTAAAATTTATCCTGTCCTGAGTTTGTCCTAAAGTGAAATTTCGGTTCCCTGGATCTGCTGAAAGTGATACAATTCTTGCCGGCCCCACCATCTTTAGATGTTGTGGTTTTATCCAAACTACAATTGAAATTTGATCGGTTCTTTTTAAATTTTTAATTAAAGTCACCGGTGGTTTTTGAGATTGCAATATTGAATTTCCCCTGATAGAGATCCCATTCCCTTTGGGCAGCTTTTTCACCTGTGAGCCGGCTTGAACATTTAAAATTAAACTTTCTTTTATGGAACCATTATTTTGTACCGGAAGATTTTCGAATAAATATTCAAGCAAAAGTCCATTTGAGATACCAGTTCCGGTTTTCAAAGAATAACCTTCAGCAAAATATTTTTCGATGTCATTTTGTTTCAACAGCCGGTTAAAAATTGATAGCTTATAAATGTTCCCTTCCCACGGTCGATTTTTGGTGCCTTCATTACCAACCAGCAGCAGGTAATTTTCATTCCAGTTATTAAAATTATTAAAAAGAGGCGGCAGCGAAAATATAACAGTTATAAAAAAAGAATACCCGAGAAGTATGGGGAAAAAATATCTTTTCATCAACAGGGATATTTTGTTAAAAAAATTTTGGGGATCAAAGGATTTTATTGAATAAACGAGGTAAGCGCCAAAACTTGTTCCTGCTGTATTGTTCAAAATATCAATCGCTGAAGTTACCCTGGGGAGAAACATTTGTGAGACCTCGATAGTAGCGCTCATAATAAATCCCAGGACTGTTGTGATAAAAAAAACTCGTTTAAATGATACCTGTCTTGTCTTAAAAAGTGAAGCGATCAATACTCCAACCGGGATTAGCATGACCAGGTTGATTAAAAAATCCAATGATGAAATTGGCCCGGTCAATGTGGCTAAATATCCTTTACGAAACAGCAAATATTGGAAAAAATAAAACCTGGAAAACCGGAACGGGCTCAGTGCATAGACATACAGGAAACTGATGTACATCATCAGCAGAAGCATTAAGGTTTTTAGATAATCTGTGGATGAAGTGTTGTTCATTTTTGTTATATATTAAATTGGCTTCGCTTTTAAAGAAGGAGATGGCTAAAATCAAGAATACAATCAAGGACGGTTAGTTGCTGAAATGGTTTGAGAAGCTGTATGTAAAAAGAATGGAAAGTGGTTTTAAATCATGATGGAATTTTTATTTGCAGTTCTTCAAATCCAAATAACAATATAAAATAAACATATCTCCCACAGAAACGTACTCCCACGGAATTAAAGTTCCAAAAAGCATTTCCGTGGAGTTCCTTTTCTGTGGGAGAATAATCTTTCCGATGAATTATTACCCATTTATTATATGCAGTATTGCAGCTATTTAAGACTTTCATCTTCTACACTTTTTGGATCAACCGGTATAATTTCCAGCTCCAGGTTTAGTCTTTTTAAAATGATCATTTCTAATTCAATTGGCTGCTCAATTATTTTGTCTTTGAATTTTCTGGATTGTCTTTTAATAAATTGCTCTATTTTTAAGGCAGTCCCAATTGAGTCATGGAACTTCCAGCATTGAATAATGCGTTTTGGTTTGAAGCTCCTGGTATATTTTGAACCTGAAGTTCCGGCGATATGTTGTTTATATCTCCTTTCCAAATCTTTTGAATAACCTGTGTAATAGCAACCGTTCTCACATTCGAGAATGTAAATCCAATATTGATTTTTTTTTGTCATGATTTTGTATTGTTGAAATGTAACTATTCATGTTAAAAATAAAAAGGCAAAACTATTAATTCTACTTTGTCAGATTAAAAAAATGAACGTTTAAATGTCATTCCGGCTTTCCTGTCCAGTTCCCTTCAAATATATACAATGTGGACAGACTGGGCTTTTCAGCCGGAATCTCCTGCTTAATATATGCAGATTCCGGTATTCCGCTCCGCTTCAACCGGAATGACAAGTAACTGAGAGTAATGTGACAAAGTAGAATTAATTTTTAAAAAGAAATGAACAAACACTAATTCAGGTTTAGATTTGATTGGTAAAATAATGCAACACCTTATTCAACTAATTCTTCCCATTTCCAATCTGTAATTTTTCTTGCAGAAGTATCAAAATTGATACCTATTTAATATATTTCAAAAATGATGTCTTTACTTCCTGGTTTGGGTAATTTAGGTGGAAAAAAATATCATCGCAATCAGTAATTGTTATATGCCCAGTCTGAAAAAGAAACGCTTCTAAATGCAGATTTTCCGGTTCGTAAGTGGAAAATATATCATCAGTCAATTGCAAAGATTCATTCTCAGGAATAGGGAAGTCATTCTCCCTGATAAGGTTTTTCAGGAAAGATGACGCACCGGTTTCAAACCAGTAGTTTTTAAATTCCTGATCTTGAAAAACGTTAAGGATAGAAAATGGATTACATACTTTTTCTTGGCTATCAGTAAAACGATATCCATTGTACCAACTTTGTAATTTCAACAGGCATTCTTCATAATTAATATCTAAATACCTGGATAACTTGCTTATATTGTTACCAAAATTATTTTCCAATTCATTTTTAGTATATCCTAAAAACGAAGCAAATTTAGATTGCCAAGACAAATCATTTAAATTATTCAATCCGGAAAACATGTTGCCCCAGCTTAATTTTGACACACCTGTGATGAATACAAGTCGCAAGGCAGAGGAAATATCATGAGCCTTTAATACGCCCAAAAATTGCATAAGCATATCATGATTTTGTTTTGCTGTCTCTAATTCTTCTTTTCCTTTTCCAAGATGGGTGATTACAGGTTTATCATATTCATCGATCAATACTACAACATGGCTTTTATTTTTCTTTTTTAACTCGGTTATTAATACGCAGAAATTTTCTAAAAGTAATTCACTCTTAAATTTGATTTTGATTTCGTTATCATCTGCAGACTCTTTTATTGTTTGGAGTAAACCTTTTTTCAGTTGTTCAGGATTCTCATGACTTATTCGATCAAAATCAATTTTCACAACCGGAAATTTTTTCCACTGCCAGTCAGTATTCTTGTCGATCCACAAGCCCTCGAACAAATCCTTGCGCCCTTGAAAAAGATAACCCAGCGTTGAAACGAGTAAAGATTTACCAAACCTTCGCGGGCGGGAAAGAAAGTAATATGCCTGGCTGGGACGAATTAGTTGATAAATGTATTCGGTCTTATCAACATAAATAAAGTTACTGGTTTGCATTGTTTCAAAATCCTGTACACCCAGCGGTAAAAATTTTTCTGACATGGCTTCACCTCAGCTTGTTACAAATAATCACCAAAATCACTCTCGGACAAAATACAAAAAAATCGCCTGTTTTGCAAACATATATAACTTTAATACTGATAATCCAAATCCACTAAAGTTAGGCTATCAGATTAGGTAATTTGTAGAATAGGTAATTGGGGAGTAGATTAATTAGACAATTACCCTATTACCCATTTTCCCAATTACCTATTTCCCCAATTACCCTCCTTATTATGTTACCGAATCAACATCATCTTTCTGCTTTCCATAAAATCACCAGCCTGTATGTGGTAAATATAAACCCCACTACTCAAATCCAAATCAGCAACATCACGAGCATCCCAAACCACTTGATGAAAACCGGCATCAACTTCCTCGTTTACAAGCGTTACGATTTCTTTGCCCATAACATTGTAAATCTTTATCGAAACGAAAGAGTTTTTTGGCAGCTGGTATTTAATCGTTGTTGCTGGATTAAATGGGTTGGGATAATTGGGTAACAATTCAAACTCCATTGGACTTAAATCTGCTGTTTCAGTTGGAACGGATGTAAATACCTGGCTCTTTAAATGCAGGTTTATATCCGCGGTTGTACTGTTTGAATACACAGTAATCAATTTATCAGTGAAAGCAACCGGTTCATTCAAATTGAACGTGCTGTCACCATTCACGTCCATAAAGGCGGCGACAATGTATTTGCCCTGACCTAAATTGTTGATTTCATAAACGCCCGCGTCAGGAAGCACTGCTTTACTAAATGGGCTGATTGAAAGACCCAAAGCAAAAATGTACACTTCGCCACTGGCTTCTTCAGGCGCATAAATTGTTCCTGTTATTGCGCTGGTGGTCGTGTCCTCGATTACAAAGTCGATGTTTTTTACGGTGTCACCCTTTTCAATATAGATGAAATCATCGATGTAATAACCAAAGGGAGGCTCGAAATACTCAAATATCTCCTCCGGTGGATTTGCCATGTCGATTATTTTTCCTAATACTGTATAAAATCCTGGCGCTAATCCTGCGAGTGTGTATGGATAAAGCCCTGCGCCAAATGCCACGCCCAGGTTTATTGTCAGGGGCGTTGCTGATAAACCGGCTGCAACTGCCGCCATCGCACCCCGCTCTGTCCCATCGTAAGTAATTGAGCCTTTGATTACCCCGGTTCCTAACTCTGCGAGATAAAGCTCGATCCCTGTCGTATCCTGACCCCAACCCAATGAAATTTCATCGAGATATGTTTCAGCAAATGGCTCCCCCAAATCAAAACTTCCACTGCTATCCGCATCCAAATAACAAAAAATATAATAATCCCCGAAAGCCAAATTTTCCAGTTTAAAATCTGCTGTTAAGGAATCGGCAACGACTTCATTTATTGGAGTGAAACTTAAGCCTGCCGCCATGACATGAATATCACCTGATTTTATCCCATCATAAAACGCTGTGCCTGAAATGGAACTGTGATATAAATCGGTATCAAACAAAGTAAGTGTAGCGCCTGTTACCTGTTCACCCTCTTCCAATAAGATTTGTGGTTGCACGACTCCCAATGGTTCTGCAAGATCGGGTAATTGATTTCCATTTGCATCCATAAAACCAACAATTAAATATTCACCGGCAAAAAGACCGTCAACGGAAAAGATATCAGTTGCTCCCCAGGTGAAATGATCGGATGTAAATGGCGTTTTGGATAAGCCCAGTGCATACACATGAACCTCACCGGTTTGTACACCAGCATAACTGACCGTGCCATTAATCGAGCCGGTTCCCTTTGGCAATGCTTTGATGGCAAAATCAATGTTTTCCACATGTCCCACGCTATCGACCGGAATTGGCGCTGGATATAATCCAACAGGTTCATCCATCCCGGGGAAGCCGTTGGCATTAACGTCCATATACGCGCCAATGAAAAATGTTCCGGCAGCCAGTCCTGTGATCTCGTAATACCCCGGGGTATCCAGCGTATCAAGCTTTAACGGTTCATTTAAATCTGGCGGTATTGCCAGCGTGGCAATAATAATTTTCCCGGATAGTTCACCCTGGTAGTCAATCATACCACTAATTTTTGCGTCCGATGCATTTATCAAGAGAGGCAGCGCAAACAGAAAAATTGTCAAACTAAAAACGAAGGTAATTTTTTTCATGATAATTTCTCCTTCTGTTTTGTGATTAATTTAAAATAATTAGTAACTATTCAGTCCATTCTTTAATTACTGTCATTCTGAACGAGGGAGGGGTTTTGGGAAGATGGGAAGTGAAGAATCTCCCTGTATACTGAAAAATGTACAAAAATTGTCGAGATTCTTCGGTCGCAAGCTCCCTCTGAATGACATTATAAACCAAGCTGAATAGTTACAAAAGGAATATCTTCAATTACAGTTCAAACCACTCATTTCAACTCAACAATTGTCGCACCCCAGCCACCTGATTCCGGTCGGGCATCTCCAAATTCTGCCACATCAGGATGCGCTTTTAAAACCTGGCGCACTGTCCATTTCATTTTGCTTTTACCCTTTCCATGAACTATACGCAGTGTAGTTATATTTAGTTCTTTTGCATTCCGAATAAACTCGTTCACAATTTCATCCGCTTGTTCAGGGAAAAAACCGTGCAAATCCAGTTCATCAGTGACGTAAATATATTCCGGTTGATGGTCTTTTGTATTATGCGTTTCCATTTTGCTAACCAAATTTGGATGAGCCAGAACCAATAAGGTAATTAGTTTATTGGGTAATTGGGAATTCATAATACTGATAAATTTTTTATTA
>JACKQG010002897.1_pt1 | contig 21758 bp, 15 predicted proteins | sample 8237621 | NCBI WGS metagenome assembly JACKQG01 (sample SAMN15677084, study PRJNA649215) | marine metagenome | biome: marine; feature: Black Sea; material: saline water; isolation source: suspended particulate matter (SPM) from the Black Sea western gyre | collected 2013-06-09/2013-06-10 | depth... | reverse complement strand
CGGTTGACGTTCTGGTTGTATTCCCTGAAGGTCAGACGGTGATCATCAATGATCAGGGCCAGTTTGTCCGGGCGATATCGTGCGTGCCGGCTAAGCAGTGAGCCTAAATTCATGCGAGTTTTCTCCCTTTCAATTGATACCCTGGAGGTGTTATATGGAAAAAAGTTATCTTATCTCCTATTTATTTTCCTTTCTCTTCCATAGCCTTTAGGATTTTCTCCGGGGTTACGGGAAGTTCCATGAAATCTACACCTATAGCGTCATAGATGGCATTGACAATGGCAGGCGCCGGAGACAGCTGTGTCCCTTCCCCGGCCTCTTTTGCCCCGAACGGCCCGATGGGGTCATCCGTTTCGACTCCTATGGTCTCAATTTGCGGCATTTCCAAGAATGTTGGAAAGCCGTAGTCCAGAAATGAGGGGTTCATAACCTGCCCTTTTTCAACAATCACGTCTTCGTACAGGGCCTGTCCCATACCTCCCACGACAGAACCTTCCAGTTGGCCTTCCACCAGCATCGGGTTGATGGGTCTGCCGCAGTCATGGGCCGTGACCATCCGCAACAGTTTTACCTGACCGGTAACGAGATCCACTTCGATTTCAGCCGCCTGGGTCATAAAGGAATAATTGGGTGCGAAATTACCATCCTGCTCAAACAAGGTGGTCGGTTCATCGGTCGGTGCCATCCATGACCCTCTGCCCACGATGGGCATGGGAAGATCAGCGTACTGGTAGCCCTTTATGGCATCTTTAATGGTCATTACCGTTCCAGGAGAGCCCTTGACGAATATCTCCCTGTTCTTGGCTATTAGGTCTTCAGGGTTGGCTTCAAGTTTTTCGGCAACAAATTCGAATAACTTCTCCTTTGCTTCTAAAGCTGCCAATCTCGCTGCATTTCCAGCCCTGACCGTCACCCCGCTTCCAAAAGTACCGGGATCAAGGGGTGTGATGCCCGTGTCGGCTGCTGTTATCCTGATGTCTTCGAGAAGTACGCCCAGTTCTTCAGCCACGATCTGGCTGATCACGGTTTCAGCGCCCTGGCCGATATCCGCAGCGCCCGATAGCACATTTACCGCACCATCCTGTCCGACCTGGACTACCGCACCTGAACTGATATGACTCATATTGCTTACCCCGCTGGGAAACGAAGCGCCGGCTAAACCCACGCCCCTGCCAAAGGGTAGTTTCCCGCGCTTTTCTTTCCATCCAATCGCGTCGGCCGCTTTTTTGACCGATTCTGAAAATCCGCAGGTATTGATGACAAATCCGGCAGAATGGGGCTCCCCGGCATGGATGCTGTTTTTTAGGCGGATTTCGGCTGGATCGAGCCCGAGTCGCCCGGCCATCAGATCCAATTGGCGTTCAACGGCGAAACGAGCCTGGGGAATACCGTGTCCCCGCATGGCTCCGCCCACGGGTTTATTCGTATAGACATGATACCCCTCATAAAACAGATTCGGAACCTTGTATGGGATCATAAGAAAAAAACATGACAGGGCCATCATCGTAGGCGCCGTACTGTTGTAAGCCCCTCCATCGGCATAGGACTGAAATTTTTGAGCAAGGATGGTTCCGTCCTTTTTCATCCCGGTCTTGACGGTAATATACATGGGGTGTCTTTGACGGGTGGAGATAAAAACTTCTTCGCGGTCATATATGAATTTTACGGGCTTGCCGAGATGCATGGCAAACCAGGCCGCACAGAAATCCTTGGCAAACATATCGATCTTCTGGCCAAAACCACCACCGACTTTGGGCTTGATGACCCGCACCCTGCTTTCTGGTATCTGAAGCGTATTGGACAGATTTCTTCGAAGGAAAAAAGGGATCTGTGTTGAGGACCAGATGGTAACTTCTCCCTTTAAGGGATCATACTGGGCAATGGCGGCATGGGGTTCAAGGGGGGCGTGATTAACGGCCTGGGAGAAAAATGTATCTTCAAAGATAGCATCGGATTCTGCAAACGCCTTTTTGACATCACCGAATTCTTTCTTGATAGCAAAGGAGGTATTATTCTTTATGCCCTCATGAATGACAGGGGCGCCGTCTTTTTTTGACTCAAAGGGATCAAATACGGCAGGCAGTTCTTCATAGTCCACTTTAATAAGTTCGATGGCCTCTTCGGCGATCTCGGGGGCAATTGCACAAACCGCCGCGACATCGTCACCGATATACCGTACCTTATCCCTGGCCAGGGCGTACTCATCTCTCGCCTTGGGCACGATCCCATAAAGACGGTCCGGGATATCCTGACCCGTTACAACTCCTTTTACACCGGGTAGTTTCTCGGCCTTGGAAGTATCGATACGAAGAATCTTCGCATGGGCAAGGGGGCTTCTGAGTATCCTGCCATGGAGCATTCCGGGAAAAGTCAGATCATCTGTAAACTGTGCAGTTCCTTTTGCCTTTGCTGCCGCATCATGCATGGGCAGTCTTTGGCCCACGACATTCAATTCATTTTCCATTTATGCGCCCTCCCCGGTCTGTTCACTCACGCTCATCACCGCCTCAACGATCTTCTTATAACCGGTGCATCGGCAGAGATTGCCGGACATTTTTTTCTTTATGGTGTCCTCTGTGGGATGCTCCTCTTCATCCAATATGGTCTTGGCGGTCAGAATCATCCCGGGCGTGCAGAACCCGCACTGGAGCCCGCCTTTTTCTACAAATGCCGTTTGCAGGGGATGAAGAAGACCGTCCTCTTCTATCCCCTCTATGGTCATGATCTCCTTGCCAACGGCATCCATGGCAAGCATTATACAGGATAGATATGCTTCTCCGTTTATGAGTACCGTGCAGGCACCGCAGGCACCCAGATCGCAGCCCTGCTTTGTACCCATTAATCCCAATTTATCTCTTAAGACCTCAAGAAGTGTGTTATTCGGGGAAATAAGCACTTCATAGTTGTCGCCATTGATCTTCAGTTCAATACCCTTTTTCATTATTTTTCCCTCCCCATGGCTTCCTGTATTGCGCTTCGAAGAAGCAGCCCCATCATTTTTCTCTTATAAGATGGCGAGTAAACTGACGTTTTAACCGGACTCGCCTCTTTGGATGCGATCTGACTTGCCTCTTCGAGAACTTCTTCGCTCAGATCCTTTCCCTTCAGGAAGTCTTCAACACTACCACCCCTCAGAGGCTTTCGATCCACAGCCGTGAAAGCCACCCGGTATTCCTTTTTCTTAATGGATGCCCAGAAGGCTGTCCCCACGATGGGAAAATCGATGCTTTCGCGATTTGCGGATTTCAGATAAGTGGAAAATCCATCCTTGGCTTTTCCAGGAATGGTAATCTCGGTCAGGAGCTCTCCCTCTTTTAAATTCAAAGGAGCCTTTCCATTTCCAGAGAAAAGCATATCTAAAGGCATCTCCCTCGAATTATCCTTGCTCTGCAAGATAATTATTGCATCCAATACCATAAGAGCTGGCGCTACATCACCGGAGTATGCGGAATAACAGACTTCCTCTTTATTGACCACATGACAGATCTCTCCGCCGGCTTTAAAACAGGTGGGTCTGGCGCTTCGCCACCACTGGGATTGATTAAAGTACTTACATCTGTTTTGCTGGCATATATTTCCCCCTATAGTACCCATGGTCTGATGATGATAGGAGCCCACAGAAGAAGCTGCAGATGAAAGAGCAGATAAGTTTTCTGCTATAATTGGAGATTCATATACCTTTTTTAGAGGTGTAAGGGCGCCGATTCTTATGACGCCATTGTCCTGCCTGATGGTGTTCAGCTCAGGGATCTTCTTGATATTTATCACAACTGAAGGCAGCTCAACCCTGTGCTTCATATTTGGCAGGATGTCAGTTCCTCCGGCGAGGATTTTCGCGCCGGGTTCATCAAGCAGGAAGGCTGAAGCCTCCTCGATACTCTTGGGTTCTATATATCGAAATTTAGGTAGTCTCATAAGTGCACCTCTGTCATATTTCAAACACTGCTTTTAGAAAATGAAATTTATAAATCCTGTTTTTATTTCGTATCATCAGGGATTTTTCTTGTCAACATATTGGAGGTATTTATGAAAGATCAACAAGGTCAATCATATATAAAGTGGGAATGCACCCATATAGTTTGATGTTTGAAATATCGAAATATCGAAGGAAAAAGCTGTATGGCAAATTGCGACGTCGTTTTGGAGAAATAACTCATGAGTCGTGCCGGCAAAAAGGAGTTGAAGTTATTGAAAAGATATGCTAAATTAAATCTGTGTATGTGGGTATTTTGTGAGCACGACTGAGAAACTCGCAAAAAGTCAAGAATGCCCCGGTTCTGCCGGTAGATATTTATTTTTTGGCAAATTGAGACAATGGAAACCGACCCGTCCAGATTTTCCCTTTTGTTTGTGGATGATGACCCGCAAGTTCTTTCTCTGCTCGAAGATGTTTTTGCCAAGAAAGACTACCATATCCGTACCGCCCAGGATGGTCAGGACGCATTAACTATCTTAGCCGAAACAAGGATAGACGCCGCTCTGGTTGACTTGAGGATGCCCGGGATGGACGGCCTCACACTCCTCAAAGAGATAAGAACGCGATATCCTGGAATCATGGTATCCATTCTTACAGGCTATGGGAACGTCGAAGACGCGGTGAAGGCCATTAAGTCGGGGGCCGTTGATTTTCTGGAAAAGCCTTTCTCGCCTGTACGGTTGTGCGCCTTTATGGCGAATCTTTGCCGGATATGGGAACTGAATGAGGAAAACAAGACCCTCCGGGCCAACGTAGAATCCCGGTTTGGTTTTGACCCCCTGGTGGGCAAGTCCACCATCATGTTAGAGCTGAAAGAGATGATCGCCCAGGTGGGACCGAGCCGTTCGACTATCCTGATCCAGGGAGAAACCGGGACAGGCAAAGAACTGGTGGCGCGGGCCATTCACGCTCACAGCCCCAGGGCCAGGAACAGCTTTGTACCGGTTGATTGTGCCGCCATCAGTGAAACCGTCATGGAGAGTGAGCTTTTCGGCCACACCAAGGGCGCGTTTACGGGTGCCCACATCTCAACATTGGGACTTATCCGATCGGCAGAAAAAGGTACCCTGTTCCTGGACGAAGTGGGCGAGCTCTCTTCCTCTACTCAGGCCAAGCTTCTGAGGACCATCCAGGAAAAAGAGGTTCGTCCTGTGGGGAGCAGCCAAAACCATCCCGTGGATATCAGGGTCCTGGCAGCCACCAATCGTGATCTGGGCACGGAGGTTGTCAGGGGGTTTTTTCGTGAAGATCTGTATTATAGATTAAATGTCCTCACTATACACGTTCCTCCCCTTAGGGATATCAAAGAGGATATCTCCTCCCTGGCGACCCATTTTCTGAAGCGCTTTTCAACATCCCGATCTCCTGTGAAAGAAATTTCTGAGGAATCTCTACTCTGCTTGGAGCGTTATGACTGGCCGGGAAATATCCGTGAACTGGAAAACGTGATCAGACGGGCTATTGCCCTTGGGAAGGGAAATCGCATCCTTCCTGAAGATCTCCCTGAAAATATCTACACCCCACCATTTTTGAAACCTCCTGAAAGCATCGGTCTCTCTTTGGAGAGCAGCCTCGCTTCCTATGAAATCGCGGCCATAAAAAACGCATTGGCCCAAAGCGGAAGCAATCGCAAGAAGGCCGCGCGGATTCTAAAAATCGGAGAGGCGACGCTCTACCGGAAGATTCGAAAGTACGGAATTAAGAATTATGAATTAAGAGTTAAGAATTAAGAGTTGTTGTATCGCTTCGCGATCTCATTTTTTCTCACGCATCACGTTTCATTCTTAACTCATAATTTATAATTCATAATTCATAATTCAAAGCCCTCCTATCAAAATGATAGCTTCCAATATTGCTCTCGCTTTCAATATGATAGCAAATCATTTCATTTAAACTAAATACATCCTGAAATCAATAAGATACCCGACTTGCTTTATTGGCATGTTTTTTGCTTTTAAATTGTATAGTCGATTCGCGTCAATTTAGATGCGGGATGACCTGCTTTTTCTATCGTGGCACCAGAATAGCTTCAACAAGACAGTAGGGAATCAGGTGATCTCCCCAAGTCGGCTTTTGGAATGAAGAAAGGAGGGAAGAATATGGAAACCGCTGGCAAACTCAGGCTGTTTGATCGTATCGGAATCCGGCGTCAAGTGGCTCTGGTGACTGGAATGGTCATATTCATCATCTGCGCGATTTTCTGCTGGGTGAATTATGCCACCCTTAAAGGGGAGTTGCTTAAAGGAGTTGATGCAAAACTCCGCGTGTCCGCCTATCTCGCTTCAGCGGTCCCACCCATGGGGTATTTCAACCGCATCCAGGACATACACTCGGTTCCCCCCGGGGTGTACGACAGCATTGTGGCGGAAAACAACCGTCTTTGTCTGGAGTTGGGGCTCCAGTATCTTTGGAGCTGTATGGTGGTGGGTGACAAGATCCACTTCACAACCGGCACCTCTCCCAGCAAAGATGTGACGAAAGGAGACCATGCAAAGTTCTTCGATGTTCATGGCGACCCTCACGCCTTCGACCGGGTTTTTGGTACCATGAAGCCGGACTACAGTTCGTTTCACAACGAATGGGGGCATGGTCGAATGGTGCTCATCCCGGATACAGACAGCCACGGCCGCAAGTACTGCTATGGGGCCAGCATGAGCATCAATGACGTGGATGCACTGCTGAGACGCAACGTGATAAATTCCGTTCTGATCTCCTTGATGGTCCTCGTCTTCGGCGTCGGTCTTTGCGTCATCGCTTCACGGTCCTTTTCCAGGCCCATAGAGAGGTTGACTGAAGTGGCCCAGGGCATATCGGAAGGCGACCTTGACCAGGAAGTCAAGGTCAGCGGCGGGCGCGAGATACGATCGTTGTCGCAAAGCATCGATAAGATGAGTGAATCCATTCGAGACACCATTACCACCCTGCGGCAAGAGGTGGCGGAGCGTGTACAGGCCCAATCGGAGTTGCAAAGCCACCGGGACCACCTCGAGGAACTGGTGGAACAACGAACCCGCGAGCTTAGAGATGCCAACGAAGAGCTGGCACGTTCCAACAAGGAGCTTCAACAGTTTGCCTATGTGGCCTCCCACGATCTCCAGGAGCCGCTCCGCATGGTGAACAGCTACCTTCAGCTCCTGGAACAGCGGTACAAAGGAAAATTGGACGCGGATGCCGACGACTTCATCCACTTTGCGGTGGATGGGGCCCAGAGGATGAAGGCTCTCATTGAGAGTCTGCTTCACTATTCCCGGGTGACAACCGCAGGAAAACCGCCAAAACCCGTTGATACCGAGGCATTGCTCAAGACGATCATCCAGAACATGGAAGTGATTATTTCCGAGAAAAAGGCCGCCATAACCCATGACCCCCTCCCAGCGGTCACGGCCGATGAGGTGCAGTTGGGCCAGGTTCTCCAGAACCTGATCGGCAATGCCTTCAAGTTCTCCGGTGAAGAACCGCCGCGGGTTCATATCGCTTCAGAGCACACGGATGGCGGCATTTTGTTTTCTGTCAGTGATAACGGCATCGGCATTGACCCCGATTTTAAAGAGCGTGTCTTTGAGATTTTTCAGCGTTTGCACGGCAGAGAAGAGTATCCCGGCACGGGGATCGGATTGGCCATCTGCAAAAGGATCGTTGAGAGGCACGGGGGGCGGATATGGGTGGAATCGGAAAAGGGCAAAGGCGCAACCTTTTATTTTACCATCGGTGGAAAGGGGAACGGGGAAGGAAAGGAAACTGGAAACATGAAGCGTAAAACGTGAAATGTGAGAAAAAAAGGTGAGAAAAAAATGATATCGCGAAGTGATACAACAAATATTCGATATTCAATTTAAAGGGTTATTCAGATGGATTCTTCACGATTTAGACCCGGTCTGATAGCCGCCCTGTTTTTCGGCTCTTTTCTGGCAATATTAGTGAGTGTGTTGTCGGGCCTTTTTCTCCCCAACCTGGTCTGGGAACATATGGTGTTTCACGGGATCATAGAGGTCCTTGGATCTTTTTCAGCCTTTATCCTGAGCATATTGCTTCTCCTCCAGCTAAAGATGAGCACCAAAGTCGATTATCGTCTATGGGTCGTCAGCGGGTTTTTTGGCATGGGGATACTGGACTTTTTTCATGCCTTTACGCCACCCGGTAACGCCTTTGTCTGGCTGCACAGCACAGCAGTCCTGGTGGGAGGGCTATTATTTTCATTGGTCTGGCTGCCCGATCGGATAACCCTTTCCCCAATGGCCAGGGTTTGTCCCTGGACAGTCATCCTCATAACCTGCATGCTCGGCATCCTTTCCGTGTTCCTCCCAAGCTATGTACCCGTAATGGTGAGCCAGGGGTCCTTCTCCTTGGCCGCCGATACGTTAAATATTATGGGCGGTATCCTCTTTCTGGTCGCGGGAGCCTATTTTGCTCTCCGTTATCTCCAGGCCGGAGGTTTTGACAAGCTCCTTCTCACTGCCCTTTGTATTTTTTTCGGTGCGGCAGGGATCCTGTTTGACACCTCGCAGTTATGGGACTTACCCTGGTGGATCTGGCACTTCCTGCGACTGATCGGGTATCTTACTGCCCTCGGCCTTGTCTTTATCTTCTTTCAACGGAGTCAGGAGAGCTTGCGTGTTCAGCGTGATTCTCTCCTGGCCGTTTTCAATCACCTTCCTGAGATCCTGTATGTGGTGGACCCGGCGACCTATGAGTTAATCTTTGTGAACAACACGCTGAAAAAGTCCCTGGGCAAAGACCCCACAGGAGGCCTCTGTTACCGGGATCTCGAGGGATTTGATTCACCCTGTGAGTTCTGCACCAATGAGATCATCCTGAAGCAGATGGGAGAGATCTATACCTGGGAACACCATAAGCAGCTCATCGGCCGGGACTACCTGATGACCGATCAGATCGTCACGTGGCCCGATGGCAGGGATGTGAAGCTTGCACTGGCCGTGGATATCACGCTGCGGAAGCAGGTAGAGGAAAAGCTTCTAAGGGTTGTGGAGGACCTGAAACGTTCCAACAGAGAGCTTCAGCAGTTCGCCTATGTGGCGTCCCACGATCTCCAGGAGCCGCTCCGCATGATTGCGAGCTATGTCCAGCTCCTGGAGAGGCGGTATAAGGGAAAACTTGATCAGGATGCGGATGATTTCATCGGTTATGCCGCAGAAGGGGCAAAACGGATGCAAAGGCTGATCCATGATCTCTTGGCTTTTAACAGGGTCGGGACCGATGAAGAAGATCCAGCGCCTTTGGACTTAAACGAAGCCTTGGATCGGGGCATGGTGAAATTGGGGGGGCATATTGAGGAAACCGGTGCCACTGTGACCCACGATACCCTTCCCGTGATCATGGCGGATAAGCGCCAGATAACCCAGCTGTTCCAGCACCTGATCCATAACGCCAGCAGATTCCGGGGACAGGATCTTCCTGAAATACATATCTCTGTGCAAGGGGACACTGAGATGCAGACTGCAAAGGGGGAGGAAGTGCAATCGTGGACGTTCGGTGTTCGCGATAATGGCATGGGGATTGAGCCGCAGCATCACGAACGGATCTTTCAGATCTTTCAACGGCTCAATCCCAGGGATAAATTCCCCGGCAACGGTATCGGATTAGCCATCTGCAGGAAGATCGTGGAGCGGCACGGGGGGCGGATGTGGGTGGCGTCGAAGAAGGGAGAAGGAGCAATAATTTACTTTACGCTACCGGGAGAGGAGTTAAGAGTTAAGAATTAAGAATTATGAATTAAAAATGAAGAAAACAAAATTCATTATTGATGCAAGCTATATTCTTAACTCTAGGCCCTTAACTCATAATTCATAATTCTTCACTTAAAAAGGGGGGGGGAATGCAAATTAAACCGATTGAAATTCTGTTGGTCGAGGACAATCCAGGGGATATCCGCCTGACCCAAGAGGGGTTGAAAGAAGGAAAGGTGTGGAACAACCTCCACGTGGCTATGGATGGTGAAGAGGCCATGGCTTTTCTCAACAAAGAGGAGAAGTACGCGGATATGCCTAAACCTGATCTCATACTCTTAGACCTGAACCTTCCAAAAAAGGATGGTCAAGAGGTCCTTGCCGAGATCAAGGCTGACGAGAAACTGAAGCGGATTCCGGTGGTGATACTGACCACCTCTGAAGCGGATGAGGATATCCTCAGGAGCTATGATCTTCACGCAAACTGCTACATTACCAAGCCTGTGGATCTGCCGCGGTTCATGACAGTGGTCAAGGCGATAGATGATTTCTGGTTTTCAGTGGTGAAACTGCCGGACGACAGGGAACGAGGGCCGTTGGAATCCAATGCCTGAAACCGTAAATCAGAAACTCAGTATCCTGCTGATCGAGGACAACCCCGGAGATGCGCGGTTGATCCAGGAAATGATCCATGAGGGAGGGGACACATCTTTTGACTTAGTGCATGCGGAGAGGCTTTCCGCAGGCCTTGAGATTGTGGCCGGGGGCGACATCGATATTATCCTGTTGGATCTGTCCCTCCCGGACAGTCACGGGCTTGATACGGTGGTGCGGACCTTGAACCAGACCCCTGACATTCCCATTGTGGTATTAACCGGCCTTCGGGATGAGGAATTGGCTAACGAGTTTGTGAGGCTCGGGGCACAGGATTATCTCTACAAGGAGCATATTGATCCCGACATCCTGACACGGGTTATCCGGTATGCTGTCTACCGAAAAGAGATTGAAAGAGAGCTCCAGAGAAGCGAGGTACGATTTCGGGTATTGATCGAGCAGAACGCGGACGGAATCCTTGTCATGGACAAGAGAGGCATCATACTTTTGGTGAACAGGGCAGTGGAGGCACTCTTCGGGCGGGGGCCGGAAGATCTGATCGGAACGCATTGCGGTCTCCCCATTGTTAAAGGTCGTGAGAGTTCAGAGATTGATATTGTTGGAGGGGATGGGAAAGAGAAAGTGGCGGCCGTGCGGGTGGAGGAGATCGAGTGGAAAGGCGAACCCGCATACTTAGCGTCCCTTCGTGATGTCACTGCACGGAAGCAGATGGAGGATGAGCTCAGACGGACAGTGGAGAAGTTAGAGGAGGCCAATCAGAAAATTTTGGAACAGCAGGAATCCGTTATGGAAGAGGAGCGCCTCAAGGTACTGCTTCAGATGGCAGGGGCCACGGCCCATGAACTCAATCAACCCCTCATGGTACTCCTGGGGAACATTGAGCTGATGAGGATGAAGAAGAATACTCCCGAACGATTTGAACGGTACATGGACACGATAGAGGAGGCAGGGAAACATATGTCCCGCATTGTGAAAAAGATCCAGCATATCCGTCATGCTGAGACCAAAGATTATCTGAATGGCAGATCGATTATTGATCTCAACCAGGAGGAGGGGGGCAGGTCTTGACATTTCAAGGGGAAGTCTGATGGGTGGAAAGGACAGAAGAGAGAGTCGGGGGGGGGAATCTATGCAAAATTTCAAAAGGGGACAGGCCCTTTTGTTCGGAAAAAGAAACAATAAGGTAAAGGAAATTGAGCGGATTCTGAAAAGGTATACCCTCGGAGTAAAACTGGTTTCCGAAACAGGACCTCATGTTGAGCCGGATCAAGGGAGTGCCTTCAGTTTAATAGTCGTTACCGATTCCATAGGGGACAAAGTAGACAAAAATTATATCGCAAAGTTAAGACAATCTTTTCCTCAGGCCAAGGTCTTGAGCCTTTTTGATGATATGAACCCTGAAATCGAGATGAATATGAGGAGCGCCGGTTTGATCTTCTTAGGTTCATATGAGCACTTCATCAAGGAGTCAGCTGATATTATCGCGTCGGCTTTCGGATCAAAAAAAGCGGTAAACAATTTTTCGGAGAATTAGAAGCGGATGAGAAAAATAGCGGTCTCGTTAACCAAAGGGGGGGTGGGTAAGACCACCACGGCAGTTAATCTGGCGGCCGGGCTGGCCTTGGCTGGTTTCAGGGTGCTTCTCATCGATACCGATACCCAGGGACAGGCGGGCTTCATGCTGGGCCTTCAGCCGGAGGGAGGACTTGCGGAACTGGTGACCGGCGCGCTTGAGCCGGAGGAGGCCATTGTGGAAGCCAGGCAGGGGCTGTGGCTCCTCGCCGGGGGAGTGGGCCTGGCCGGGGTCAAAAAGATGATCGCCTCCAACGAACTTGAGGGAGAGCAGACCCTGACAAAGGCCCTGGCAACCCTTGACGAAAAGTATGATTATGTCATTTTAGACACCTCTCCCGGATGGGATACCATGACCATCAATGTCCTCTTTTACGCCGATGAGGTGCTCGTCCCCGTTTCCCTGGAAATTTTGACAATCAAAGGCCTCGCTGAATTCAATAAGAGATTAGATGCAATCAAACGGCACAAGGCGATCTCCCTTACCTATGTGCTCCCAACATTTATGGACCGGAGGGTCAGGAAGTCTGCAGAGATCCTGGAACAGCTCCAGAGTTATTACCCCGGTCGGCTTTGTCCGCCCATCCGGTACAATGTGAGGCTTTCAGAGGCTGCCGGATATGGCGAGCCAATCTTCGAATTCGCTCCTAACTCACCGGGAGCTGAGGACTATAAGATCCTTACGGAAAGAATTATGAATGAAGAATGAAGAGTTAAGAGTTAATGACATCGCGAAGCGATACAACCAATATTCAATAGTCAATATTCAATTTCAAAGGGATAAGTCAAAATGGCGAAACGTAAAAAGACCCCTGACATCATGGAAGAACTCTTAGGCGGCACGCCGCCAGCCACGAAGCCGGAATCGAAAAGAACCGGAGCGGTTAGATCGGCAAATAACGGCCTTGGAGAAGGCTCCGCTTCGCCTGACAAAGCGCCTGAAAGAGAGGCCGATACAAACCCTCAGAAGAAACCTGAATCGGAACTTCCAAATCGGTCTGACCCGGAACCTTTGAAACAGGCTGCTGCAGAGCCGGAAGATATGCCGGAAGAGTTGATCCCGGCATTTGAAGGGCTCAAAGGAGAAGATCTGGACGGGTCCACGCATTTTGTGAGTTTTCGCTTGGGCGTACAGATCTATGCCCTCCCCTTGGGCAATGTGGAATCCGTCCTGCGCATGGTGGCGCTCACACCACTGCCCGAGGCACCCCCTTGGATAGCGGGAGCAGTCAACCTTCACGGCAGCGTTGTCCCTGCGCTCGACCTCCGCCAACGTCTCGGCGGAGAGATCAGGAAGCCTCGGCCGGACGACTACCTGTTGGTGGTAAAAGGAGTTGAGCGGCTCGTAGCCCTTATGGTGGATGAAGTAACCGGGATTGTTGAAGTCCCGACTCACCAGGCCGAATCCCCATCCGGCCCACTGGCCCGGTCACGGCCGCTTGCAGGGGTGATTCGTCATGAAGAGGGCCTGATCCTGATCCTCGATCCGGGACGTTTGGTTCCGAATGAAGAATGAAGAATGAAGAATTATGAATTATGAATTAAGAGTTAAGGATTAAGAATGGACTCTTCCACAATTCCTCTCAATCTTCAGGTACGGAGAGATGCCGGGCGCTTCCGCGGTCTGATCCGTGAACGAACAGGGCTTTTCTCCAGTAATAACTGGTACGATAACCTGGTCAGGGATGTGGCCGCTGCAGCCGAAAGCGCTGGATATGAGAACATCACCAAATATTACGGTATTCTGCAGAAGACCAATACTGAGAGCGAGGTGTGGGATAATCTCGTCAGCGCGATCACGGTGGGAGAGACCTATTTCTTCCGCAACCCGAATCACTTTGCCGCACTGCGTCACAGCATCCTCCCTGAACTGATCGCTCAGCGCCGGGACGTTCGCCGTCTCCGTATCTGGAGCGCCGGATGCGCCACAGGCGAAGAGGCTTACTCTCTTGCCATCCTTCTCCACGAACTGATCCCCGACATTGGACGATGGAACATATTCATCCTGGGAACAGATATTAACAAAAAAGTCTTGAGAGGGGCGCGAAAGGGTTCCTATGGAGAATGGTCCTTTCGGCAGACCGAACCTGCTACCCGGACGCGCTATTTCGTCCGGCGTGGCAACCGTTTTCAATTAGACCCCAGTGTGCGAAAGATGGTCACCTATGGCTACCTGAACCTGGCGGATGACGTCTACCCTTCCCTCCCCACGAATACAAATGCCATGGATTTGATCCTCTGCCGAAATGTAACCATCTACCTGCCGGAGACTATGGTACGGGAAATGGCTGAAAGGTTTTACAGCTGTCTCGTCCCTGAAGGTTGGCTCATCATGGGCGCGGCTGAGACCAGTGAAGAGATCTACACCCGTTTTGAGGTGAAAAACCTCTCGGGCGCTTTTGTGTATCAGAGGCCGTCGGGATTTGCCCGGCCAGTTGAGACACGGGGGAAACCTGACGCTGAGACCCTCCCTGATACTTCGCATATCTCCGTGGCATCTCCTCCCCATGGGACGTCCGCCCCGCCTCCCAAACCCCCCTCTCCAAAGCCCTTTGATCTGTACGAGGATGGGCTGGCCCTGATCCAGGAGGGGCGCCTCGATGAGGCCATAGCCTGCTTCAAAAAGCACTTGGAAAATAATCCGGATTCCGGTCCGACCTACATCCAGATCGCTCGCCTCCATGCCGATGCCGGACGTCTAAAAGATGCTCGCCGGTATGGAGAGGAAGCCATCAAACGGGACCCCTTGTCACCGGAGGCCTATTACACCCTTGGGCTCATCCACCAGGAGAGCAATGAACCGGATGAGGCGATCACCCAGATCAAGAAAACCCTTTATCTCGACAGTAGCCTTATCGTGGGCCATTTCAGTCTCGCCAACCTCTACCGGCAGATGGGAAGAGAAAAAGATGCAGCGCGGAACCGTGCTCAGGCCATACGACTGGCCGCCAAAATGCCGCCTGATCAGGAGTTGGCCGGCGCCGGCGGCCTGACCGCCGGAAGGTTGTTGGCCATGGTTAAGGCCACGATGTGATAATTATGAATTATGAATTAAGAATTAAGAATTAAAAAAGCGGAGGCAAAGAAATGAAAAATCCGCAAGCCGGCTCCGCCAAATTAGCTAATGCTACGACGGCTGGATCCGCAATCCGAAATGGAAATGATCCGCAATCAGATGAGCGTCTGCTCGAAAAACGGGCACGGGCCTTGGCCAAAGTCACCACAAAGGATCAGGAGGAGAGCGAAACCTTGAGTCTGATGACCTTCCCGATGGGGGAAGAGCGTTACGCCGTGGAGATAGGGATGGTTAAGGAGATCCAACCCTTGGTGGACCGGGCCTGGTCACGCGTCCCCAGCACACCTGATTTCATTGTAGGGGCGGTTAACATTCGCGGCCGGATCTATTCGGTAATGGACGTAGCGCGCTTCCTGGGTCTGCCGCCTCGGCCTGTGACCGAGAAAACCCACGTTCTCTTGGTACAAGGCGGGGGCGAGGAGACCGACAATGACATGGAGGTGTGCATCCTCGCCGATGACCTCCCGGAGGTGGCTAACATTCCCATAGCAGAGATGCAAACAAGAGAGACCGTCTCTGACCAGACACAAGAGTATGTTCGAGGCGTCACGGCTGACATGCTTGTCATCCTGGACCTGGGGCGTCTGCTTAGGTATCCGGGAATCGTTGTGAATGAAAAATTATGAATTATGAATTAAGAATTAAACGTGAGGTGGATACTGGTCGAAGATCCCGTTTTTAAGCGGGGATGCTGGATATTTTAGATCCGCATTCCGAAATCCGAAATGGGAATATTCCGCAATCCGAAATCCGAAATCCGAAATCCGAAATGGAGAAGGGGGTGGAAAAATGCGAGAGCAAGCAGGATTTAATCGAAATCTGACAAAAAACAGGACCGCCTCTCACTCTCAATTCAACTTGGGTGTGATCGGCATGATAGCACTGGGTGGTGCTCTCCCGGTGGTCGGGACCATTGTTTCGTACCTTTTCCTGCCCGATTGGCGCTGGCCCAACATACCGGTCCATTCGGTTGACGAGGCAGTGGGGGCTTTCGCGGCCCTGACCCTGGCGATGATGCTCTTTATGCAGCATAGGGCTGAACAAGGAACCGGTTACCGCGTGTGGATGGCGTGCGGGTTTACTGGCATGGGCATTTTGGCCCTGACTCATGCCCTTCCCCAGCCAGGGCCCGCCTTTGTCTGGCTGTACAGCACGTCAAACCTGATCGGTGGTGTCTTCTTTGCCATGGTCTGGCTGCCGGATCGGGTAGACCGATCAGGACGGGGCATGGGGGCGCCCTGGATTGTGGCTGTAGGAGCCGTTATCTTCGGCGCACTCTCTCTCGCTTATCCAGATGCCATACCAACGATGGTAAAAGAGGGGGCCTTTACCTCTACGGCCAAGGCCATTAACATCGTCGGGGGACTCCTTTTTCTGGCGGCTACAATCCATCTTGTCCTTCGCTATCGCGCTAAAGGAGATTTCGACGACCTCCTCTTTGCCAACATCTCCCTGCTTCTTGGCGTAGCGGGTGTGATATTCGACTTCTCAAGACTGTGGGATGCCTCCTGGTGGTTCTGGCACCTGCTGCGACTGATCGCTTTTCTGATCGCCCTTGGATATCTATTCGTTGTTTTTCGACGGACCGGGGCAAAGCAGGATCTGCTGGTAGAGTACCTGAACAAGGTTCCCACGCCGCTTAGTGTCATTGACCGGGAGTTCACCATCCAATTCATCAGCGAGATCGGGGCACGGTTCGCGGGCACGAGCGTCGACGCCGCCACAGGCCGGAAATGTTACACCGTCTTCAGGACCGAGCACTGCCAGACCCCCGAATGTCGCCTGGGGCAGGCCATGGAAAAGGACGGCTTTTTCACGGGCCAGACCACTGCCCTGGGAGCCGACGCCGTGCCGATCCAGTATACGGGTGCGCCGCTCAAGGACGGCGCCGGAAACATTGTGGGCGCCTTAGACTTTGTGACCGACATCAGTGATCTCAAGCGCGCACAGCAGGTGCTGGAAGATGCCATGACTGAGTATATGGTCTTTGCAGAGAAGGTGGGCGCCGGTGACCTCTCCATCCGCCTGGAGGTTGATGCCGGCGACGTCATCGGCCGCCTCGGCGTGGCCCTGAACCGCATGGTCGAAAAATTGACGGAATTAGCGGTACAGTCACGCGATGCCACCGGCGAAATCACATCCATGACGGCCGAAATCCTTGCTACCACCAGCCAGCAGGCCGCCACGGTCACTCAGCAGGCAGCGGCCGTCACCGAGACCAGCTCCACGGTCCAGGAGGTGCGCCAGACTGCCGAACAATCCCATGAGCGCATCCGCATTGTCTCGGAAATAGTTCAGGAATCCACAGGGGTGGTCGAACAGGGGCTCCAGGCTGTTCAGGAAACCGTGAAAGGGATGGACAGCGTCAAGGAACAGGTGGGCAACATCGCCGAGACTATCCTTGCCCTCAGCGAACAAACCCAGCAGATCGGCGAGATCATATCCAGTGTAAATGACATCGCCGACCAGTCCAACCTGCTGGCCCTGAACGCGGCCATTGAGGCGGCAAGGGCCGGAGAGGCCGGCAAGGGATTTGCCGTGGTGGCCGGCGAGGTGCGGACCTTGGCAGAGCAATCACGACAGGCCACGGCCCAGGTGCGGGACATCCTTGGAGAGATCCAGAAGGCCACCAACACGGCGGTTATGGTCACTGAGGAGGGGACCAAACGGGCCGAGGCCGGGCAAGAACTGGCCAGAACCACGGGGGAGGCCTTCCGCGCCATCAACGAGCGTATCCGGAAGGTTGTCGAGGCGGCACAACAGATTGCGGCCAGCGCCAAGCAACAGTTGGCGGGTGTAGACCAGGTGGGCTCGGCAATGGAGAGCATCGATCAGGCTGCCGCCCAGACAGAGGCAGGGACCAAGCAGACAGAGAAGGCAGTCCACGGGCTCAATGCCTTAGCCGAGCAGCTCAGGGGGATTGTGGAGCAGTACAAACTGAATTAAGAATTATGAATGAAGAATTATGAGTTAAGAATTGAAACGTGATGCTGTTGAATTGAATATTGAATAATGAAGATTGGATATTGAGGAAGGAAAATGAAGACCGAGAAACTGAAAATCAGGACAAAAGAATTTGCGCATCGTTGCGTGAAGTTGGCTTTGTCATTACCAAAGACAAATTTACGAAACACATGAGAAAACAGCGAAAAGCAGAGTATCAAGATGGCATCGCGAAGCGATACAACAAATATTCAATATTCAATATCCAGTATTCAATTAAGTAAGGGGTCTATCATGATTAGAAAGCTAACAAAAACCGGGCTGGCAATTTCACTGGTTTTCGTGCTGGCCATCCATCTCAACCCGTTATGTAACGCTACCGAAGACACCGTGAAGATAGGGGTCCTCCATTCCCTGACAGGGACCATGGCCATCTCAGAAACGTCACTGCGTGATGCGGTCTTGATGGCCGTTGATGAAATAAACGCCAGGGGCGGAGTTTTGGGGAAGAGGATTGAACCGGTCGTAGTTGACCCGGCATCAGACTGGGATCTGTTTCCCAAGAAGGCAAAGGAGCTTTTGGTGAAGGAGAAGGTCCTGGTGGTTTTCGGTTGCTGGACCTCCATAAGCCGCAAGAAGGTACTTCCGGTGTTCGAAAAACAAAATGGGCTCCTCTTTTATCCGGTTCAATACGAGGGACAGGAAATGAGCCCCAATATTATTTATACGGGCGCCACGCCGAATCAGCAACTTATCCCTGCCGCCGAATTTCTGTTGTCTGATGACGGCGGGAACCGGAAGAAATTCTTCCTGCTGGGAACGGATTATGTGTTTCCCCGCACCGCCAACAGGATACTGAAAGGCTTTCTCCTTGCCAAGGGAATTCCAGAAGAAAATATTATGGAGGAGTACTATCCGTTCGAGCATAAAAATTATAAGGCGGTCATTGATCGGATTGCGAAATTTGCAGAAGAAGGCGATGCGTGTGTCCTCTCGACCCTCAACGGAAATACCAATGTATTTTTTTATGATCAGTTTGAAAAGAAGGGCCTGAGGGCCGATGATTGCCCCATCATGGCCTTTTCCATTGCCGAGGATGAACTGCGCAATATGGATACAAAGAACCTGGTAGGGCACCTCTGCGCGTGGAATTATTACCAGTCGCTGGATTCGCCCGAAAATAGGAAATTCGTAAGCAACTTCAAGAAATACTGTAAGGAAAAGGGGTTGCCCGGTGGGAATAAACGTGTGACCGACGACCCTATTGAAGCGGCATATTTCGGGGTCCATGTATGGAAAGATGCATGTGAAAAGGCAGGGTCTTTTGATGTGGACAAAGTCATACCTGCCATAATGGGATTGGAATTTGACGCCCCCGGAGGCAGGAAGAAGATGCATCCGAAAAACCACCATACATACAAACCGGTTTATGTGGGTGAGATCCGTTCGGACGGCCAGTTTGACATCATCTGGGAAGCGGGCGGCCTTGTGGAACCGAAGCCATTTGGTAATTGAATATTGGGGAGTGGGATTGAAGAAAGACCTCGTTGGGGCATTACTAAAAGAGGCGAATGAACTAACTGCAATCTTCTTTCCCAGCCGTAAAACAGCGAAAAGAAAAGTATAAAAATGAAATCGCGAAGCGATACAACAAATATTCAATAATCAATATTCAATATTCAATTAAAATCAGGAGGAAACATAAGTGTCCCTAAGACTCAGGCTTGCCGTCATCGGCGGGGTCGTGATCTTGCTCTTCGCAGCCGTGATGGGGGTATATCATTTTGCTATCGGGTCGGTCACCGGAGGATATCAAGACCTTCTCTCCACCGAGATCCGGCTCAAAGAGCACGCTGACAAGATCAAGAGCCTTATGATCGAGGCCATGCTAAACGAAAAGGATTTCCTTTTGAAGCTGGATAAGAATGCTTCCGGGGCCCAGTCCCTGATCATCGACCGGATCAGAAACGATGCGAAGGCCATCAAGACTTTGGCCCGGGATGCCGGTTATGAAGACGGGGTTGAAGGCGCCGCTGAAATAGATGCCTTAGCCGATGAATTCCTCAATTCCAGTATGGCGGTGAAAAAGGCCTGGGAGATAAGGGGGTTGAACAGGGAGTCGGGCCTTCAGGGGGATTTTACCCGTATTGTCCTGAAACTTAATGAAGAGATGCCGAGGTTCCAGGTGGAGGATCTATTCATTTCCCTACTTCAGGTTCGAGGGTACGAAAAGGAGTACATGAACAACAAAAGCGCAAAGACCAAGAATTATCTCCTTGAAAGCATCAAGGCATTTGCAAATGTAGTGGAAAAAAGCAGGTGCGAAGAAAAGGCGAAAGAATCGATCGAAAAGGACTTGAAAAAATATAAAGGATTTCTTCAGGAACTGTCAGATGCCGAAGAAGGCAGCCTTTCAGGAAAACGGAAACGGTCCGAAAAAATGATCTACCGCAGTCTGCGCATGCGTGCCCGGGCCATGGAAAAAACTCTCTCAAAGGTATACATCCCCCGGGCGGGAGAGCTTCTGCTCGCCATTCGGAAAAATGAAAAAAACTATCTGTTAAGGAGGGATGATCAGTCTGTAACGGCCACTCACGCTGCGGTTGGAGCGTTTCGGCGTGCCCTCCAATCCTCAATGCTTTCAAAAGCCCATTTGTCGGCCATAGAAAAAGACATCTCTGATTACCGCGCCGCATTTGATGCCCTTATTGCAAAGGACCAGGAAATAGGAACTCTCACCCGGAATATGGAAGAAACAGGTACGGCGGTCTTATCCAAATGCGAACAGATTGTTCAAACGGCATCGGCCGCGGCTGAGGGAAAGAGTAAGGCCGTTAGTCAATCCGCCCGCAACTCTTTGTCTCTGACGCTCGGAATCGGCGTTTTTGGAATTATACTTGCGGCAGTCCTGAGTTTCCTCTTTTCTCTCTCAATCACTCAACCTATCAGCAGACTGGTTGGCCTAACCCGGAAAGTGGCACAGGGGGACCTGACACGGCGGGCAACGGACATAAAGAGGAACGACGAGATCGGACTGCTGGCTAATGATTTCAACAGCATGGTGGACAATATGCAGCAGATGATGGTTGATTTGGAGCAAAACGCCGAGAAGGAGCGGGATGCGAAGAAGAAGATGGAAAATACGGTCAAGGATTATGTGGCCTTTGTGGAAAAGGTGGGCGCCGGGGACCTTACCGGACTGGTCGTGGTTGCCGGAGAGGACGACCTGAGCGTTCTCGGTAACAACCTCAACGCCATGACCACGGGCCTTCGCGAACTCGCCACCCAGATGCGAGATGCCATTGCCAACATCTCCTCGGCCACCGGCGAGATTCTCGCTACCACCAGCCAGCAGGCCGCCACGGTCACCGGGCAGGTAGCGTCCGTCAACGAGACCAGCACCACGGTACAGGGAGTGCGGCAGACCGCGGAGCAATCCCATGACCGGGTGCGGATGGTTTCGGAAATGATAGATGAATCCACGGCCGTGACGGATAAGGGGCTTCAGGCGGTTCAGAATACGGTGGAGGGGATGGACAGCATCAAGGAGCAGGTGGAGAACATTGCCGAAACCATCCTCGCCCTGAGCGAGCAGGGCCAGGAGATCGGCGAGATCATATCCAGCGTAAATGACATCACCGACCAGTCCAACCTGCTGGCCCTGAACGCGGCCATCGAAGCGGCCAGGGCCGGTGAGGCCGGCAAGGGGTTTGCCGTGGTAGCCAGTGAGGTGCGTAGCCTGGCCGAGCGGTCACGCCAGGCCACGGCCAAAGTGCGGGACATCCTTGGCGAGATCCAGAAGGCCACCAATACGGCGGTCATGGTCACTGAGGAGGGGACCAAGCGGGCCGAGGCGGGTCAGCAGTTGGCCCGGACCACCGGGGAGGCCTTC
>JACKQG010002895.1_pt1 | contig 21763 bp, 19 predicted proteins | sample 8237621 | NCBI WGS metagenome assembly JACKQG01 (sample SAMN15677084, study PRJNA649215) | marine metagenome | biome: marine; feature: Black Sea; material: saline water; isolation source: suspended particulate matter (SPM) from the Black Sea western gyre | collected 2013-06-09/2013-06-10 | depth... | reverse complement strand
CTGCCGGCCGAGGTTAAAAAGGATTTATTGATTATCTTTTCCAGATGTTCTCTGGGTTTAGGTGATTTTTTGTGATCCTCTTCAATATTGACGATGAGGTCGGCGTCATAGAGCACTTTGAAGTTTACACTTTCCTCTTTTTGGGGAGAGTGATGATGACCAATGATATCACATACTTCATCAATCAGTCTGGGGTCTGCGTCAAGCCTGGAGAGAATGTCACGGGCAATCGGCGGACCTTCCAGGTGCTGGTATTTAGGAGCAGTGCTGTTATGTTGAGCTTCAGCCTGTTTGATCCCGATATCATGAAGATAGGCAGAAATAAGGATGACAGCAGGATCTCCCTGTTCATACCTGTTTATCTGTTCGGCATAATGGGCAACACGGGCTGCATGTTTAATTCTTTTAAAGTCTGTTGCAAAGTACCGTTTCATTTCTACGGCCACCCGGTCTTTTAAAATCTGCTCCGGTGATGCCTTCAGTTCATCTGGGAGGCTGCCAAGGCACTGGGACGCATATGGGCAGTATGTTGCGCAGCCAAAATCCATTTTTGGGTTCATCATGCGGTAACCGCAGTCCTGGCATATACGATTTGTGTCGTCTTTGAAAAATTCAAGATTGGTGCCGCATTTCGGGCAATCGACCTCAAAGACCGCGGCTTCTTCCCAATATCGGCTGTCCTGTCCTGGGCATTGCATGATAAAATCCTCTTTTTCTCTCACAGAGTTCACAGAGGCTCAGAGTTTTAACTTTTTCGTCTCTGTGGCTCTGTGCCTCTGTGAGATATTAAAATTATCCAAGTATCGCTTTCAGATCCTCGTCCGGTGTGGTGATCGGCATGACGTTAAAATTCTTCACCAGGACATCGAGGACATTCGGGGTAATAAAAGCCGGCAGGCTTGGTCCGAGGCGAATGTCTGTGATACCGAGATGAAACAGTGTCAGCAGGATGGCGACTGCTTTCTGCTCGTACCAGGAAAGAATCATGGAAAGAGGCAGATCATTAACACCGCATTCAAAGGCATTGGCCAAGGCTACGGCGATCTGTACAGCTGAATAAGCATCGTTACACTGGCCGATGTCGAGCAGGCGGGGAATGCCGCCGATGTCGCCAAGCTGCTTATCAAAGAAACGGAATTTTCCGCAGGCCAGGGTCATAACAACACAGTCATTGGGAATCTTCTCTACAATTTCAGTGTAGTAGTTCCGGCCGGGTTTTGCTCCGTCACAGCCGGCAACAAGGAAGAAATGTTTGATATCCTTGTTCTTCACAGCATCGATGATCTTGTCTGCTACACCGAGAACAGCGTTGCGGGCAAAACCCACCATAACGGTTCCCGTGTCGGTATCTGCAGTAAAGCCATCCATTTCCAAGGCTTTGTTGATGGCAACTGTGAAGTCCTTGTCGGCGATATGTGTCAATCCGGGCCAGCCAACCAGGCCGGTAGTATAGATATTGTCCTGGTATGCCTCTTTTGGCTGCTGGATACAGTTTGTAGTCATGATGATGGCTCCGGGAAATTCAGCAAATTCTTTTGCCTGATTCTGCCAGGCAGTCCCGTAATGACCATGAAAATGGGCATGTTTTTTTAACTCAGGATAGCCATGACATGGAAGCATTTCTCCATGTGTGTATACATTAATTCCTTTTCCCTCAGTCTGTTTCAGGATGAGGTCGAGGTCGTGCAGGTCATGACCGGAAACAAGAATGGCCTTGCCTTTTTTGGCGCCAAGAGGAACAGTCGTAGGAACGGGATGCCCGTAGGTATCTGTGTTTCCGAAATCAAGAAGCTCCATGGCTCTCAGGTTGATTTCGCCGCACTTAAGGGTAAGTGCCACCAGTTCATCAACTGTCAGATCCTTTCGAAGTATGGTTGCCATGGCTTCTTCGATATATGCGTATACAGCATCATCTTCCTGGCCGAGGATGGCAGCATGATCGGCATAGGCGGCAACACCTTTGAGACCAAACAGGATAATATGTTTAAGTGATTTGATGTCGGGGTTTTCGCCGTCGTCAGCATTCAAAGCAACGGTCTTGCCCTGTGCTACCAGACCGGCAAAGTCGCCGGCAGGGGTGAAGACGGCTGCTGCTTCATCAAAGTCAACTTTACCGCCGGCAGCCGCTATTTTTGCTTTTACTTCTTCGCGTTTGGCAGTAGTTTCTTTAATCAGGGCAACAATTCGGTCAGGATCGAAATCGACATTGGTCAGGGTAGAGAAGATGACTTCACAGAGGAATTTTCCAAGGCCCGGAGCACTTACACCTTTGGCGCGGGCTTCAACTGCATAAAGAGAGAGACCCTGTGCCGCATGGATAAGGAGATCCTGCAGGTCTGCAATCTCTTCCTTTTTGCCACAGACACCTATTGTTGTACAACCGGTTCCTTTTGCTGTCTGCTCACATTGATAACAAAACATAGTTTACATCCTCCGTTAGTATTGGGCTGCCTGTGACGGCAGCAGGTTTTGACAGATAGAATTGTTCGTGTTGTTTGTATATCTATCAGATTGTGGAGCGGCAGTCTTTGACTTAGATCAAGAGTTGTATTATTTTCAATCGAACCTTGTGCAAAATTTTATTTTGTGGCATTCCGAACAAAGTGAGGAATCTTATGGTTCTGTTTTTATTAGATTTCTCCCTGTGGTTGAAATGACAGATCGTGATTTAATCTTATTTTTGCAAGAGGCTCAAGCAACTTAAAACTTTCAACTTAAACCTATTTTTTAAAAATAAGGATGTTCATACAAAGTGCAATATTTCATGATTGTCATATCGTATTTTATCGGCGCTGTTCCCTTTGGGCTTGTACTGGGTAAAGCAGCCGGAATAGACGTCCGCAAGGACGGCAGCGGCAATATCGGAGCGACCAATGTCGCCCGTCTCGTTGGTAAAAAAATCGGCATTGTCACTCTGCTACTTGATGTGGCAAAAGGTTTTCTGCCAATGCTGGCGGCGGCAGGTCTCGGTGCTGGTGAAAATGCGATTTTACTCTGCGGCATAGCCGCCTTTGCAGGGCATCTTTATCCGGTGTATCTGAAATTGAAAGGCGGCAAGGGTGTTGCCACAGCACTCGGCGTGTTTCTTTATCTGGATCCGGCAGCAGTGGTTATATGTATCCTTTCCTTTGTTGCAGTGGTCGTTGTGTCCGGCTATGTCTCTGCCGGATCCCTTGTTGCCTCTGCTTTGATGCCGGTGCTGGTGCTTTTTCTCCGCGGCCCTGGAAATGTTGTTTGGTGTGCCCTTTTTATTGCTTTCCTGATATGGTTCAAGCACCGGGAAAATATTGTCAGGTTGTTACGCAGAGAGGAAAAAAGCTGGAAGAAGAAAAAAAATGGTACGTGTTCAGGTGGTGATATCAGATGACTAAAAAAGACTGGGAAAAAGTAACTGCGGCAAAGAAAATTCTCGAACTTGAAGACAAGGCAACCCTTGCCGATATTAAAAAGGCTTTTCGAAGAAAGTCAAAAAAGCATCATCCGGACCTTTCTGCGACAAATTCCAGCAGCGATAATGGCCGTACCATGCATAAGATATCTGAAGCGTATGAGGTGCTGATGCAATATTGCGGGAATTATAAATTCCCGCTGGTGCTGGAAGGAGGAGAGGACCTGGAGGCCGAAGACTGGTGGATGGATCGCTTCGGTCAGGATCCATTGTGGGGGAAGAAGTCTGATTGATAAATATCTCACAGAGATACAGAGGCACAGAGAAAAAGGTGTTAAACTTTGTGAGCTCTGGGCCTCTGTGAGAGCATATCTTAATTCATCAGCTTTTCATTGATAGTAACCTGCCCCTGTTTCATGAGGTGATCGAGCCAGGCGTCCAGCACTTCTGCCTGTTTTGCCTGGAGCATTTGGGTTTCAAAAGCCTCTTTGTCCTGCTGTATTTCCTGGCCGGGTTCTTTTAACTCCTTAAAACGAAAAACATAGAAGCTCCCTTCAGACTCAAAAATATTTTCCGGGTATGGTTTTTCGCTGGTCAGGCCAAGGCTCTGGGCAATCAGCTCCGGAGGCAGCGCATTGGCGGCCCTGTTGGTCCTGGAGAAATAAGGGGATTCCTTGAGTGTCTGTCCTGCTGCATTGATTGCTTCGGTAAAAGAAGACCCTTCTCGAGCTGCTTTTAATGCCTCCTCTGCTGCTGCGCGGGCAAGGCTCTTTGCTTCAGCATCTGTGAAGTCTTTGGTCACAGCCGCTTTTACCTCTTCAAGGGGAGGAACTTCCGGGTTTTTAACATCCTCGACAAAAAGTATTGAATAACCCTGGGGCGTTTCAATTAATGAGCTCAACTCTCCTTTCTGCAGATGAAAGGCGGTGTTTACCACGGTATGATTTGTAGCCAGGGCTTCCGGGGGCGATTTTCTCAGGAAAAAATCTGTTTCTGAAAGTGAAATCTCACCTGTTTCAGCAAATTTAGCCAGGCTGCCGGCAAGGATGATCATTTCGTAGGCCTTGTTGGCCTTTTCAAAGGATCTGTTGAGTGCCTCCTGGCGTTTGAGGGTGATTTCGATACGGTCTTTCGCTTCGTCCAGGCTCTGGGCACCCTCCGGTGACGTGAATTGCGCTTTATTTTGTTCGTAATACGACGCCATATCGGCAGCATCTATGGTAATCTGCTCCATCTCGTCTTTTACTGGAAATGAGATGTATTTTATTTTCACCTGGGGTTCAGTTTTATAGTTTGTTTTGTCTTTTTCAAAGAACTCGGCAAGTTTTTCTTCAGAGACTTCTACCTGTGAAATGAAACTGCTTCCCTGGAAGACGGCATAATCAACTCTTATTTCACTGTTTTCGTAGGCATAGCGGTCTTCAATTTCACCTGGGAGCACCTGGCTGAAGGACTGAAGCCTCTGAATGACCTTACTCACCATTAGATCAGATCGTGTTCCTGCTTCAAATTTTGTCGGTGTTAATCGGGAGCCTTTCAGGACTTCTTTGTATCTCAGTGCGTCAAAAACGCCGTTATTCTGAAAGATGGGCATGCTTTGAATAGCCTTCTGGACTTCCATGTCGCTGATAAAGATTCCCATTTCCTCTCCTCCCTGCTGCAGAAGGGCTTTCTGGATCAACTCATTGAGAACCTGCTGCTTCATGTTGAAGGCTTCGATAAAACCATCTGGGAGACTGCCGCCGAACTGGTTTCGATATTGCTCGACGATCTGGTTGAAGGCCTCCTGGTATTCCTGTACGGTGATTGCCTGGTCGTTCACCGTGGCAATGGCACTGCGGGCGCCGCTGTTGTTACCGCCCACACCCCAGAAGACAAAGACCACGATAATCATGAGAACTGTACCCTGAAGATAGGGAGACTGCGCTTTTCGGCGTAAAAGATCAAGCATGAGAAAAACTCCTAAAATTTAAAAAAGATGAAGTCGTAAACACTATAAGTTAACCACAGAGCACGCCGAGAGCACAGAGGTAAATAGTAAAAAAAAGATTTCTCTGTGTTCTCTGTGATCTCTGTGGTGAAAAAAAGATTTTTACGGCTTCATAAAAAGCTGGCATCGTAAAAACTTTAATCTGCCATGTCGACTATACCATTTACATTGGAAATGGCGAATATACCTTAATTACTTCACACTGGCAAGATTGTGTCCTGTGGAAATATTTACACGAAGGGGAACATCCAGGGTCATGACCGATTCCATGGCCTCTTTAACCAGCGTCTTTGTTTTTTCTATTTCTTCTTCCGGAACTTCGAAGACAAGTTCATCATGGATCTGGAGCAGCAGCTTGGCCTGGAGGCCGGCATTATGAAGCAGTGTGTCCGCCCGCAGGGTGGCGAGCTTGATGATGTCGGCTGCCGTTCCCTGGATCGGGGTGTTGATTGCGGTTCTTTCGGCAAATTCCCGCTTTGTTTTATTGCTGCTGTTGATATCGGGCAGCATGCGGCGCCGGTTTAGAAGAGTTGTGACATAGCCATCTTTTTTTGCCTGCTTCACAATGTCTTCCATAAACTCTTTTACCCCTGCATACAGTGTAAAATAGCGGTCAATAAAGGTCTGGGATTCCTTGCGGCTCAGGTTGAGCTGGCTGGAAAGGCCAAAAGCGCTCATGCCATAGACAATTCCGAAATTGATGGTCTTGGCGACCCGGCGCATCTGGGGAGTGATCAGGCTGCTGTTTACCCTGAAAATTTCCGCAGCTGTTATACTGTGGACGTCTTTACCTTCCCTGAAGGCGTGGAGCAGGGCTTTGTCCTGAGAATAGTGAGCCAGCACCCGCAGGTCGATCTGGGAGTAATCCGCAGCAAGAAAAAGCTGGCCTTGATCAGCAATAAACGCCTGTCTGATTCGCTGGCCTTCTGCCGTGCGGATCGGGATGTTCTGTAAATTCGGATTGCTGCTGCTCAGTCTTCCCGTGGCAGTCACGGTTTGGTTAAACGAAGTATGAATCCTGCCGGTCTGCGGATTAATCTGCGCGGTCAATTTGTCGACATAGGTTGTTTTCAGCTTGTTTAAACTGCGATGGGCAAGGATTGTGGCCGGAAGATCGTGATAGGCAGAGAGTTTTTCCAGCACCTTGACATCGGTCGAGTGGCCCGTTTTTGTTTTTCTGCCATGGGGGAGATTGAGTTTTTCAAAAAGAATTACACCCAGCTGCTTCGGTGAATTGATATTGAATTCTTCGCCGGCGAGAGAATAGATAGTTTTCTGGAGGGAATCCAGTTCGTGGGCAAATTCTCTGGAGAGGTCCGCAAGAATATCAGGGTTGACTTTGATTCCGGTTGTTTCCATGGCAGCCAGAATTGGAATAAGCGCAGTCTCCATATTGGTGAAGAGCTCCCAGAGACCGAGATCTTCGAGCTGGGGATGAAATAATTCCCAGAGAAGGAGGGAGGCGATAACATCTTCACAGGAGTAGTCTTTTGCCGCGTCAAGAGGGACGTATGCAAAAGCGTCAGGCCTTTTATCCTTTTCTGTCACCTGGCTGAATGATGTCATTTCCATATTCAGGTGTATTATGGCGAGGTCATCGAGTTTGTGACTGTGCCGGGAGGGGTCAAGCAGGTAGGAAGCTATAATGGTGTCAAGCATTGCCCCCTGGAGCTGGATTCCATGCTTGACCAGCACTTCATAGTCATATTTGAGATTGTGGCCGATCTTGGGTAGTTTCGGGTCTGTTAACAGCGGTTTAAGCGCAGACAATACCATTGCGGAATCCAGCTGGCCGGGGCAGAGTTCTCCTTCTTCAGATTTGTGGCCAAGGGGGATATACCAGGCTTCTCTGTTGTTAATGCACAGGGAAAGTCCCACAAGGTCAGCGGCAAGGGGGTCGAGGGAGGTGGTTTCCGTGTCAATGATTAGCTGAGACGCCTGTTTGAGAATTTTGATGAGTTCTTGCAGGTCTTTTTCATGCTGAATAAGCTTGAACGGTTTTGTCTCAATCCTGGTCGGCTGTTGGGTGGATTTGATAAGCGAGGTGAATTCAAGCTCTTTGTAGATATCCTGTAAGCGTTCCTGGTCGGGTTCCGGAAGACGGTAGGCCTCGATGTCTGTCGGGACAGGAATGTCATCTTTTAACCGTATGAGTTTCCGGGCCAGCAGGGCATTGTCCTGAAATTCAATGAGTCTTTCCTTGAGTTTTGATTTTTTTAAGGAATCAAGATGGTTGATTAGGTTATCCAGGGATTCATGTTCATTTATGAGCTTTTCGGCAGTTTTTGGTCCCACGCCGGGAACGCCGGGGATATTGTCTGAAGTGTCACCGATCAGGGCAAAGAGATCATTGAGTTTTTCCGGGGGGACATTGTATTTCTTCTGGATGGCCGCGCTGTCCATTAAGACATCACGCATGGGTTCCCACATGGTTATCCGGTCGTCAACCAGTTGCAGGAGATCCTTGTCTCCGGAAACGATAACGACGTGATGACCGGCCCTGGAAAGGGTTGTTGCCGAAGAGGCTATCAGGTCATCTGCCTCAAAATTTTGCTTTTCCAGGCAGAGAAAGTTGTTGGCCTCTGCAACCTGTTTTATATATGGAATCTGGCACTGGAGATCTTCCGGCATGGACGGGCGATGTGCTTTATATTCTGCATAGATTTCATTCCTGAAAGTCGGCCCTTTGGCGTCAAAAACCATGGCAAGATAGACGGGCTCTTTTTCTCGAAGAACACGCCGCAGGATACTTATGAAGCCGTAGACGGCATGGGTGGGAAGTCCCCTGCTGTTTGTCAGGGGTGAAATGGCATGATAGGCACGATAAATATAGGCACTGCCGTCTATTAAATATACTGTGTTTTTATTATTCATGGCAGGCCACTGTAACAGCCGCCAAATCTTTTATCAATAAGGGTGGAATGCCGATGTCATTTTTTGTTAAAGTTTACCCAAAGAAAGACGATATGGTAATTAGGCGAAGAGTTTAACATCAATAAAGGCCAATGCTATTATGAAGATTACAGATACAGTATTACCGTTGAAAGCAGACAACAAGATAGATGTCAGGAAATCAAAGACTGAAGATGTGTCCCGCAGCAATGCGGCTGAAGCATCAGATAAAGTTGAGATCTCCTCCGGATCCCGTGATGCTGTGAAAATGCAGGAAATCCTTCAGTCAACGCCTCCTGAGCGGGCAGAAATGGTTGAGGAACTCAGGGCGCAGATCGAAAGCGATGAATATTACGTCGATTCCCGCGAAATTGCCGGGAAAATGCTCATGAATCTTCTCGGTGAGCAATCGGTGTTGAACGAATAATCGTTTCCACCTCTATATTCTGTTTATTCAAGCCGGCCATTGAGCCGGCTTTTTTTGTGCCCAGGACAACTTTTTTCTAAAAATTTCCCGCAAGAGCTCACAGAGCCCCAGAGAAAAACCTCTGCGAACTCTGCGCCTCTGTGAGGGACTATATTTTTAGGGTATCCTTCATTATTTGGCAACCTGTTTCTCACCAAAAACCGGCCAGCACAGGTCGTATTTGTTCGGATCGAGGACAATCTGTTTTGCCAGGCGCTTGCTGCTGTTGAGGATAACAGGACCCAGGAGATTTGCGGTCATTTCCCTGGGCTTGCCCTGGGGAATAGTTAAGATGGTGAGGATTTCCTGATCCTGTTCAGATTGGATTTTTAGTTCTTCCTGAACACTTGCCGGTATGGGCGGAGTGTAGTCAAGATCCAGTAAAGCGGCGTGGATGATGACGAATGCAAGCTCCGGGTCATCCATTGACTGAAGCCACAGGAAAGGTGAGTCTGGTTTGCTGGGCAGCAGAAGAAAACGGCTGGAGTCAGGAAATCCGGGGAAGGGACTGGTCATGGAGATAATACGGTCCCTGTCGACTTCAATTTCTCCAAAACGACTGGTCTGCACCTTGTTTTTTTCTGCCTGTATATTGTCTGTGTTCACGGAAGTTACGGTCATTGGTTTTATTTCTTCAGAGGAAAAACATCATCGAGAGATGTAAGGTCCAGGGGAGTTTCCATGGCTGCCTTTTTGTTTTCTTCCACTATGCGCTGGTAAATTTCCTCACGGTGGATTGTAATATGGCCAGGCGCTTCTATACCGAGTTTTACTTGCCCAGCCTTGGTTTCAAGAATCTGGATTCGTACATTGTCAGCAACGATTATGGCCTCGCCTTCTTTTCGGGCAAGGATCAGCATCTATTGTCTCCCGTTCCTATAAATAGTCAACCAGGCTGAGCTGCATGGTTTTTGCGGCTGAATTAAGAGCAGCCTGGTAGGCAACTTCTTTTGCATTCAGGTTCATGATTGCTTCGATCATGTCAGTGTCCTGCTGGTTGGAAAGGTTTTCCTGTGTAGCGATTTCCAGGTTTGTATAGATCTGGCTCTGGACATCAATACGATTCGCTCTTGCTCCAAAGTCGGAGATATGGGTAGTGAGCCCTGTCATGGCATCATCCAGTTCGGTAAGAGACCGGTTGAGCGCTTGAAACTGCAGCTCCTGCTGTCTGATGCCGACGACATCCAGAAAGTTGCTGCCCTGGTCTGCGACAGACATGGTGTAGCGGTCCGGATCGCTTGTCTGTATTTCAAGGTGGCCGTCTGCGCTCCAGCCGGCAGTAATATTTGGAATGTCATTCATTCTCGAAGCTATATCTTCCAGAGAGTCAGTCGTTATATCCACAGGGATATAAATGGTAAAATCCTCGGGGGGATTGTGCGCATGGTCACTTACGGTAATGGAAAAGGATCCTGTTGTAAAGCTGCCTGCGTTGTCAAGGCCAGTGGCGCCGCTGTTCAGAGTAGCTGTTAAGTCAGAAGCCTCATGTATACCTTCGACCTGAGTATAGTTTCTGCCAAGTAAATTGTCTTCAAGTTTTATTAGGGCGGAGAATATGCCGGAATCCATGATTGTGTCCTGGCCATTTTTGGCCACGGCCATCGTGCTGTTTTTTCCAACCTTTATGTCCAGATTGTTTTCCCTGTCTCCTGCATAACGAACATTGCCGTCTTCTTTGGCAATGGTGACAACAGACAGCCTGCCGTCTCCTGCGGCATCAGCCAGTTCTCCGGTGACGAGGTTCCCGCCTTCAAGTCCAAGGGCGACCAGGCCAGGTTCTCCCGAAGTGGCATCTGATTCGAGCATGAATGACCGGTCAGAGTGAAGCTGTATTTTGCCGATGTAGACATTGCTGGAGGCAGAACCGTTGAAATTAGTAATGGTTTCACCGTTTGCACTGGTCACAACATGGATATTTCGACCGTCAACAGCTTTCAACTGTATTGTGCCGGAACTGTCTTTGGAGGCGGCCACACCGGTAGAGCCGATCTGGGCATTGATGGCATTAATCAAGGCGTTGTCACTGTCCCCGTCTAAAACGGCGGTAGTCGGGATGATACTGGTGCCGTTGATCACCAGGTCGCCAGCCAGGAGAGTTCCTGCTGAAACAGGTGCTGTGGCAGCAGGCATGGCTGGGGTTACTTCAGCGCTGACCCCTGTCTGGTCTGAGACCGCATTAATTGCTTCGGCCTTGGCCGCTGCAGAGCTGTCAGCAAAGAATGTTGACATTCCATCACCCACTGCTGCCGGAATATCAATCCCATTAATTTTGAGGTCATCGACGATAAGGGTGCTTGGGGTGCCGGTATCGGCGAGAGCCATTGCCGGGGTAGTGATTCGATAGTCGCTGACCAGGTCGGCAACAAAAGGGGTTGGTTCCTGATCGGTGTAGCCTGCAGTCCGGTATCCGCCAAAAATATATTTGCCATTTATCTGGGTATTGCCAAGAATAAGAGCCTGATCAATAAGGTTTCTGACAATAGGAGCCATATTGGCGCGGTCACCATCGGTCAGAGCAGAACTGAGGGCTTGAATGGTTGTTACTTTGGCTTCGGTGATCTGTTCCTTCATCTGTCTCAGGGAGCTTTCGCTAGCAGAAATTAAGGACTCCCCATAAATAAGGTTCTCCTGATACTGTCCCAACTCGGCCAGGCTCGACCGGAGTCCAAGGGCACTTACCAGGTTGACAGGATTATCGGATATTTTGGACATCTGCCTTCCCGAGGAGATCTGTCCATTAATATCAGCCATATCTGAGGTTATTCTGCTCAGATTGGTCTGAATCATGTTGTAAAGGGTGTTTAATGTCGTTCGCATAATCGTGTTATTGAGTTCTTTGAGTTATTGAGTTCCTTGAGTTGTAGAATTGTAGAGTTCCCATGTTGTTAACACAACGAACACAAAGAACTCAACAAACTCAATGAACTCTCATATTGTTTCAAGAAGAGTCAGCATCATTTCATCTGAGGCTGTAATAAGTTTTGCTGCCGCTGAGTAGGCGTGCTGAAATTTAATCAGGTTCGCCATTTCCTCGTCAAGTGAGACTCCGGAGGTGGAATCGCGCATTTCCTGCATCTGGATGGTTACCAGGGAGTTTGACTCAAGATCCCGGTTGACGGTACGGGTGTCGATTCCTATTTGAGCTATCAGCGCATTATAATGGCCGTCCAGAGTGTTGGTGGAACTTCCGATAAAGTGCACATATTCATCCCTCTGGATGTTGGTAATCTGCAGGGCGTTTGACTGGTCACCGGTAAAGACTTCACCATTGTCGTTTACCGTACCGGCTGTCAGAAATTCCACAGAGTCTTTTACTGTCTGGTTGACATCAAGGGTGCTGGCACTGGCTCCGGAGAAAAATGTGTTTATTCCGGCGGTGGCGAGGAAATTGGAATTGTCGCCGCCAAAAGCGAACTGGTGGTCCTGATCCGGGGTGAGGACCAGCTTGTTTTCGAATACGGAAGCCTCCACCCATGGCGGACTTTCACCGCTGGCATTGGTTATTGAAATGTTAATGGCTTCAGCCACATCGTAGAGATCATAGGCTCTTTCCATGGATACTTCGACCGGGATCGGCAGGGCCGGGGTTCCATCGGTATTGTACAGCCAGATTTTGAAGCTGCCGCCGTCTGTCTGGAGTTCATCTGCGTAATCATATCCCTGGAGAGATGCTGTTGCTGAAAGAAGGTTGTCACTGGTCTGATAATAGAGTTTGCCGTCGCCGCCAACATCGGTGGTGCTTATATCTCCTCCGTCCCAATTGAAGTGGGCCAGGAATTCATCGTTGGTCCCGGCATCGATATTGATGACGCCGCCATTGGCAAAGAGTGATAATTCCCCGGTATTATGGGTGGCATCAGCCACATATTCGCCATTGGTTAGACCAAGGTTGACTTCAAAAGCGTTGTACCCTGGAAGTGTAAGGTCGGTGTCAAGCCCTGAAAGGACTATTCTGGATTCGTCGCCAATATTGGTATTGCGCAATATGATGGATCCGGAGATTCCACCATTGTTGCCATCTCCAGCTACTGCTTCAATAGTAATTCTTGGCGGTATATTGCTCTGGACAGCGTTATGGGCATTAATAGCATCAGTTATAAAAGTCGCAACTTCTGTCGCCGTACCCGTGCCGACACCCGGTGTTGTACCGACAGTGAAATTTATATTTACACCGTTAATTGAAAAATCAATGGTATCTCCTGCTGCCAGGGTTGTTGCGCTGCCTGCTACCTGGGTAGTCATTTGTGCCTGGACGCCGGCCAGGGCATTGTTGATGGCCTGGGCTGCATTAAAGGTCTTGGCCATGGCAAGGCCATTGTTGGATACCCCGCCGTCTATTTTGTCAATATCCCTGTTGTTAATGGTAAAAGTACCGGCGGCGATGGTCTCGAAGGCCGTGCTGGTGTTTGTCGTTCCTCGGAGGAGAGCCGGATTGGCTGCTGTTTCAGAGCTGGTTAACATCTCCGAGAAACGAACAAGGCCGATCCCTTGGCTATGCTGCTGGTTTACTTCCCGGATTAAGGCATTTGCCATGGCATCAAGGCGGCCGAGATAATTTTCCGGCTGACCAAGGGCAATGTGATTAAAAACTTCAACAAAACCTCCTATCTTTCCACCCAAGAGCACCGGGTTGTCTAGGTCATGCCGGATCTCGGTACCTTTGCTGTTGCTGGATATCCATTGCATTGTATTGTTCGACCAGTCGACACTCCAGTGCTCGTTGTTTTCGACAAGGGCATGACCGTCTGCCATGAGAACGGTATAGGCACCGGAGCCTACTTCAAAATAGTTTATTTCCATCAGCTGGCCCAACTCTTTTACCATAAGATCGCGTTGATCCCGCAAGTCGTTCTGTTGACGAACCTCTGTTTCTGTTCCGGCAATCTGGGCATTGAGGGCGGCAATCTGTTTGGTCAGGGAATTGACATCGTTCACTGCGGATTGGAGGCTGATTCCAATGTCGCCGCGAACACGGTCTAGTTCTGAAGTCATGATGTGAAACTGTTCACTGATGAGTTCGGCCTGCTGGACTACGGAAACACGTGAAGAGAGGAGCTCTGCGTTGTTGGTAAGTGTCTGCCAGCCATTCCAGAATTCACTGAGGAGTTCATTGACAGCCATGCCGGGAGCCTCGTTAAAGGATGTTTCAACAATGCGTAAGGCCTGCTGTTTGGCTTCAAGGTTTCCCATTTGTGAGTTCTGGTCTATGAGCCGCTGGACCATAAACTGGTCGTAGTGACGGGATATTTTCTCAGCGCGTACACCATTCCCCAGGAAACCTACCGCCTCAGGAGAAGAAGTTGATGTGGTCAGGCTCAGGGTTTGTCGGGTGTAGCCGGGAGTATCCACGTTGGCGATATTGTGGCCGGAAACACCAATGGACATTTGGTGGGCAAGGAGAGCTTCCTTGGCAATATTGAGTATGCTGGAGACACCCGCCATGTTTAGACCTCTCTGCTCACAAGAGCTGGAGTGTTTTTACCCATCTGTTCCTTTCTGGACGTATTGTAGAGTGGATCACAAACGATACCTCTGCAGATGAGTGACACGGCATCATTCAGGTAGCCCAGGGTGTCACTGGTGAATTGTTGATTTATATGGTTGGCCGTTACAATAGCTGTACGAAGCCGGGAAAGTTTTTTCTGATATTCCTTGATGATGAGCCCCTCCTCCTGATTCAGAAACGGAATGGTCTCTGTAAGTTTTACAGGCTGAGGTGATTTTTCCTTTTCTCCGACGATGCGGTGCGTCACTTCCTGAATATTTTCATCCAGCCTCTGGATGCGGCTCAGATCCCTGTCTTTTTTCCTGGTAATTTCTACAAGTGCGGGAATATCCATGCTGACCAGTGCTTCTTTTTCTGCATCAAGCAGGCTGCAAAACTCGGTGGATAATTTTTCCTGGGCAGCCAGCATTTGACGCAGCTGGGCTATATGGGCATTGTTGTTATGAGAATGTTTTCTGTGTTCTGGTGTGTTCATATAGACCTTCTATTGTGTGAACTGAAAGTTTAAAGTTTCTAGTTTCAAGTTGAGGGATTCGCAAAAAGTCTTTTTTCACCACAGAGGGCACAGAGACCACAGAGAAATCTTTTATTACAAGAAGTTACCTCTGTGAGCTCTGTGCTCTCTGTGGTTAATGTGTAGTGTGTTATGGCTTTTTATTGGTAAGCTGTTCAAAGAGCAGCTGGCCCAGGCCCATGCCTTTGCCGTGGGCTATGTTTTTACTCAATTCTTCATCCAGCATGGACTGGTAGATTTTTTCTCCGTAACTTTTTTCAAACAGGCCGCCTTCCGGAACAGTCTTGCGCATTGAGGCCATCATTTTGTTCAGGATAATAGCCTCAAAATCTTTACAGGCCTTCTCCAGATCAGCCTCATCTGTGTTATCGGCTCTTTGGTCGATGTTCTTGAGTTGAATTGACGTTATTTCCATAGAATCATTGACCACAGAGCTCACAGAGGGCACAGAGAAAAATAAAAAAAACCTCTGTGAGCTCTGTGGACTCTGTGGTTTTAAATTATTTCCAGTTCGGCCTGCAAAGCCCCGGCGGCTTTAATAGACTGCAGGATGGCAATCAGGTCCCGTGGCGTAACTCCGACGGAGTTCAGGGCCTGGACAAGGTCTCCCAGGGTTACACCGGCTTCGAGGCCCACCATTTTATTGTTCTGCTCTTCAGCGGAAACGGTGATTTCGTCATTAGGAGAAAAGGGCGCAGGTTCTGCGCTCACCTGGACATTTAAATTGCCGTGGGCCACGGCCAGTGCACTTATGGAGACATTTTCACCCATGACAACGGTTCCAGTCCGCTCGTCAACAATGACTCTGGCGGTATAGTCCGGCAGTACCTCAAGGGTTTCCAAGTCTGCCAGCAGGGTGATTTCATTATTGCGGTATTCATCAGGAACACGGATGCTCACTGTGGAGCCGTCCTGTGCCTTGGCGTATTTCCCCCCGAGAAAAGCGTCGATTGCCCTGACAGTTCGGGTGACTGTTGTGAAGTCCGGTTTGTCCAGATGGAGGATAAATTCATCTTTTCCTGCAAAGGAAACAGGAACCTCACGCTCTACAGTGGCACCATTGGGAATCCTGGCAACATTGACATGGTTTTTCTGCACGGAGCCCTGCTGGCCACCTCTGAATTCAAACCCGCCAATACTGATAGGTCCCTGGGCAACGGCATAGACTTCACCGTTCAGGGCTTTTAACTGTGTGGCAATGAGGGTTCCTCCCTGGAGAGAGGATGCGTCTCCCAGGGCAGATAGGGTGACATCGATGTTCTGTCCTGTTTTGATAAATGGTGGCAGGGAGGCTGTGACCATGACGCCGGCAACATTTTTTACTTTAATGTCATCTTTGTTGACATAGATGTTGAGGTTCTCCAGCATGTTTACCAGAGCCTGGCCGGTAAACGGAGATTTGCTGCCATCGCCCGTGCCGTCAAGACCAACAACAAGACCGTAGCCAATAAGCTGATTGGTCCGCGCGCCTTTTACAGAGGTGAGATCCTTCAGGCGCACCGCTCCAACGTCATCAAAGGAGAGCAGAACAAAGAGAGCAATGGTGAGGCTCGTGGTTAAGAGTGTTATATGTCGTTTCATGAAATAAAAACTCCAGGGAAAAATTTTCCTAGTTTCGATTTTTCTCTCACAGAGTTCACAGAGGCACTGAGAAAATCTCTGTGCTCTCTGAGCCTCTGTGAGAGAATTTGAAGCCGGCTGTTTCTCAAAACGGCCAGACAACATCCAAAGTCCTGGCGAGCCACCCGGGATTCTGTTTTTCAGCAAGGACTCCCACTCCACCGTATTCAATGCGGGCATCGGCAATATGGGAGGATTTGATGCTGTTGTCAGGGGAAATATCCTGTGGCCGTACCATTCCTGAAAGAATGATATGCTGCGTTTCGTTGTTAACCTTTATTTCCCGGAAACCGCGGATTATGAGGTTGCCGTCCATGGTCTTGTCAATTACCCGGGCGGAAATAGTGGCCGTTACTGTGCTGTTGCGTGATGTCTCGCCTTTTCCTTCAAAGTCATTGGTAAGATTTGCGCCAATGGTCTGTGATCCGGGGATATTCGGATCCTGCAGATGCATCCAGCTGGCAAACCGGAAAAGATAGGTGAGGTCGCCGCTGACAGTTGATTCCCTTTCTGTTTTGGTTTTGGCGTTTTTCTTGCCGCTTGATGTTTCAACGATATTCACCACCAGGATGTCGCCTATCTGGTGGGCCCTGTTATCCTGGTATAAATTCATGGCGCGGTCATTATAGAGAGATCCCTCGGCGGGTTGGGCCTTTGCCGTTTTGACAGTTGGAATGCTCATGCGTTCAGGAAGGATGTCTTTCTGTGATGCGTTCTGGGAAAGAGAGGTGCAGCCTGCCTGGCAAAGAATGAGGATGACAGCAATAAGAGTGTAGTGCATAAGTTGTCCTTGATAAGTCTGCGATAACAATTCAGCCAAACGCTAATAAGTTTCAAATTCTCAATAATGTAACTATGCAGCAGTGCTCCAGGTGGGTGCAAGCGGGGCTACGCACTACAGTGAACCTGTGTAAGTAGACCCGATCGTACGCAAATGGGGTGCTGATGCATAGTTAGAGTCGGTTTCGACAAGCCCTTCGTCAATAACTCGGGCATAAATGACACGTCTGCTCATGAGGTTTTTGACCTTGATCATGTCACCTTCAAAACCTGTATTTTTGACTTCTCCAGGTGCGGTTACCTGCAGGGAGCCATGACGGGCTATAATGGTGACATGGTCTCCCCTGTTTACCAGGGGTGGTTTTTTCACGAGTCGATTGTGAAAAATTGCCCCCGGCTGGATCGTGGTTTTTGTCATTTTGCCAACAACAAGGTCGGTCTCCTGGATGACGCTTTCATCCATCATCGACACATTACGATAAGCGGTTGTGATGTCTTCTTCGGTAATGGCTGTATTCCTTGGTATTCGTTTGGAGGCAATGACAACATCTCCAAAGAAAAGGACATCGGCGTCCATCTTGACCGTGGTGATATCCTTGCCGTCAGCAGTGAAGACAATGGAGACATACTTTTTGCCTGGATACCGTTCCGGGATGATTGAAATCAGGCGATAGCCTGTTGTCTCGCCGGTGTATACAAGCTGCTTTGGTTCGGAGGAAAAAGAGTTGATTTTTAGGTCTCCCTGCAGCCATGAAACATCGTTTGCAATAATTTCCTTGAATATTTCCTTGAATGCACCCTGTTCGAGAATCCGGGTCTTTCCTGGTTGCAGTACTTCTATCTCGCTGCTCCAGGCCAAACCAGGGCTAGTGAAGAGAAAGACTGCTATCAAAAGAAAAATACGGTGCATATGAATCCTATCGGATCAGGTTGTTGGCAATTTCAAGCAGCTGGTCTGCTGTTGTTATGCCCTTTGAATTTGACTCAAAAGCTCTCTGGGTCACAATAAGATTGACCATCTCTTCCGTGACGTTGACGTTGGAGCTTTCGAGAGTATATTGGCCAATGGTGCCAAGGCCTTCTGTGCCGGGATTCGCTTCAAGAGGGTCTCCTGATGCTTCAGTGGGCAGATAGAGGTTGCTCCCTGTTGATTTAAGGCCGGCAGGGTTGATAAAACCGATAACAGTGAGCTGCTGAGAGGCGAGGACATCTGAATTGGCATCAAGAGCTGTAATCATGCCGCCGGAGTCAATTTCGACAATAACAGCATCTGCTGGAATGGAGAATTCCGGTTGCAGCCGATCGCCGTTGGCCGTGACGATAAATCCATCACTGTCTTTTTTGAAAGAGCCGTCCCGCGTGTAAAACTCTTCACCGTTCCTGATAATCTTGAAAAACCCTCGGCCTTGAATGGCCATATCAAGGTCATTGTTGGTGAGAACAAAATCACCCTGGGTAAATATTTTTTGTACGGCGCTAGGGCGAACACCCATCCCGACTTGGATGCCGGTAGGAACCTGCCCGCCGCCGACTGTCTCGGCACCGGCAGCCCTGAGGGTCTGGTAAAACAGATCTTCGAACTGTGAAGTGCTCTTCTTGAAACCGGTGGTGTTGACATTGGCCAGGTTGTTGGACACCACATCAAGCTGCAGTTCCTGAGCGTTCATCCCGGTAGTTGATGTATACAGTGAACGGATCATCTCTATTTTTCTCCATTTTTTTTCATGAGAAGTCAAAAAACTGATTTTTTTCTTTTCTCTGGGGTCTCTGAGGCTCTGTGAGAGACAAATTACGTCAATTTTCCGACACTATTGATGGCCTTACTGTCCATTTCGTCAAAGGTTCGGATAACTTTTTGCTGTGTTTCATAGGCCCTGTGCAGTTTCAGCATATTGGCCATTTCAGACACGGTGTTTACGTTTGAACCTTCCAGGGATCCCTGTTGTATTTGAAAATTAGCTGCCGCTATTTCCTGGCCGGTATCTGAGAGCCGAAAGAGATTTGTGCCGTCTTTCTCCAGGGAGTCTCCATCTGCAAAGGCTGCTATTGCAAGGCGCCCAACCGTCTGGTTGTCGACCAGAAAGGTTCCGTCCTGGCTGACGGAGATATCATCACCGTTTATGACAATAGGGCCACCTTCTCCCAGAACAAGATGACCCTGGGGCGTTACCATTTGCCCCTGGCTGTTCGTTGTGAATCTTCCGGCTCTGCTGTAGCGGATTCCGTCGGGAGTCTGGATCCGGAAAAAACCATCGCCGCTGATCATGAAATCAAGGGGATTGCCTGTGACCTCAGCGGAGCCCTGGTCCTGGTTTGTGACCAGTTTCAGGGCCTTCCCGACCCTCTGTCTGTTATCGTTGGCGGTGTAGAGCATCTCCCAGAAAGTGATGTCTTCACGCTTGTAGCCGCTGGTGTCGATATTGGCCAGATTGTTGGTCACCTGGTTAAGTCGCTGGGTCTGGGCCAGCATGGTTTCGGTGCTTTCCAGCAGGCCGAGTTTGTTGCTTATGAACATAGAGAGCTCCGTAAAAAAATGTATTTGGTTCACTGTTGTGCAACTCGTGTGCCACGTGAAAAAAACATCAAAGGAGACTGGGTCGTGCGGATGGCGTGCTGGGGGATAAATCAGGTTATTGAATTAACTCAGAGGGTTAGCAGGGTTAGGTCTTTTCTTTGTGAGGTTGTTGGGGCGGGGGTTCTCCTGTGCTGCAGGGAAGAATTTGCCTAGCGGGATAAGGGTCAGGAAGGATACGATTTGTTGGTTCTGTATATAAAAGCAAGGACCTCGGCTACCGCGATATATGCGGCAGGAGGAATCTCTTCGTTGAGTTCCAGTTTGGAGAGGATGTTGACAAGATCACTGTCTTCATGGATTGGGATGTTGTGCTTTTTGGCCAGCTCCAGCAACTTTTCCGCCAGAAGGCCGGCGCCTTTGCCGACAATCTTCGGAGATGCTTCTTTCTCCGGGTCATAACGCAGCGCAACAGCCTTTTTTCGGGATGCCTTCTTGTCAGATTGGTTTTTCATAGCTATCATACCTTTAACTTAAAACTTAAAACTTTCAACTTAAAACTGTCATTGAAATATCGCCCTGTCAACCATTTTCCCCTTTCATGAATTCATGATATTACCCCTTCTGGAACCCGCACTGTTCGTCAAACGCTATAAACGTTTTCTTGTCGATGTGGAAATGGCAGATGGATCAATTCTTACAGTCCATTGCCCGAATACCGGCAGTATGCGCGGCTGTCTCAGTCCCAAGAGCCCGGTGATGCTGTCACGGTCAGACAGCCCGACCCGCAAATATCCTCATACTTTGGAAATGATCCAGGTCGATGGAAACTGGGTGGGAATTAATACAAGCCGGACGAATCATCTGGTTCGGGAAGCAATAGAAAATGGAATAATCCATGAATTTGGCAAGGTGGGTGATATTAAAGCCGAGGTCAAGGTGTCAGGCAAAAGTCGACTTGACTTTTTGCTGCAGCGGGTAGACAATCAATTATATGTGGAAGTCAAAAACTGCACCCTGGTTGAAAATGGCACAGCCATGTTCCCGGATGCGGTCACTGAGAGGGGAACCAAACATCTTCGAGAACTTATCGATTTGAAGGGGCAAGGGTTTGACGCAGCAGTTTTTTTCTGCGTACAAAGAATGGATGGCCAGGAATTTGCCCCTGCCGCTCACATTGACCCGCTCTATGCAGCCACTCTGGCTGAAGCCGCTGCCGCCGGCGTCATGGTAGTAGCCTATCAGGCAACAGTCGGGCCTGAAGAAATAAAGATCACCCATGCTCTGCCGGTGAGATTATGAAATGTCACACAGAGCTCACAGAGACACCGAGGAAAAAGCTCTGGGAACTCTGTGCCGCTGGGAGGTAATGAATATAGAAAGCGATACGTATATGAACCCCAAAGCCGTTATCCTTCTTAGTGGAGGACTTGATTCGACAACTGTTCTGGCTCTTGCCCGCAGTCAGGGATACGAGTGTTATTGTCTCAGTTTTTCCTATGGTCAGCGTCAGACGATTGAGCTTGAAAAAGCAAAAGAGACAGCCCGGCGAATGGGGGCTGCTTCACACCTTGTTTTAAATCTCGACCTGGATAAAATAGGCGGTTCAGCTCTTACAACGGAAATAGCTGTTCCCAAGAGGCGAACTGAAGCTGAAATGGAACAAACCATTCCGGTGACCTATGTTCCCGGGCGGAATACTATTTTTCTCTCCCATGCCGTTGCCTGGGCCGAAGTGGTTGGAGCCTTTGATATTTTTATCGGGATTAATGTTCTTGACTACTCCGGTTATCCTGATTGCCGGCCTGCATACCTTGACGCAATGGAAAAGGTTGCCAACCTGGGTACACGGGCCGGAGTGGAGTCGGGGAAGGTGTTTCGGTTTCACGCTCCGTTAATGAAACTTACCAAGAAGGAAATTATTGAAAGGGGAACTGCTCTGGGCGTTGATTACAGATATACCCACAGCTGCTATGACCCCGATGAGGCCGGCAATGCCTGCGGGCAGTGTGATTCCTGCCAGCTGCGCTTAAAAGGGTTTGCCGAGGCCGGCTTAACAGATCCCGTATCGTATCAAGAATCAGGTTCTGAAAAT
>JACKQG010002894.1_pt1 | contig 21764 bp, 16 predicted proteins | sample 8237621 | NCBI WGS metagenome assembly JACKQG01 (sample SAMN15677084, study PRJNA649215) | marine metagenome | biome: marine; feature: Black Sea; material: saline water; isolation source: suspended particulate matter (SPM) from the Black Sea western gyre | collected 2013-06-09/2013-06-10 | depth... | reverse complement strand
CGGTAATGTCATTGGAAATTTCATCAAGCGTATATCCCACGGCCAGCTTGGCGGCTATTTTGGCAATCGGAAAACCGGTGGCTTTGGATGCCAGGGCCGAGCTGCGCGAAACCCTGGGATTCATCTCAATCACGATCAATTCTCCGTTTTCAGGATTGACGGCGAATTGAACATTGGAGCCTCCGGTATCCACGCCAATCTCCCTTATAACGGCGATGGATGCATTCCGCATCACCTGGTATTCCTTATCGGAAAGCGTCTGGGCCGGCGCCACCGTAATGCTGTCGCCGGTGTGGATTCCCATGGGGTCCATGTTTTCAATGCTGCAGATTATAACAACATTATCATTATGATCCCGCATAACCTCTAATTCGTATTCCTTCCAACCCAGAACGGATTCCTCCAACATTACCTGCCCGGTGAGGCTGGCATCGATTCCGGTTTTGGCCACTTTTTCCAGATCTTCGGGATTATAGGCGACCCCGCCGCCGGTACCACCTAAGGTAAAACTGGGACGCACGATGATCGGAAATCCGATTTCACCGGCAACGGCGCGGACCGTTTCCATATCGGTTGCAAAACCGCTTTTAGGCAGACGCAGTCCGATATTCTCCATGGCGTTGCGAAAAAGTTCCCTGCTTTCGGCCTTTTCAATCGACTCGATTGAGGCTCCGATCATTTCAACCCCGTATTTGTCGAGGAGACCCATTCTGGCAAGCTCCACGGCCGTATTGAGACCTGTTTGGCCGCCTATGGTCGGAAGCAGGGCACAGGGACGTTCTCTTTCGATTATTTTGGCAACCGTCTGAGGAACAACCGGTTCAATATACGTGCGATCAGCCGTTTCCGGATCGGTCATAATCGTAGCGGGATTGCTGTTGACCAGAACGACTTCATACCCTTCTTCTTTCAAGGCCTTACAGGCCTGAGTGCCGGAGTAATCAAATTCACACGCCTGGCCGATGATAATCGGGCCGGCACCGATGATGAGGATCTTGTGTATGTCGTTGCGTTTAGGCATTGTATTTCTATGGCAAAAAATTGTATCTCACGCAAAGACGCAAAGAGCGCAAAGTTAAAGATTTTTTATTTTCCGTTGACCCCGCTTATAGCGCGACAGGGACGCCGGAAAATAAACGGAAATCCCGCTAAAAGCGGGGCAACTCGTAACCTGAGACTCCTAACCCGCAACCCTTAACTTGTATCCTGCATCCTGTATCGTGCATCCAGCATCCAGCATCCAGTATCCAGCATCATGAACTCTGAATCATAGTTTTAAATTCTTCAAACAGGTAGCGGGCGTCGTGAGGGCCGGGGGATGCTTCGGGATGGTACTGGGCCGTAAAGATAGGGTGTTCCCGGTGCCGGAAGCCCTCCAGGGTGTTATCGTTCAAGTTGATGTGCGTTATTTCAACATTTTTGCCCTTCAGGCTCTCTATATCTACTGCAAACCCGTGATTTTGAGACGTTATTTCGACCCTGCCGGTTACCAGATTTTTAACCGGCTGATTGGTGCCGCGATGTCCGAATTTTAATTTGAAGGTTCTGCCTCCCAGAGCCAGCCCTAACAGCTGATGCCCCAGACAAATGCCGAACATGGGAACATATCCAACAAGTGCCCGGATGGTCTCGATGGCATAGGTCACCGGCTCAGGATCTCCGGGACCGTTTGATAAAAAAACTCCATCAGGTTCCATGGCACGGATAACATCGGCTCCGGTTGCGGCTGGTACCACAACAACTTCAAACCCGGTCTGCTCAAGACATCTTAAAATATTATATTTAATCCCGAAATCAAAGGCCGCTACCCTTAGCTTTCCCCCTTTGTGCTTCCAGATATTGCGGTCTAAAACGATGTCGTCTTGCTGCCCAAAAACCGGTTTTCCGTCAATCCAGCCATAAGGAGCCTTGGTAGTAACCTCTTGGGCAAGATCCTGTCCCACCATTTGCGGTATCTGCCGGGCCCGTTCAACACACGCTGTAGGATCAAGATTCTCTGTGGAAATAAAGGCCCGCATGGCCCCTGCCTCGCGAATATGTCTGGTCAGGGCCCGGGTATCGAGTTCTTCCAGGCCCAGCACACCCTGTGCTTTAAGGTAAGCGGCCAGCGAGGATGTAGACCTGTAGTTGCTCGGAAAATCTTGATATTCTCTTACCAGAAAACCGGCAACCTGGATGCGGTCCGACTCAACATCCTCGTCATTGACACCGTAGTTTCCCACCAAAGGATAGGTCATGGTCACAATCTGTCCGCTGTAAGACGGATCGGTAAGCACCTCCTGGTAACCGGTCATGGCGGTATTAAAGACCACTTCTCCCCAGGCTTCACCGGACCCGGTAAAGCTGCGGCACTCAAACGTTCGTCCGTCTTCAAGGGCTAATATTGCTTTCATTTCTCTTATTAGATCCCGCAAGCGTGCTTGGGGGAGTTTCATAAAATCTTAACACGATTTTATTTAGTCCTGAAAAACCTGGTTCTTTGGGCCAGGATTCTTTACTCAAGAGGTTCATTTTCAACAAGATCCCAAATGCCGCAGGGGCAGGCATTGGCACAGAAGCCGCAACCGATGCATCTGGATTCATCCACAACAATCTCAAAATCCTTATTTTCTGTTTCCTGTCTGCTGAGGGCGGCCTGGGGGCATAACGTAACACAGATGCCGCAGTCTCGGCAGGCTCCGCAGGATAAACATTCCGACCCGCATTGATCAACATCTTTAAAACTGGTTATCCGGGGATCAAAATATTCCACCGTCATGCGTTCATGGTCTATCATCTGCCGCGTAGCGGTCGATAACCGCCGTCCTTGCAGAATACCATTGATGGCTTCTGCCACCTTGCGACCGGCGCCGATGGCATCGGTTAAAAGTCCCGGTCTGACAACATCTCCAATGGCAAATAATTTGGGGTCCGTAGTCTGGTAGAACTCATCGACTACTATAAACCCACGTTCCGTTGCCACGTCTTCGGGAAGGAATTCAAGATCCGGCCTGTCACCGATGGAGATGACCACGATATCGGCCGGAATAATCTCCCCGGTGGTCAATTTTACACCTTTTGGGGAAATTTCCTCTGTAAAGCAGGGCCATTTGAATACGGCCCCCACAGCCTCGGCATCCTGCCTTTCCTTGCCAAAAGAGAGGGGTTCCTGGATATCTATAAGAGTAATCTTTTCAGCACCCAACCTATGGGCTTCGGTAGCGACGTCGCATCCGACATTGCCGGCACCGATGATAACCAGGCGTTTGCCTACCTTGATCTTGCCGGCTTTGGCCTGCACAAGAAAATCGAGGGCAGGTATCGCCCTTTCCATCCCGGGAACAGGCAGGATTATGGGCTTTTGGGCACCTGTAGCGATAACTAAGAAGTCGACGTCTTCGCGCAGCTGTTCCACCTCTTTGCGTTCCATGCGCTGCTGAAGATGAACGTGCGGGAGGACTTTTTTGACCCGCGCCAGTTCCGTATTGACAATCTCTTCCGGAACGCGGCTGTCCGGAACTACCGCAGTAATTTTTCCTCCCAATCTTTTTGCCATGTCATAAACCGTTACGTAATGTCCGCCTTGTCGCAACTGCCAGGCAACCGAAATGCCGGCTGGACCACCGCCGATAACGGCAATGCGTTTGCCGCTTTCCGGCGGCAGTTCCGGAAGATTTGCAGCAATGCTGGCCTTACCGAGTTGCTGCACATCAACCGGAGTCATAAATGAAGATTGCCGGGTGCACGACTGGACGCAGAGATTGGGGCAGAGGTACCCGCACACTGTGGCCGGAAACGGCGTGTAGGCCAGGGCTAAATCTACGGCTTCATCCACCCGCCCTTCCCGGATCAAGCGCCAGCGTTCCTGTATCGGTATCCCGGTAGGACAGGTAGCTTCACAGGGGGCCACATATTTACGGTTTTCCCATACAGGAACAAAACGACGCAAATGACCGGTCGTAATAAGCGCAATGGGGCTCTTGTCCAGATCGGTCAAATCACCTATTAATCCCCCTGTGCCAAGTTCTTGGTCCCAAACTTCCGTGCGAAAGGATTCCATGGAACGCTTGCGGCGGCCCATCTTTTCCTGGGGGGTTCGGACAACCAAAAGCTGCCACTGGCCGGGGTCGGAAAGGTTCTCAAAAAGCTCGGGCCGTTTAATAGCTTCCAGATAGATTTTAAGGTTTTTTAACAGCCACTGCCACGACTCTTCCTCGATAGGCACAATTTTGGCGTCCGCTTGACTGAAACCTTTATGGGGGCCGCGGAAAAAAACTTTCCCACCTACCATTCCCACTAGGGGTCGATATCCCAAAATGTTGGCGGGAGTTTGAGCCTCAAATCCACACACAACGGTAATACCGCCTGCCATGAACTCTCCAAAATAATCGCCTACGGATCCAAGAACCCATAACTCCGGCGGTTCAAAGCGGGGGTTGTGTTTTGTCATGGTCATTGCCCGGGCACCGAGATTTCCGGCAACATAAACCTTACCCTGGGCCATGCCGTTGGCCACGCCATTGGCGGCATTGCCATGCACAACGATCCGTGCTCCCGCATTCAGCCAGCCCACATCATCGGAAGCAGGTCCCACGACCTCAATGCATGTATTGGGGAACCCAAAAGATCCCACCCGCTGTCCGGGATATCCGGTTATTTTGACATAAATTTTCTCATGCCCGGCTTTCCAAAGCCTTCCGCCGATGCCATGCTGTCCAAACGCTTCGATTTCCAGATATCTGTGACCTGAGGCCAACGCTTCCTGTGTTATTTCTTCCAGAACCCGTGAATCAATACGTTTATTGTACTTTTTACCTGAAATGAAATAGTATTGGTCATCGTTCATATGGTTGCTCCAAATTAAACGACATATTTAATATTGAGACGCTCGGCGGCATTATAATCACTAATCCCTAACGCGTCGGACATTCCGATGGGCAAAGATGTCGATCGTCCCAGCGGAGCAAAAATCTTGCGCAGTTCTGTGTCAAAACCCAAAAAAACATCCACGATACGCTGGGCCACCTGATCCACATCAAGGCGACGGTACAGACGGGGGTCTTGAGAGGTTATTCCTTTTGGACACAGACCGATATTGCAGATATTGCACCTGTCGGATTCCGATCCCAAACATCCGGCCGCCGCCTGCATAATGTATTTGCCGACCTGAACACCACTGGCTCCCAACATAATCAGGACGGCGGCATTAGCTGCCATATTCCCTTTTTTACCAACTCCTCCGCCGGCAAACAGCGGGATTTCGTTTTGTTTACCCACCGTCACCAGGTTCAGGTAGCAGTCACGTATATTGCTCGCAATGGGATGCCCCATGTGGTTCATGGATACATTGTAGGCCGCACCGGTGCCACCGTCTTCACCATCAATGGCCAGGCTGGCTGCATATGGGTTGCGTGTCAGGTTGTTTAAGACGGCGAGCGCAGTTGATGTTCCTGATATTTTGGGATATACGGGAACCCTGAATCCCCAGGCCATATACATGGACTGTATCATCTTGGCCACGGACTCCTCTATCGAATATTGTGTCTGATGTGTAGGGGGGCTGGGAAGGCTCACACCGCTGGGCACACCCCGTATCGCTGCAATCAGCTTGTTTACCTTGTACCACATCAGAAGTCCGCCATCCCCTGGTTTGGCTCCCTGACCGTATTTTATCTCAATGGCACAGGGGTCTGTCTTCATTTCCGGTATGGCATGAATAATTTCATCCCAGCCGAAATATCCGCTGGCGATCTGCAGGATAACATATTTCAAAAATCGGCTGCGAAGAAGTCTCGGCGGGCATCCGCCTTCACCGGTACAGATGCGAACCGGCATCCCCAGCTCTTCGTTCAGATAGGCCACTCCCAGTTGCAGGCCTTCCCACATGGTTGGCGATAAGGCTCCGAAAGACATCCCTCCGATAATTAGGGGGTAAATTTCTCTGACAGGAGGTATCCAGCCGTTCTCACTGACAAATCTCATATTATCTTCGGGCGGCAATATCCTCCCCAAAAGAGATGTGATTGCAAATTCGTGGCGTCCTGCATCCAGGGCAGGGTCGGTAAGCATGGAAATTCTGATAAACTTTATCTGATCCAGAAGACCATCGGCGACATTGCGCCTTCCGCCGCGCCGCCAGGGTTGGCCGCCACGATCCAAATGAAATTTTAATTTATCGACTTCATCACTTTTAGCCGGAATAATCGCATCATTGGGACAGACCATAGTACACATGGCGCATCCGACACACCGGTAGGCGGGATCGGTTTTCTGGCGTATGCCGTAATAAAATGTGTGCTTATTTGACGATATTTCCCCGGGTTCAAGGGATACTTGTAGCGCCCGCTGGCGGAATACGCCCAATTCAATGGCATTAACGGGGCACACGGCCGTGCATTGACCGCAAAGGGTACATTTATCCTTATCCCAGAGAATCTGCCACGGCAGATCTTTGATACTTAGTGACGAAGGGGTAATGGGTCTGTTTGAGAACATATTTTAACCTCCTGACGATCCGGACCCACGCTGACGGTATCCAGATACATGGGTTGAAAGTCCCGGCTTTTATCGCGATAAGGGATTGCAAAATCAAGACCGCAGACTTCCGAGGCAAAGGCGAACAGGCCTTTCCTGCCTCCCGCCACACCGGGCCGGAGTTTTTTGCGATCCTGCACCATGAAAATCGAGTTGTCGGGCAGACATCCGATGACACAATTGGGCCCGTCTATAATCAGTTTCCTGCAGGATTGCTTCAGGTGCTTCAAGAATTCACCGCTGGGGTGATCTTTAAGATCTTCATTTTCAAGCGGCGTTATGACGTGCTTATAAGTTTCGAGACCAAGTCCCAGCGCTGAAAAGGTGTAATGGAGAATATGGGTAAAGACTTCCGAGTCTGATTGATAGCCGGTGTATCCGGGAAAATTCCGTGACGTCAGAAACCTGCTAATGGGAAAAAAGGCGGTATTCTCTCCATTGGTCATGGTTGAAAACCCCTGGATAAAGAAAGGATGACAGGCATACAGATTGATTTCGTAGTTGGTGTTCTGCCGGCCCTGGGCCATAATTACCCGAGCGTCAAGCGATTTGCGGTCGAGCTGCAGGTATTCGGCCACTTCCAGGGGGTCCCCTATTTCCTTGATCATGATTGTGTCGGGCCAGAATGAAAATACGATCATATCGTTTTTTTCTTCACCCATTTTCCGGAGTTCAAGCCGTATCTGCATTAGTCGAGCCTGTAGCTGTTCCGGACTGAAATCGTCCCATTCCTCAGGATACTCGTAAGCTCGCACCAGATACATATCCCGTTTAGGCACACCTTGCGGAGGAGTTTTAGGCACTTTCAGGGTCACCTTATATTTGGTCATAAAACCAATATCTATCATGTACCTGTCCAGACGCTTTAATCCCTGGTCGCTGAAAATACCTGACAGTATGGGGGCATCTTTGATTTGTTCAAAAGGACCGCCCAGATCACGCAGCAACAGCCCGACGCCGGAACCGTCATGCCCCTCACGCATAACATCCAGCGCCTCCAGAGCGACCATGGGAGACACGGGATCATCGCTGGTTATGGCAATTAATCGGCACATTTATACACCCTCCTTTTTAAAACCTGGTTTTTATTTATTTTACAACATCGTACTTTAAAACTAAAAAAGCGTCTTTGCCGGTGAGCGGCATCCAGACGCCTTTGTCATGTATAAAAACTCGGCACATCATTGTACAAAGTTTTTTAGAAACTTTCAAATTATTTTTTTGCTTACTAGTTGTCAAGCAATATTTGCAGTATAGTAGAATTTCGGCCATGCACACTCGTTATGATTTCTTGCGCAATCGTAATCTTCAATCCTACTAAATAAGCAATTTAGGTGCCATCACCACCTCAAAACATATAAATCTATAAAAATCAAAAGTATATATCTGCCGGGAATGAAATGCTGACATGCCTGAAATACATTTTTGTCATAAATCAGCAGGTTGAATTACAAAAATGTAACTCGACGGGTGACAACCAACCGTTTCACCATACGCAAACCTGTATAAGAGTTGACACTTGGACGGCTCTTTTTTATTATGCGTAAATTAAACTTCGTCATTCACCAGACAAAAATGACCGTAGGCCTTTATATACTGCGGGATTTCACAAAAATTGAACATCCGGTCGGTCTGGGTTAGGAGGTTTCCGCCTTCGCCGGGCTACGGCGGGACAGGCAGGGTTCAGCGTTCAGCCTGCGACAAGCTCAGCCGAGTCGGGTTAATCGCTTTCAGCCGTCGTAGCCACTATGGCGAAGTCTGCTCGCGCTTTTTTTATATACCATTGATTCCATAGAGATAATTAAATGAGGGAGTCTACCTCTGAACCTTTGAACGTTGAACCTTTGAACCCAGCTATAGTCGGTATCTTTACAGGAAAACACATGCCAAGCATCTCATCAGTAAAGACTCAAAAACAAGGTATCAGCCGCCGGGAATTTTTGTGGCTGACGTCAATGTCGGCCGCCGGTATGCTGGCCGGTTGCGCGGCCGACCCGATTACCGGAAGAAAACAATTGATGCTGGTATCGGAAGAGACCGAAATTCAGATCGATAAAAAGCAGTCGCCCCACCAATTTTCTGCCGACTACGGAACGCTGCAGGATAAGGCTTTGAATAATTATATTGGTGCAACCGGTAATAAAATGGCGGCCCTCTCCCACCGGCCCCATATGCCGTATTCATTCCAGGGGGTAAATGCGACCTATGTAAATGCCTACGCCTTTCCAGGAGGCAGTATCGCCGCAACGCGGGGGATTCTGCTGGCCCTTGACAACGAAGCCGAACTGGCAGCATTGCTGGGCCATGAACTCGGTCATGTCAATGCGCGCCATACGGCCGAACAAATGTCCAAAGGTGTCCTTACGAACGCTATTGTCGGTGGAATCTCGGCCGTTGCGGGAACCCAGAGCGCGGCTCTCGGCCAGCTGGCCTCCCAACTGGGAATGGTCGGAGCCGGCGCCCTGCTGGCTTCATACAGCCGGGACAACGAACGTGAAGCCGATGCACTGGGCCTGGAGTATATGTCTAATACCGGTTATAACGCCGAAGGTTTTGTGGGGCTGATGGACGTGCTGAGGAGCCTGTCCAAACATAAACCCAGCGCCATTGAGTTAATGTTCGCAACGCACCCCATGAGTGATGAACGTTACCAAACTGCCGTCGACGCCGTTCAGACTCAACACCGGACCACAAAAAAACTTCCTTTGCACCGTGATCGCTATATGGACCATACTGCCGGACTGCGGGCCATAAAAGGGGCCATTGACGCCTTGCAAAAAGGCGAAAGTGCCATGGCCAATGCAAAATACAACGACGCCCAAAAACATTTTAAAACAGCTTTAAAACAGGCTCCCGACGATTATGCCGGGCTCCTGATGATGTCCAAGTGCCTGCTGGTCCAGAAAAAAGATGCTGAAGCCAAACGCTTTGCCGAAAAAGCCAAAGCGATCTATCCTCAGGAAGCCCAGGTCCATCATCTTTTAGGATTTGCGAATCTGCGCACAAAGAATTTCGAGGCTGCCTATCAAGAATTCAAGCATTACGACAAATTGCTGCCCGGCAACCCCAACACAACATTCTTTAAAGGGTTTTCCTTAGAGGGTATGCAGCGTATCGAGCCGGCCGCAAATGAATACTATCAATACCTTCAAACCGTCAATCAGGGCAAGCAGGCCAAACATGCTTACCAGCGTCTGGTGGAGTGGGGATACATTAAGCCGTAGCAAAAACAATACCCTAATTGTGCCAAGACACAATTAGGGAGGGGCCAGGGATCAGGGGGCAGAAAATGAGTTTTGCTTTAAGGGTTATATCTCATTTAGACTGTCGTTATAAAATTCAGATGGAATTTGTTTCCTGACCCCTGACAACTTTCAATTGAGCGTTTTCGATCAATTGAGGTAATGATGAAGCGTAGGACAACAGGCCCGTGCCAAAAAAATCAAAAGCCAAAATTAAAGAATTAATAGATCTTAAAACAAGCCTGCATACTACCAAAGGCTTCCTATACATTGTCAGAAAGATAGATTCTTTGCCTGATATGGAACGTACGAACTACGGTCAAGCCCGCAGTCTTTATCAGACCACTTCCAAGGGCAAAGACCTTAATGCCTTAGCCCAAGAATTGGAAGATTTTTTTGGCAAGCCTGTCAAACCTGCCGGGAAATCAATGCCGCTAAAGCTGCGGTTCAATCCCTCTATCAAAGACTTGGGCGGTATTCGCAAAGATCAGCTTTTATTTATAAAGAAAGTAAAAGCGGGTTTTTATTACGGGGCGTTATGGCCCTGGAAGAAAGATCCGGGTAAAATCACCGTGCATTTGGGATTCTGCAGCCATAAAATGTCGGATAAAGACTTTAAAAAACTTAAAGAACTGGTCGAATCAAAAGTCCGGCACGAAAAGGTTTTTAAAGCATTCGATTCCCATATAGGCACCCAAGTTTACGGAATAAGCCTGGCTTCTTTTTTGCAGATAGCCTCAATGGAAAAAATATCATGTTTGCTTAAAATCCAAGCAGTTGAAAAGACTGGAGATCTGCACATATTAAATGGCGATTTAATCGCCGCTGAAACCGCCGGTCTGACAAAAAAAGTTGCTGCTGCCGTAATCATAAGCTGGGAAGACGCCGTTATCGAAATCGAGCAGCCCAGCGCTAAAAAAGAAAACGAAATTAACCAGCCCGTAGTTCAGCTGCTAATGGAAGCGCTTAAAATCAAAGCTAAAGAAGCGCCTGGCAAAAAGAAACCCAAATTCCCTAAAAAAGACCAAACCGAGGCTGCGGCTGCAAATCTCCTGGCACTGGCTGAAAAGATATCAATACTTAAGAGTAAACGCTTCCGTAAAATTGCTGTCGCACTTTTGGTTGCAGGCGCAGTGGCCCTGGGCACGGTCGCAGCGCTACGCTTTGTAAAGACCCGGCGCATCAAAAAAGAATATCAGAGTGTTCTGGCGCAGGTGGAGAATCAACAGGATCCCAAACAAAAGATAAAACTATTGCAACATTTTGTGAACTCTCATGAGCAGAGTGAATATGCAAAAAATGCTCAAGCAAAGATGAAAAAAGTGCGCACGCTTTTTGAAAAACAAAGCTTCAACACAGTCGTTATTAACGCCGACAAACTGCTTGCAAACAATGATTACGAAAAAGCAATGGGGGTTTATAGAGAGTATCTTAAAAAATATCCCCAGAGCATGCATACCATTGAAATCAAAAAGAAAACTGCAGAAATTGTACAACACATCGATGATCGAGGCTATCACGCCTTTGTCAAAACTGCCGGCGGTGATGGCGTTGAAAGAATCTTTTCATATATTCAATACTTGGAAAAATATCCAAACGGTAAACATCGAGACGAAGTCAACAGATTAATCGCCGATATGGCCGCAGAGTATTATCGCTTTCTTGAAAAGCAGATAACCATATGTCAAAACCAGAAAGACTGGGCGCAGTGCATCCGGCTAAGTGATACGTTTATCAACATTTATCCCGGCCACGGGCGAGCAAACGAAATAAAAAAAGCACGGACTTTATTTCAAGAAAAACTTAAAGAAAAGAAAACGCTGGCCAATTTGATGCAAAAGGCCGAACATGCCGGCAGCGACTATAAAGCGGCCAAACAAATATATTTCGATTATTTGAGTTCCCATCCGGATTCACCTTTAAAAGATAAGGTTATTATTGAACTGACTAAGTTGAAAGAACAGGAAGAGCTGGCGAGGCTGCAGAGCGAAAGAGAGAAAATTGCGGCGTTGCTCAAAGAGTCAAAGGGCAGGTTTGTCGATAAAGGCAACGGCACTGTTATTGACACAAAAACCGGTTTGATGTGGAGCATGCTGGACTCCTTGCAGGAGCTGAAAAAATGTCTTAACTATGAATCGGCTGTAAAATATGTTCAAGATCTTAGAACCGGCGGATATCAAGATTGGCGCCTGCCGACTGAAAGTGAGTTGACAGGAATCTATAAAACCAAACCTTTCTTTCCACCCAGGGCGGCAGAATGGTATTGGACATCAGAAACCTATTCGCGCTATTCGGGCGGTTGGCAAAAAATGGTTAATATTGTAACGACCGCAAGAGAAACAGAGTGGAACAAAGAACAAACATATTCTCAAGAATGCGGCGCCGTGCATGCTGTCAGACCTTAAGGGTGAGACCTTTGAAAACTTGGATCCCTAAAAAAATAGATGCCGCCAAAGACCGTAAACAAAAAAGATGCCTGTCTTGCGGAACTACTGAAAACATGTACAGGCGCAGGTATTGTTCTAAAGATTGCCGGCAAAAACTACTCTATGCGCTGGGGATTAGAACAGGCTTGCTCAAGGCATTGAATACGCGCTATGCCACCTTTTATTTTACTGATAAAATTATCATCATGGACATTCTCCCCCATTTTTCCAGGGAGATATTGAGCTTTATTTATCCGCGTTCCATCAACAAAAAACCTGCCCAAGATTACTGCCGTATGTCTGACTTGTTAGGGAATGAATGGTGGGCTGAAAAAAACCGAACGCATAAACATTACCTCGCCAACCGCCACATATATAATCAGGCTGTACGCAACGGCTGCCCCAAAGGCGTTGTTATACCGCTTGAAACCAAGGTTCCTGCCGTAAAAGGTGCATCACTAACGCGTCTTAAGTTAGGCAAGTCGGACTTGGACTCTCCGGAGCTTGAAAAGAGAATAAAAAGTGCTTACCGGCTTCAAGTTAAAAAGCATCACCCCGATATAGGCGGAGATGCAGGTACCTTCAGAAAAGTGCACCAGGCATACAAGGACCTGCTCGGCTGGGCGGAAAGCCCTACTTTTCTGAGACGCCGGGGGTTTCCGGACAAATGGTTTTACGACGGCGATACGAACGGATGGATACAGCCGAAACCTTACTTGAGAAAATAAGATCGTATTCAAATTTAAAGATCAGATAAATCAGGGGTCGGGGAGTTTTCTCTGATGGTCGCTGCATGGAAAATCTTTTTTTAAACCGTGTGAACTCGTGTATAAGGGCTCGTAAAGAAAGAACAGAGGCTTTTCTCACAAAAAAGAACAGGTTTGCTTTACGATGGGCAATCGTTTGCTATGCAACAACTGCGGCATACGCCTGTTCTTTCTAACGGATCCCTAATACACTCAAACAGCACACACTTTAAAAAAAGATCATCCATTCCGCTGACAGATAATACTCTATAATAGACACTCCCCGACCCCTCAGATAAATACTTCATGAAAAGCCTGGAGGAACCATGATTCAAATAAACCGCAGATTAACACCCGGTCAGTATAAAATAGCCGATATATTCCCCGAAATTATAGCAAAACCGATCCTTGCGGAAATTTTTAGAAGCAAACAGGAAGTCGCGGATGTCATTGCCAACACAAAGGTGATCATAATCAACAGACATCACGAAATGTCCGTCGATAACCAGGACGGGACCATAACCATCGGCCTCAACCATCTGCAACAATCCGGCACCGAAATACTGTACCTTGACATCATTCATGAACTTGTGCATGTCAGGCAGCAGCGGGACGGCCTCGATCTGTATGACAAGACCAAAGCATATGTCGATAGGCCTACGGAAATTGATGCTTATGCACTTACAGTAAAAGAAGCCAGGAGAATCGGCTTTACGGAGGCCCAAATCCTGAATTACTTGCAGGTGGGATGGATTACACCCCAAGAGCACCGGCGACTTGCGAAAAGCTTGAAAGTTGCAACTTAGTGCTCAAATTTATTTAGTCCTGAAAAACCTGGTCCTCTGGGACAGGATTCTTTACTTAAAAACCAGACAAATCTTATCCTCGCGCTCAGTGACATGTCCGATAATGCGCGCCTGATCAACCCCTGCATTTATCAGCGCCTCCAACATATTCTCACTACCGCTTGCAGGTACTGACACCAGCAATCCGCCGCTGGTCTGAGGATCATAAACGATTTCCTGGTGCCAGGCCGGTAGGTCCTTTTCAAATCTCATATGTTTAACCACCAGCCGGCGGTTGGACGCATTCATGCCGGTATTCATCCCTTTTTTATACATGGCAAGCGCCTCACGCATAATGGGAATTTCATCCATGCTGATCTCCAGCCGGACATCTGAGCCTACGGCCATTTCAAAAGCATGTCCCGCCAGCCCGAATCCGGTAATGTCAGTGACGGCATGCACTTTGAAACCTTGCATTATCTCTGCTGCGGTCTTATTCAGAGCTGTAATCGTTGCCAGACATTCATCCATGGCGGATGTTGAAACCCATTTTTTTAAATTGGCATTGAAGATGACACCGGAGCCTATCGGTTTGGTCAGAATGAGGACGTCTCCCGCCTTTGCTCCGCTGTTGGTCCAGTATTTTTGCGGATGAACTACTCCGGTGACCGCCAGCCCGAACTTGGGCTCGTCATCTTCGATGCTGTGCCCGCCGGCTAAAACAGCGCCGGCTTCGGTAATTTTACTCAAGGCACCGGCAACGATTTCGTGCAGTACTTCAGGGGCCAGCTTCTTAGAAGGAAAGGCCACTAAATTAAGGCAGGTAAGCGGACGGCCGCCCATGGCATATACATCGCTGATCGCATTTGCCGCCCCAATCTGGCCGTACAGATAGGGATCATTGACCGGCGGCGTGATAAAGTCGGCGGTAGTTACGATAGCAATTTCATCGCTAAGACGATAAATACCGGCGTCGTCACCGGTCTCAATGCCAACTAAAAGATTGGGGTCATGGTTCTTCGGCAGCTTTGCCAACAATTCACCGAGCCCGACCGGGTCGATTTTGGCAGCTCACCCGCAGGTTTTTGACAGATTTAACAAGGTCGGTTTCTGAAAAATGTTCCATTTAGCCACGGGACGCTCCTATACAACAAATGGAAGGGTGTAATGGTTAAGTTAGTTTCTGATAGTATTTGCGATCTTCTTCAGCCCTGCGGCAAACGCTGAATCCTGTGTGTTAAGGTATGCAATATCTGCCTGATGGAGCAAATCCGGTTTTTCTTGCAATATAAGACCTGCCGACATTTCAGCGCTGAATCCGGCGCGAAAAGAACATTGTTGGAAATGGTCCTTGGAACCCCATTTTAATTCTTTTGTCAGGACTCTGCAGCAGGTGGCACCGAAACGTTCACTGAAAGCTTCATGCAGTGCTTTTGCCGAGGACATTACCAACCTGCCGTTTCCCAACCCAGGCCCTTCTCTACCCAAAAAAAGCCCCAGGGATATAACTCCGCCAGTCAAAGAACCGCAAGTACACTTACCTCCGCCCAGGCCTTCGGGCAGTCCCGATGTCAGGCGAATCGCTATCTTAGGGGACAAACCTCCGTTCAAGCCCAGGTTCAACACTGTCAAAACCGACTCTGCACACATGAGCTGTTTGGTCAGAAACAGGTTCTGCGTTCGAAGCCGTATTTTTGCAATCAGTTCTTTGGTGTTTTGATCCGGATCCAGCGTGGGGAGTAACATACTTTGGCCTTTAGATATAACCCCTCTTGAACGTATTTCTTTATTTTTCAATCGGATATTTAGCCCCCTGCCAGGCAAAAATCCCTCCGGAAAAACGAAAAACATTTTTGTATCCCAGTTTTTTAGCCCACACGGCACCATTGTGGCTGCGGGTGCATTTGACAAAACCACAGTAAATAATTATGGTCTTGTGCTTATCCGCACCGAGCAGGGCTTCATAATCTTTTTTGCTCTTGCCGTCGGTCTCCTTGGCGTCCCAGACTTCCATGTCCGGAATTGGAAAAAGAAACTGCTTGGCCCCGGGCACGTGAATGTTTTTATAGTGTTTATACGGCATGGTGTCAACAATCAGGATGTCTTTGCCCGCATCGATCATATCCTTGAGTTCCGCCGCCGTAATAACATCATATCCTCCCCGCTGCACTTCACGTACCAGCTTGACCGCCCCTTTTTCCTTTTCCATTTCTTTCTCGAACTTGTCTGCACCCAGCGCTACTGTGGACAACCCTATAATACACATCCCCAGAATTACTAAAGTAAAAAGCGTTTTGATTCTTGGCATCGTCAACTCTCCTCTCCTGATTGATTATTTAATAAAGCCCGCAGCCGGACCGGTGACAAGGACTGATGGTAACGCCAAAAATAAAGGTAGAACACCCCGGCCATCATCACAACATCCCGGTAAAGGGCGGGCCGCAACCCGTGAAACGCTTTACCTTCAGGGTCATCGGGGCCGAAACAACCGCAATCCACGTCAAAACCCATCCGGATACCATAACCCAGAATGGCCATGAACATAACCAGCAATCCCGACACAACCGCCAGGCTTCCTTCAATATCCATCAGCAACCCCAAAGCCGCGATTGCTTCTATAGTCGGCAAAATTACGGCCACCGGCATCACCCAACTTTCCGGTATCAGACCGTAAGCCTCAATAATCACCGCAAAGGATTTGAGGTCCATCAATTTGGTGACACCGGACCACAGAAAAATCCCTGCGAGAAGGATACGAACCAGCCGGTAGGGCCAGATGGAAAAAAAGTGCCCTTTTATTGCAGAGGTGCTGAAAGGTTTCTCCCCTGTTGTACCTACAGACTGGTCACTCGGATATGTTGTCAACTCTTCCATTACTGTCTGATCTTATTGGACAGCCCGAATAATTCAATCTCTTTTTTCCCCAGAGCCTGTTCTCGGTAATTTTATTCGGGCTAATCCTGAATAAGACCTAATACAATAGAAATCGCTGAATGTGAAATCGTTATTATCTATATAAACGACAACTTGGATAGACTATTTAAATGGAAAGGAGGAATTGCGGTTAAGTTCGGTGGCGCTTTAAAATGCCTGCCGGTCTTTCCTCCTTATCAACCAAAAGAAAATCACTGAAAGTTTAAAGATAATGGAGGCACCTATGAGGACCTTTCGCATTTGGCATGAGAACTCTTTGATTTTCATGTTGAGCAATACTAAGGGCTCGCGCAAAAATAACTTCACATTTTTACATCTCAGCTTCAGCCCATCTTGCGCAATTCGATTATCAATACGTTCTGGTAGACCTTTTCAAGGAAACCAAAGCCAAGCACATTATGAACGTTGTAAGCAGCACCGATGATCTGTTCTGTAAAATCGGAATATTTCATGAAAATTTTTCAGCATATTTATGTTATAATATAAAACCAATAGGTTAAGTCAAATAAGATATTTTGACAATGGCAACAAAATTAAAGGGAGTATCATTTTGGAGATAACATTATCGTATCTCTTTGTGAATAATAATAGATAGTTGCAAGTTATCAAAGGCGGGAAGTCACCGAATAAAAGCATCGGCTTATAGTATTTTTCGAGAAGGTAACATATTCCTTGACCTGATCAACTCCCTGAATTTGCTTCTCATAAATAAATCTATAAATTTGGAAGTGATTGAGAATGAAAAATGCTTAGTTTAACTGAAATCGGATGGGAACTCTGACCCACATTTCCACCTTTTCATTCCCTCTCATTCCGGGCACAAATAACCAGCCTTTTACCGAAGCCATGGCGGCTCTGTCGAGGATTTTGTGCCCACTGGACGTAAATAACTGTAATTCACCGACGCTTCCGTCTTTATCAATGAGAACCTCAAGAACGACAGTGCCCTGAAAGCCTCTTTTTTGGGCGATTATAGGATATTGAGGAGCCGAATTTTTTAGATACACGGGTTTGGCTTCCCGAATAATCATAGGATTGGCAATTTTATTCTTTTTTTCAATTGAACCCAATATCTCTGTGGGTATATCGTCCGTAGTCTTCTCAGGCTCAGGCTTTAATGTCGCTTCAATATATTGAAGATGTTCAGGCACATAGGTATGCTCGTTTTTAGACCGGTGTTTCTCTTTAAAAATTTCTTGTGGGATCTTTTTTTCAACCGGTGTAATAGGCGTTTTGATGGTCTTTTGGGGAATTAAACGTTTCTTTGACGGCTGTGACTTAACGACTTGTTTCTGCTCTTTGTCCGGCACCTTGTTTTGGGGAAAGACCGGTTTGCTGACCACAGGCTTCTTATCATGATTTTGTGGGTGAATGTATGTCAGGGTCATGGAGATAACTCGGGATTTTGGACTGACCGGAAAAGCTTTCTTTAACCAATCAAACTCCATGCCCAGGAGAAGCCCGTGTAGCCCCAACGCCAGGATCAATGAGAGTATGATTCTTTTCACCGCGATTACTCCACTTCTGCCTGCAGGGAAATCCGGCTCAGGCCGGCCAGCCTGATCTGGTCCAGGACTCGAAAAAGTTTCTGGTAGGAAAGGTTGCGGTCAGCAAAAAACAGGACCCCCGGTTCTTGGTTTTTTGCTGTCATTTTTTGCAAGGTCTCCTTCAGATTTTTCAGAAGAATACGGTTTTTGTCAACATAGATAGATCCGTCGGCCTTCACGGTTACTGACAAGATCAACTTTTTGTCTATTGTGGCGGTGGCGGATTCGGGAAGCATGACCGGCAGTCCGCGATGTACCGCCATTGAGAGCATGGCATAGATGAAAAATACCAGTAGTAGAAAGACGATGTCTATCAGGGGTAGCATTTCGATGCGGGCTTTATTGTTTGTTTGGACGTGGACTTTCATTATGATTCCCCTTCTTGATCGCAGTTCGGATGGATCAGCTTTTCGTATACGATTTCAAGACTGGTGGCGTATTTTTCGATGGCAAGGGCAGCATGTTCGACTCGTGAATTGAAGTAGTTGTATGGAAAAACTGAAAATATCGCAATTCCCAGACCGGTTGCGGTAGTTATCAGGGCTTGGGCTATTCCGGCGGTTACGGCCTGGGGATGTTCGATGCCGGTTGTTCCCAATATTTCAAAAGAGGTAATGATGCCGATAACCGTACCGAAGATCCCCAGCAGGGGGGCTACAGTAATCATCGTGTCAAGCACGCCGTTATAACGGCGCATGCACTTGAGCTCGTCGGCCGCCGCTGATTCCATGGCCTTGGTCATGGAAAATTCTCGATGGAGAATACCGGTGACCAGAATTCGGACAATATAGTTTTTAGAGCCTTTGGTCTTGAATCTCACTTTTTCCCAGTCTCCCCGGCGACACAGTTCAAGGACTTCATTCAGAAGCGACTTGTCGCGATTCATCTCCATATTGACCCAGAATAAAATTCTTTCAATTACCACGGTCAGGACAATGATCGAGCAGGCCAGCAGCGGATACATGACCGGACCGCCGCGAAAAAAAAATTCCAGCATTGTTTCTCCTCGTTTAGCCAGTAAGTAAAGATGACTAATTAATAATTTGTTAATGAACGCCGCCGGCACCCGAGAAATCAGGGTTTGCACGGTTCATCCGATTAATTGGTTTTATAATAGATACCGTTAATAATGGCGTTAAGTGCCATCTTCAGCACAACCGGCAGATCTTTCGGCACTACAAGATCTTGCATGTCCTCTATCTTTCGGCCGGCGATATCTTCAGCAATATTTTTACACCATAAATCATAAGCGTCAAGATCTGTAAACAGCCCTTTTTCATAGTCATCACTTAAGGCGAAAGATGATTCAATGAAGCCGGCATAGCGGGGATCAAGAAGCGTCTTTTCCAAGGCCGCAATTTGATCGTTTCTGCTAAGGTTACATTCACATATTTTATCCGATATCAAACCATAAAGGCGTATTTTGCGTTCTTTAAGACGCTGAAAGACATTGCGTTTTAAACTGATGGCATTTTGTTTGCGGATCGCTTCCTGAACACCTTCATATACGGCCCCTGCGATCAGTTCTCCCATCTTGGCATGTCCGCCGGCATTGTCGATCTGAACACCCGCTCCCTGCACCACAATGATATTATCGGTTCCGGTTCCGGTGGCTCGATGCAGCCTGGAGCTATAACTGCTTCGGGTGTCCATATCCAAAAGGGTGGCGGTTTTGGCCTCGGTGGCGGTAATAATGGCCCGGGTCATGGCTCTGTTTGTTAGTTCCATATTGGTAAGTAGAATAATATTGATCGTTCCGGGCTCATAATATTTCCCTTGATCTTTAGACATTCTGACTGCATTCGACTCAACTCCGGCGGTTACCAGAGCATAAACTTCCATTTCACGGAATCTTTTGTGTTTTATGGACAGATTGTCCATATCGGCACCGGTTAGCATAAAACTGGCTGTATCTGCTGATTTACCGATCACATCATATACCCGGGACAAAATATCCTGCACACTATCATTATGGCCGACAATCCAACAGGGAAGAGAAGCATAATGATTTCCGACGGATTCTATAGCCTGGCGTTGTCCTTCAAGGGTCGAGACTACCGACAAGGGCTTCTTGAAATCGATAATCAGAGTTTTGTTGATAAAATCACGAATATGACTGTAAGCAATCCGGATGTCTTTGATATAATCCAGATCAACATGAAGCTTACGCGATTTGAATGTCTTGTCATCGATAACCTGATTTTCTTTTTTGGAAAATTCATCCTTATAAATCATTGCAGCCAGCCAGGAGACAAAATAACCGGAATTGGTAGCAGCTCGGCAAGTCAGATCACAGGGGAACTTGTAGATTTTTCCCTGCTGAACAGCTTCCACGTCCTTGTATCCGGGGCCGCTGAAAAATTTTTTGGCGGTTTCTATTTCTACGCCGCAGCCGTATATCACCTGGGGATTGAAATCGATCCACTCTTTCTGGCTGATGGTTACAACGCTGCCCTGCTTATTAAATATGGGAGGAATTCCGCCGGCAGTGCGAATAAAATCGTTTTGAAAAGAATCATCCCCGGGAACCGTCAGAGGTTCAAGGCCCATGAAGCGGATCACTCGTTTGTGATTTGAATACGGTATCTTGGCCACTTTATTCTGGATCGTCTGCAGGCTGGATTTAATTTCATTTATGATGTTTTGGGCCTCATGCTCCCTATTGAAAATTTGGCCCAGCAGACGGATATTTTTGCAGCTGTCGGCAATAGAGTCGGTTTTCAGGTTGATCAGTTGACAATTTTGATGACGAAACTGTTCCCAAACTTTTTTATTGTGACTGGAATAAAAAACAACTTCGGGATTGAGTGCTTTTATTCGTGATATAGAGGGTGAAGAAAAGCTGCCGACAATCGTCTTATTGGATGCATCAAAGGGGTGGGCCGTATGAAAGGTGATACCTTGAACTGCATCGCCGGCCCCGATCTTAAACAGTATTTCACTGATGGACGGCACCAGAGATACAACGCTTTGCGGTCGGCTTTTTATAATTATGTTGTTTCCACCGGCGTCCGTAAACTGAACCGGATAGCAAAATACCGCAGGGACGTACCACCAGGCTATAATTTGTATCAAAAAAATAAATATTAATTTATTGTTATTGAAGAATGCCTCAGATTTCATCTTGTGTCCTTTATTATAAAAAAATCGCAAGAGCCTTTGATGAAGCTTCTTGCGATTTTCACTTAAAGTTCCCTGCGGTCCCGCTAAACGGAATCTCCCTAAACTACGATAATCTGCGTGGAACGTGTTCGCTGCTGCTATTCAACACACATAGGCTCCATCAATATTCGTAAGAAACACTAAAAAAGGCAGATCGACCGGCTCCGGGATACCCCTCCCTTGTTGTTACGCTGGTGGATCGGTCTGTAAAATTTTCTGCATAAGTATCGTACTCCTTGTCAAACAGGTTGTTGCCCTTAAGTGCAAGAATCCAGTGTTCAAACACTCGATACTCAACTTTGAGGTCCGTCGTCCAATATGATTCCAAAATATAATCAGGCGTTATGTTAGTATCTTGAGAGTCCAAAGTTCTCATGATCATAAACATGTTTAAATTGCTTATGTCAAT
>JACKQG010002893.1_pt1 | contig 21771 bp, 23 predicted proteins | sample 8237621 | NCBI WGS metagenome assembly JACKQG01 (sample SAMN15677084, study PRJNA649215) | marine metagenome | biome: marine; feature: Black Sea; material: saline water; isolation source: suspended particulate matter (SPM) from the Black Sea western gyre | collected 2013-06-09/2013-06-10 | depth... | reverse complement strand
TAATTAGCCTAATTAATTCATCAGCTTTTTGATTGTTAGTAAAACCATAGTGGAACTTGAGTATGTTATCGTCAATAAAACGTAATTATGTAAAACGTAAATCCGGTCAATTACATAATTACGTTTTAAATAATTATTTAGCGTCATGATTTCTCTATCCTCGCTTAATACTTTGCCTAGGGCAGTTTTTAGTGTATGCCATGGTGAAATATCCGGGTTAGAAAGTAAGAAACAATGCTCATGAAAGCGATGTCCCTCTCAAATGCTAGTTCTGTTCACAATAATCCATTGACACTGGTAGAAAAACCTGTCCAAAAACTGGGAGAGTATGAAGTTAGAATTAAAATACACGTTTGTGGAGTATGCCGGACAGACCTGCACATTGTTGAGGGAGACCTCCCTTTTCCAAAATTACCCATTATACCGGGACATCAGATTGTCGGAACAATAGATGCCATTGGAAACAAAGTCACCAATTTCAATACTGGTGACCGTGTGGGCGTCCCATGGATGTCATCTACCTGTGGAGAATGTCCATTTTGCAGCAGTCAGCACGAGAACCTCTGTGATAGTGCACAATTCACAGGTTTACATATTGATGGTGGTTATGCTGAATTCACGGTTGTTCCACAACAATTTGTTTACCCCTTACCGGAAGACTTTCCCGATGAGCAAATTGCCCCTTTACTCTGTGCTGGAATTATTGGTTACCGTACATTAAAACAGAGTCGTTTTCAACCCGGGCAGAGAATTGGCCTTTACGGCTTTGGAGCTTCAGCTCACGTAACCATTCAGGTGGCGAAACACTTTGGCTGCGATGTCTATGTTTTTACCCGCAGTACCGACCATCAGAAACATGCAGAAGAACTGGGAGCCACCTGGATAGGGACTGCTGAGGAGGATCCGGGTGCCAATATGGACGCAAGCCTTGTCTTTGCTCCTGTTGGATGGTTAATGGTGGAAGCACTTAAAAGGACACGCAAAGGAGGTGCCGTTGTCTCCGCAGGCATTCATATGACAGATATCCCGGAATTTCCTTATCGTCACTTGTATGGGGAGCGAACTCTCACCTCCGCTTCTAACGCTACTTATGAAGATGGAACAGAACTGTTAACATTAGCCGTGGAAATCCCAATAAAAACTGATGTAAAAATTTACTCTCTTCAGGATGTTAACATTGCTCTGCAGGACTTAAAAGGCAGTCAATTTAAAGGAGCTGCGGTGTTGAGAGTTAGAAGAATATAAAATCGGGGAATAATACCAATATATTCACCACTCACTAAGAAACGTTCCAGTATGCTTCTACTAATTCACTATTTATTTTATCTTTGTGTTACTTACTGTTTTTCACCGTCGGCGACACCCGAAGTCGTTTAATACACTTTTATTTTAATTCAATTGGTAAAAGGGGTCACCGATGGGACTTATGAAATTTGTGTTCCAGATCATCTGTAAAAAGGACGGGATTTGCAGGTTCAGACCGCCCCATTGCCCCTCCCCCGACAAGTCGGGATCTTGGGACTTGCTAAGGAGGGGAAAACTCCGGGGTTCCTTCGGAGAGGGGAGGTCGTTTTAAAAAATATCCGTCAAGAGCTGGATACAATTACTCATCAGTCGAGCGCCTGACCAATCAGTCAAAAGCCTGACAGGCAAAAATGTGTAATGAACCATAAAATAAATTTCTAATTGAATTCAATTGGTAAAAGGGGTCACCGATGGGGGATACAATTTTGATCTATGCTAAAAATGGGTTCACTGATGGAGATAAGTAATTGGTGGTTACGAACTGGTGTATTGTATCATTTATGATCGTGAAAATGGTGGCTATTTAGGTCGAACTTAAGTAATCTTATAATGGTGTTAAATCAATAGAATTTGTAATGGATAATGACTGAACGATTAAAAAGGGAATCCCTATCTACAGAGCAGCAGAACGTTCGGTCTATGGATATTGATACCCGCTCAATTCTTGAAATTCTTCAGATTATCAATGATGAAGATAAACGGATTCCCCAAGCTGTCAACAAAGTCCTTCCTCAGGTAGCTGAAACGGTTGAACTAACCGTTACCTCGATAAAATCAGGTGGAAGTGTCTTTTATGTCGGTGCAGGGACAAGTGGACGGTTGGGTGTTTTAGATGCTGCTGAGTGTCCCCCTACATTTTCAGCACCACCAAATATGTTCCGGGGAATCATCGCGGGTGGCGATATGGCTCTCAAACAGTCCGTTGAAGGAGCTGAGGATCATCCTGAGGATGTAGTAAGAGATTTAAAATCAGCTGGTCTTAAAGCGGAGGATGTCCTCATAGGTATAGCCAGCAGCAGTACTACTCCCTATGTCATTCGTGCATTGGAATACGGACGGTCCATCGGAACTAAAACTGTATTTCTGATATGTAATCCCGAACCTCTCATTCCTGTCAATGTGGATGTTCTGATCTCGGTGGATGTAGGCCAAGAAATCATTACCGGTTCTACCCGAATGAAATCGGGTACAGCTACCAAAATGATCCTGAATATGATCTCCACTGCTACGATGATCCGGTTGGGAAAGGTGTATGGCAACCTGATGGTGGATTTGATGGCAATCAATGAGAAGCTGGTAGACCGCGGGACACGTATTATTTCCAAAATGACATCATTATCCTATGATGAAGCAAACGATTTGCTCTTTAAGGCGAATCGTGAGGTGAAAACAGCTATCGTGATGCATCATCAGCAGTGTGATTATGATACCGCAAAATCATTGCTGAAAGAGAATAACGGTTTTTTACGACCACTGATTGAAACGTATGAAAAAAATTGATCGTCTTTCCGTAAAAACTCCCCTCCGTGTTGCTGGTCTGATGACAGGTACCTCAATGGACGGTCTCGATATCTGTGTTGCGGATGTCTCATTTGACACTGACTTCGTTGAATTTAAGGTCATCAAAAGCGCAACAATTTTATTTCCATCTGATCTGAGGGAAACGATAAAGCAATCTCGTTCCAGTTCTACGGCACTTGTTTGTGAATTAAACTATGATCTGGGAAGATTCTATGCAGAAACAATCAATCAATTTCTGAACGATTTTCGCATTGATGATATTGACGTAGTGGCTATGCACGGGCAGACGATTCATCACACCAGTGGGAAAGCGACACTGCAGATTGGGGAACCCTCGTTTTTAGCGGAAACTCTCGGTGTTCCAGTAGTTTCGGATTTTCGGGCAAGGGATATTTCTGTGGGTGGTACGGGGGCACCATTGATTCCCATCGTGGATAGGTGGCTTTTTCAGAAAGATGACACTGCCATAATCAGTTTGAATATCGGTGGAATTGCAAATGTTACGTATTTACCTTCCAGGAAAGATGGAGGGGAGATAATCGGGTTTGATACCGGTCCCGGAATGTGTCTGTTAGATGACGTCTGTTTTATCCTCGCTGGAGATACTTTTGACGATGAAGGAAAAATGGCAAATGATGGTATTCCGGATGAGTCTCTTGTTGAAAAATGGCTGCAGGATCCGTTTGTGACTGATGATCCCCCAAAATCGACGGATCGTGAGGATTTCGGAAGAGAGTGGTTGAATAACAATATCCAAAATATGCGTGATTGGAAGATGCCAGACCTTCTGGCATCATTATCTCTTTTCACGATTCGCTCAATCGCTGTAAATTGTGGGAGGTTTATGAACCTTGATAAGGTTTCTCAAATAATCGTGAGTGGGGGAGGTGTTCATCATAGGCCATTAATGGCATTTCTGACGGAGGAATTTGATCCTATTCCGGTTATCACAACTAGAGAGATGGGTATCGATCCCGATAGGAAAGAGGCATTAGGATTCGCTCTGCTTGGAGCGGCGTATTTTAGGGAAATTCCCGGTAATATTCCGTCTGTTACGGGTGCCCGGAAATCTGTAGTTTTAGGAAAATTAACACTGTAGAGGAAGATAATGAAAGTAAATCCATATATTTTTCGTGAATACGATATTCGAGGGGTAGTTGAAACAGATTTTCCGCCAGAGTTTGTTCAGCATCTCGGGCGAGCTTTTGGTACCTTTGTCAGCAGGAATGGCGGAAGAGAGATATCCCTAAGCGGGGACGTTCGTTTGACAACACCAAAGTTGAAAGACTATTTCAAAACGGGGGTTCTTTCTACCGGGATTGATGTGATTGATATCGGGATTCTTCCCACACCAGCGAATTACTTCAGTATGTTCAAATTGGAAGTTTCAGGAGCCGTTCAGATTACCGGCAGTCACAATCCCCCAGAGATGAATGGATTTAAAATGTCATTCGACAAAAGTGCTGTATATGGAAACCAAATTCAGGAGCTGCGAAAAATTATTGAAACTGAGGATTATGAAACTGGTGAGGGGACAGAAATATCCTACCCGTTTCAGGAGGAATATCTTGAGATGTTACGGGGTAAGATTACCCTTGAACGACCAGTAAAAGTGGCGATGGATTGCGGGAATGCTGCAGCCTGTCTGGTTGCGCCCCAGTTCTTCAGGGATATTGGTATTGATCTTGCTGAACTATACTGCGATGTGGACGGTTCATTCCCAAATCATCATCCCGATCCCACTGTTCCTGAAAACCTTCGCGATCTCATTCAGCTGGTAAAAGAAGGGGAGTACGATGTGGGTATTGCCTACGATGGAGACGCAGACCGGATTGGTGTGATTGACGATAGGGGGGAAGTGGTCTGGGCTGATACCATTATGTGTCTGTTTCTTCCTGAATTGATTGAACCGGGAGATGAAATACTCTTTGACGTAAAATGCTCCCAGAGTCTGGAAGATACTATCCTCAAATTGGGAGGTAAACCCGTCATCTGGAAGACCGGGCATTCTCTCGTAAAGCAGAAAATGAAGGAGTTGGGATGTAAGTTTGGAGGAGAGATGAGTGGTCACCTCTTTTTTGCTGATGACTATTTTGGGTATGATGATGCGATCTACGTCTCAGCGCGATTGGTTCAGATGCTATCCCGGCAGGAGAAAAAACTTTCCGAACTGGTGGCTGAACTTCCAACCTATTACTCCACTCCCGAGATGCGTATGGAGTGCCCTTCAGACGAGGAAAAATTCAAGATTGCCGAAAAAGCAGCGGAATATTTCAAATCTCGTTATGAGTCTCTTGATATTGATGGAGTTCGAATCAAATTTGAAGATGGGTGGGGCCTGGTACGTGCGTCCAATACTCAGCCGGTCATAGTATGCCGATTTGAAGCCAAAAGTCCGGAGAGAATGAACGAAATAAAAGACATCGTTCTGTCAAAACTCCAGGAAATGGGGGAGGTATCCATTCCCGATGACATCTGATTCGTTTTCAGACGACATTAAAGATTTACGGCATCAGATTGATGATGCGTTAAAATCAATAGTAACAATGAGTGAACCTGCATATTTGTATGATCCTGTTCATTACGTTTTATCGGGGAGAGGGAAGCGCCTTCGTCCTATCCTCGTCTTTCTGGTTGGTAGACTTTTTAACGTCTCAACATTAAAGCTGATGCCGGCGGCGTTGTCTGTGGAACTGCTTCACAATTTTTCACTTGTCCATGACGACATTATGGATAGAGATGATACTCGTCACGGTCAGCCAACAGTTCATAAAAAGTGGGATGAATCCACTGCTATCTTGGCAGGAGATGCTATTTTTACGCTGGTCTATCATCAGCTAATACAACTGGATTCCCATCAACAGACTTGTATGAGTGTCGTCAATGAAGCGACCATCAAGTTGTGTGAAGGACAGGCGCTGGACAAAGACTACGAGTCTCGCAAGAATGTGACCATTCTTGACTATTTAACGATGGTGGGATTGAAAACGGGGGCACTGCTTTCTCTCTGCTGTCAGTTAGGTGCTATTCTTGGAAAGGCAGATGAGGAAGAGATACTCGATCTGAAGGAGTTTGGCACCCTGATGGGTCAGGCATTTCAGATTCAGGATGATGTGCTGGAGATTTTTTCCAATCAGACAGAGATGGGTAAAAGTTTGGGGAGTGATGTGTTGGCAGGGAAGAAAACTTATTTAACCTGTAAAGCGATGGAACAGGATCCCGATAGTTGGCACCGATTGGTAGATTCCCTGACTGATGCCGACCTCCATTCTGAAGTTTTACCATCCTTGCGAACCTACTTTGAGGAGAATGGGATTGTTTTCGAAGCAAAAAGTGAAGTTTATGCTATGATGGCACTGGTGAAAGCGAAATTGGATCGGTTTGATGTCCCTCAAAAAGAGGACATCATCCAATTTGTGGATATGATCACGGCTCGAAAAAAATAGAGGAGGTAAACGGTGTTATCCAAGAAGTATAGGGAGATCGATAAAGCGAATATGTTTGAAATTATTTACCGATTTCCGGAACAGATCAGAGAGGCGATGGAGATTGGAGAAAGAGTTAAGATCAAAGGTAATTACTCGAAGGTTAGAAAGATCGTTTTTGCCGGAATGGGTGGATCTGCCATCAGTGGTGATATTTTATCCCTGTTTTTATGGAAAGTAGCTTCACAATCATTGACGGTTACACGGAATTATTACTTACCCAACTGGGTCGGTGAGGACACACTGGTTTTTTGTTTCAGCTATTCAGGGAATACAGAGGAGACCCTTTCCACGCTGGAGGATGCCACTCGTCGGGGAGCTGTTGTTGCAGGTATTTCTTCTGATGGTACTCTAATGGAACGCCTGGAAGAAGTTGGGGCTGACTTCATTAAAATACCCGGTGGATTTCCTCCAAGAGCTTCATTGGGATACCTGACAATACCCCTATTTTATTTCCTGAATTGTGCTAATCTAATTTCAGATTTTTTTTCAACTGATCTGGAACAAACTGCTGCCAGTTTAGAGCAGTATTGTAAACTCTTTGCCCGGGATTTCGACGGAAATATTGCTTTTAAGATTGCTTCTGAAATTTACGATAGCATACCAGTGATTTATGGGGAAGCAGATGGCACAGCAGTGGTAGCCCTACGCTGGCGAACTCAACTTGAGGAAAATGGAAAGATTCTGGCATTTCATCACTCCATTCCGGAATTGAATCACAACGAGATCGTCGGTTGGGAAAATAATCCTGAACTTTTAAAAAGATTGATTGTGATCTGGTTGCGTGATCGGGAGATTCATCCACAAACAGCGAAAAGAGTAACTTTCACAAAGGAAATCATCGGGGATATGGCAAAAAATCAAATAGAAGTCCAGAGTAAAGGGAAGTCATTTTTTGAGCGTATCTTTTATTTGATTTATCTGGGCGATTGGGTGAGTTACTGGGTGGCATTGCTTCACGGTGTGGATCCTTCCCCTGTTGATAAAATTAATAAGTTAAAAAGAGAACTTGCGAGAGATTAGATGCATTTTTCAGCAGGAATTGGTTTGCAATCTGAAGGTGGTAACTGTAAATTTAAAAAGTAAAAAGTCCATTTTTGTTAATAAATAATGATTCCGGTAAAAATTACAAAAATCTCCTATTATTCACCAAGTAAGGGGTACGCTGTGGTGCTTCAGGAACTCAGCGGTGATAGGAGGAAATTGCCCATTATTGTAGGTTCCTACGAAGCACAGGCGATTGCTATAGCTAACGAGCGGATGGTAACACCAAGACCCATGACCCACGATCTGATCAACAACATATTCAGAGAGATGCAGTTAGATGTACGGGAAGTGGTTATTACCGACCTGATAGATGGAACATTTTATGCAGAAATCGTAATTGATGATCTACGAGGTCGCAGTCAGAAGATAGATTCCCGACCCAGTGATGCTTTTGCCGTTGCCCTCAGAATGGGTGCCCAGATTTTTGTGGATGAGGAGGTGATGCGTGAAGCAGGGATTCTGGATCATTCTTCCAACGAGATGAAGTATGAAGAGTTACAGCATAGATACAAAGACTCTACCAGGGTGTTGGAAGAACAACTTCAAAGAGCAATCGAAGAAGAAGAATATGAAAAAGCTGCAATCTTGAGGGATAAAATTAAAAAGCTGGAAGAGAAATAAAAACCTAAGAATTTAACGTAGATAGAGTCAGAAATGCCGCTTCCTGTTCAGCGGTTTTTTTGTTTGTTCCTATACCAGGTGGAAAATGTTGGTTACCAATCTGTACTTTCACTTCAAATATTTTTTCGTGTTCGGGCCCTTCAGTCTTTGTTGTTATAAACTGGGGTGTCTCAAGATGACTTGAATGGCAATATTCAATCAGCATTCCTTTATAATTGGTCGATTTCCACGATTTGTGACGATGATTCCATAAGTGAGTTTTTATAAATTGCTGGCATGGACTCATCCCGCCATCCAGATAGATGGCTCCAACGACGGCTTCAAAGATGTTAGCCAGTTGATTCTGAGAGACTTTTTCCATCGTTAAGTTTAGATAAGGTCCGGCGTTTATATATTCGAGGAGATTTAATTTTCTGCCCATTTTTGCCAGAAATGATTTCTGAACAAGAGCAGAACGTTTCTGAGTTAGAAATCCTTCGTCTCCATCAGGAAATTCGTGGATTAATAATTTGGATACGATATTATCGAGTATTGCGTCTCCAAGAAATTCCAATCGTTCGTAATTATTTCTAGAATTGGAATCAGCGGATTTATGGGTAACGGCTTGGTTGAGGAGAGCTTTGCAATTGAAAAAATATCCCAGTTGGTGCTGAAGGCGAATTAATTTGGGATTATTCTGGAAGAGATACCATTTTACATAACGTATGATTTGTTTTAACTTTATTCTTCCCACCTTTTTATTATTAACACTGCATTATGTCCACCAAAACCGAAGGAGTTGGACATAGCGATTTGGATATCCACCTCTATAGACTTGTTGGGAATGTAGTTTAAGTCACATTCGGGATCTGGGGTTTCGTAATTGATGGTTGGAGGTAGTTGACCGGTATTCAATGACATCAACGATGCGATGGCTTCAATCCCTCCGCTGGCTCCAAGAAGATGCCCCGTCATAGATTTTGTTGAACTGATATAGAGGTTATAGGCACGGTCGGCAAATACATTTTTAATAGCAGAAGTTTCAATTTTGTCATTGTAGGGTGTGGAAGTACCATGGGCGTTGATATAATCAACATCTGTTTGGTTTAAGCCTGCATCGCGAATGGCTCTTTTCATAGCTCGTGCAGCCCCTTCTCCATCCGGAGCAGGAGCGGTGATATGATAAGCATCTGCTGTGGCTCCATATCCAACAATTTCACCTAGAATGTTTGCACCTCGCTTCAATGCGTGTTCAGCCTCCTCAAGAACTAAAATCCCAGCTCCATCACTTATAACGAACCCATCCCGATTGGCATCAAAAGGACGGGAGGCTTTTTCAGGTTCATCATTCCGTTGTGAGAGGGCTTTCATCCTTATGAATCCTACAAGTCCAAGAGGGCAAATACCTGCCTCTGTTCCACCTGAAATAACCACATCAGCATCCCCGTATTGAATAATCCGCATAGCATCACCGATTGCATGGGAAGCGGAAGCACAAGCGGATACAACGCTGTAGTTAGGTCCCTTTAACCTCCAGCGAATAGAAATTTGACCCGCGACAATGTCAATTATCATCTTCGGAGTAAGATAAGGAGAGACAGCGCGAATACCACGTGATTGTAAAATTGTGTGTTGTTCATCAATAGTTTCGATTCCCCCAATGCCAGATCCGACAATGACACCAAATCGATCCATATCTTGAATCCCATCTGACAACCCTGAATGTTCAATGGCTTCCTGAGTTGCTACCATAGCATATGTGGTAAACAAATCCATTCGTTGAATCTCTTTGCGGCTGAAATAGTCTTCAGGATTTAAGTCCACTATTTCACCACCAATTGTTACTGGATAATCAGTAGTATCAAACTTGGTAATTTGCCTTATACCGCTCTTTCCAGATATCAGTGAATCCCAGAATGTTTCGATCCCTATCCCGACAGGGGACACCACTCCCATACCAGTAACAACTACCCGTCGTTTCATTGGATTTATTTTAATTTGGAATCGATATAATTAACTGCGTCAGCAACTTTTGTTATCTTTTCTGCATCTTCATCAGGAATCTCAATGCCAAAATCTTCTTCCAGCTGCATTATGAGTTCAACGAGATCCAGTGAATCTGCACCAAGATCATCAATAAAAGAGGCTTCCAGAGTGATTTTGCTTTCTTCAACTCCAAGCTTATCTATGATTACTTCTTTTACTTGATCGAATGTAGACATACAGTTCCTCCTTTTACATGTAAAGTCCGCCATTCACGGAAATTGTCTGCCCGGTTATGTACGAGGCATCCTCTGACGCTAAAAAGAGAACAGCTCCAGCGATGTCTTCCGGGCTTCCAATTTTTTTTAATGGTATTTGTTGAATTAAATTTTCTTTAATCTTGTCGGAAAGTTCAGCGGTAATATCTGTTCCTATATATCCTGGTGCTACGGCATTTACAGTAATGTTCCGTGAGGCAAGTTCCTTTGCCACGGATTTTGTGAGTCCAATGATGCCCGCTTTGGAAGCAACATAGTTTGCCTGACCCGGGTTACCGGAAAGAGCCACAACTGATGTTATGTTGATAATCCTGCCAAATCGTTTTTTCATCATTAATGGTATAACAGCCTTTATGCCGTTAAAACATCCTTTGAGATTTACCTTCTGAACAATATCCCAATCCTCTTCGGTCATCCGCAGGATGAGTTTGTCTCTTACAATACCAGCATTATTGACTAAAATATCTACAGAACCAAAATGTTCAAATCCCTCTTTAATGGCCAATGTGAACGATTCAAGATCGGATACATCGAGTTGGATGGCTATTGCTTCACCACCGGATGCGTTGATTTCATCTGCCACAGCATGACATGTGAAGTTATTAATATCAGCAATGACGACTTTTACACCTTCTTCAGAAAACCTCAAAGCAATAGCTTTACCAATACCCTGACCTGCCCCTGTAATAAAGATAACTTTACCAGAAATATTAAACATTGGTGTACCTTTCCACATCATTCAGAGTTTCAATACCTGTTGAAATCAATGATCGATCTATTCGCCTGTTTAATCCCTGTAAAACCTTTCCTGGACCAACTTCGATAAATGTAGAAACTCCAAGGGACTTCATATTTTGAATAGTTTCCAACCACTTAACAGGGCGGTCTAATTGATCTATTAAATTTTTCCTGATCTTATCTGGCAATGTAACAGATTCTGCAGTCACGTTCGTAACTACAGGGAATTTAGTTTTATTAATTTGAATATTTTTCAAAGTTTCTCCAACAGCTTTTTTTACTGGTTCCATAAGTGGAGAGTGGAAGGCGCCGCTCACATTGAGTTCAACTACTTTCATAGCTTTCTTTTCTCGGGCAATGTCCATTGCTTTGTAAACTCCTTTTACCTCTCCAGAAATTACAATCTGGTTTTTGGAATTGTAGTTAGCTGGTTGGACAATTCCCTCTCTGAAAGCAACTCGACAAATCTCCTCTACAACATCTTGATCGAGACCGATAATCGCTGCCATAGTTCCTTTATTGGAAATTCCTGCCTCCTGCATACTTTTCCCGCGGGTTTTAACCAGTGATAGCCCATTTTCAAAAGAAAAAGCTTTCGCTGCTGTGAGTGCAGAGTATTCTCCCAAACTGTGACCGGCAGCAAAGGATGGAACTATACCCCTTTCCTCGAGAAGCTCTGTAAGAATAACGCTAATAGTAAAGATGGCAGGTTGCGTATACATTGTCTGTTTTAATCTTTCTTCAGGTCCTTCAAACGAAAGCGTAGCGATATCCATTCCCATAATATCATTGGCTTGTTCATATCTTTGTTTTCCCAGCTTGGTGTTGTGAAACAAGTCCCTTCCCATTCCAAGCTTTTGAGATCCTTGACCCGGGAAGATAAAAGCGGGGTTTGGGTTCACTTACAGTCACCCCAACGAATGAGAATACTACCTACAGTAAATCCTGCTCCAAAAGCTGATAGGAGAAGGTAATCATTTTTTTTCAGTTGACCGTTTTCCACAGCTTCGTTGATTCCAATAGGTATTGTACCGCAGGTTGTATTTGCATAGCGATCTATATTTATAAAAACTTGATCAGAAAGCATTCCTAATCTTTCTGCAGCTGCATCAATGATCCGGCGATTGGCCTGGTGGGGAATAAAGAGGGCAATATCACTGCCAGTAAGACCGTTTCTCATCAATATCTCATAAGAAACATCAGCCATACTTTTAACAGCGAATTTAAACACTTTTCTTCCTTCTTGATAAAGATAGTGCATCTTCTTTTCTACTGTTTCCTTTGAAGTGGGGTGTAAGCTGCCTCCAGCAGGCATTTTGAGGAGATCAGCACCACTCCCGTCCATATAAAGGATGGAATCAAGAATTCCATCGTCTCCTTTAGACGGTTCCAGCATTACCCCACCGGAACCATCTCCAAAAAGAATGCAAGTATCTCTATCTTCGTAGTTGATGATGGTGCTCATGGTATCTGAACCAATAATCATCACTTTTCGGTAGATACGTGATTCGATTAACCTTGCTCCTGTTTCAAGAGCATACATGAACCCCGAACAGGCAGCAAAAAGGTCAAATCCCCAGGCGTTTTTCGCTTTGATGTTTTCTTGAATCAGTGCTGCTGTTGGCGGAAATAACATATCAGGAGTTACCGTTCCAACAATGATAACATCAATCTCGTCAGGCTTTGTTTTGGACTTTTCCAGCAGTTGCAATGCTACCTTTGTAGCCATATAAGATGTTACCTTACCCTTAGGTGCGATTCTTCTTTCAGAAATCCCGGTACGACTGACGATCCACTCGTCAGATGTATCGACAATCTTCTCGAGATCCTTGTTTGTTAGAACTTTTTCGGGGAGGTATCGAGCTGTTGCTGTAATGGTTGCTTTCATTCGTTATACGTTTCGTGTTTCGATATATTTGATGTATTGATGAATTCCATTTTGGATAAAGGTTACCAGATTTTCTTCAACTGACTTTTTTGCTTCCAAAATACCATTTTTAATTGCCCGTGATGGAGAACTTCCATGACAGATGACACAGACACCATTAACCCCGAGAAGGGGAACACCTCCATACTCCTCGTAGTCGTATTCACTCATCACTTCAGTAAAAATCCTTTTGATATCCTCTGCTTCCTCTGGTGAAGAAACCTGGGTTTTAATTTTTCGATTAATTTGTTCGGTTATGTGAGATACCCACCCCTCAGCAAATTTAAGAATGTTATTTCCAAGAAAACCATCGCATACGATGACATCGATAATATTATTTAGAATATACCGACCTTCGATATTTCCCTTAAAGGTGGGTAAACTTTTGTTGAGTAATTTGTGAGCTTTAACGTAAAGATCCGTTCCTTTTGAGTCCTCTTCACCAATGTTTAAAAGACCGATCCTTGGATTTTGAATCCCATGGACATGCTCCATATACTGTGAAGCCATCACGGCGAATTGAAGGAAGTGATGGGGTTTGATGTTGATATTGGCTCCGGCATCACAGAGGACTACTCCATGGGGGTATACTGGCAAGTAGATGGCAACTGCTGGTCGTCGTACCCCTTCGATTCGACCGAGAAGAAAGAGTGAGATGGAAAGGATCGCTCCTGTGTTACCTGCACTTACAAATGCATCTGCCTTTCCAGATTGAACCAGTTTAATTCCTGTTACCAGAGATGAATCCTTCTTTTTTTTGTAGACAGATGACGGCTTATCAGTCATTTCAACGACCTGTGTGGTTGGATATATAGAAAGATTATGTGAGGTAAACCCAACTGAGTTGAGTTCCTGCTGAATCAGGTTCTGCTTTCCAGTAATGGTAATATGGAGATCGGGATACTCCTGTAGTGCCATAATACACCCGCGAATCTCTGGGGTTGGAGCATAGTCACTCCCCATACCATCCACAACAATATTCATTTTTATTGTTTATTCCCCTGCGGGAGTAATAACTGGTCGTCCACGATAGTAGCCACAATTAGGGCATGCTCGATGAGGTAATTTGGGTTGGTTGCATTGTGGACATATTGTAACAGTTGGTGCTTTGGCTTTCCAGTGGGTACGTCTTTTCCTGCCACGAGCTTTGGACAGTTTTCTCTTTGGTAATGCCATATCATTTCTCCATTAATGATGTGTTAAATGTTTGAGAGGTTTCCATCTATCGTCAATAGTATCCTCTTTACAGGCACAGGTCGATTCGTTTAAATTTGTACCGCAATAGGGACAGAGTCCTTTACAATCATCCTTGCATAAATGCTTCATAGGCTCTTCGAGTAATAAGGCTTCATTCACTATAGGGTCTATATTAATCTCAGGTTGATCAAGGGTAAAGAGATATATTTCCTGTTCATCACTATTCTGAACCAGGGAACGTTTGTTTGTGTAGAGAATTTCAAACTTACCATGAAGCGTTGTATTATATTCTGACAGACAAAGGTCACACATCTCTGTGATATCCAGCTCCACACTACCTTTCAGGTAAATTCCCTGTCCATCATGTTGTACTCTTAGCAAAATCTGAAGGGAATCGGAAGCACAATTTAGGATTTCCAGGGAGGTACCTTTTACTGGGATATCCAGAGTTAATGCATCCTGTGTAGCTAATATTTCTGCTCTTGTAATGCGAATCATAATGCGCCAAACTTAACTTTATTAATTAAGGATAGTCAAGAAGTCCCTGAGCTTTTTTCTCCAAAAAATCTCGAATTATAGAAAAAGGCTGACCCAACTTTGGGACAGCCTTTTCTATGCTAATATTCCGTTGAGAATTACGTATCTTTTTCTTCGCTGGAATCTGTATCAGTTTCAGTAACCTCCTTATCAGTGTCCTCCACAGCTTCTTGAGCCATTTCGGTTTCATCAGAGGTCTCCTCACTCGAACCTGTTCCCCATTCGGTTTCTTTTTCCTCTTCAGTTTCCAACTCTTCCTCATCTTTTCGCTCTAACAGATTCTCATCATCACTCTTTTTCTTAAAAATAATAATGGCTGTGGTTTCAGCCACGACTTGAATACTGAGAGCATAAGAAAGTACGACGACATTAATAAAGAAAAGTGATATGGCGATGAAGAATCCTCCCACGTATTCCATTGGTCCTAACGAGGTGGGAACATCAGGAATGGATGTGCAAGCGATTGACGAGCAGTTTGGTAACACAATTTGAGATGCCCAACCAACCATATTCGAAAGTTTCATTCCCATCAGCAGATCGTGTCCAAACAACTGGGTGAACAGGGAGTAAGACATAACCATAAAGTAACCGAATACTAATACACCTGCACCAATCAGACTATAGGTCAGAATAAGGTAAAGAACCATTCGCCAGGGCTGTGACCAGGTGATCGAGTAATTCTGGAAGACTGCTCCCATTGTATCTTCTTCAAGAGTAGCCACAATGGCGTGGGTGAAGAAGATAGAGACAATCAAAACAATAACGGTATAGACAACAAAAAGTGATCCACAGAACCAGAGTAAATAGGGGATACCAACGAAGAGTTCACCAAAATATGGAATCTTTCCGATGAGTGCGAATATGACAGCAAGGACAACAAAGAATAGAGCAATAATCACGATGGAGAGGTGAGTAAAGACAGCAGCATGCCAGTGTTTCTTTACATATTTCCAGGCATCACCTGACGAGTAAAACTCATCTCCTTTAAGTTGTTTGTAAGTGACTCTTGCTACAGCAGTACACGCCAGGAGAAGAGCTACCAACCATGCTAATAATCCTACAATCCAGATGATATAGGCAAAAACATTCCCTCCATAACCGACCAGACAAGGGTAAAGACCATATCTGGATATAGCTTCGCCAAGAGGTAAACCGGCAACTATTAAGGATATCATTGTCAATATCCAGTAGATGACAAAACCGATGATGTTTGCGATGAACATGATCCATATCTTTTTCCCGCTTAGTGCCAGCCGTGGGGCGCGGAATATATCACGAACATCAAAATAAAGATTCATTGGACCCATTTAATTTCCCTCCTTAGATGATTTGTTAAGAATCGAGTCGAACATGATCGACCCACACTTTTGTTTTAGTTAAGTTTTTGATCTCTTTTGCTGCTTTTTCAGCATCTTTGGAATTATGAAAATTTCCAATTCTTACCCGATACCATAATTCATCCGTCTCCAAAAAATAAGCTTTTTGAATATAAGCGTCAATACCAAGATTTAATAACTTACTCATATCTTCTTGAGCTTTCTGTAGTGTTTTTCGAGATGAATATTGAATTGTAAATTGGTCTCTCACTTTGGGGATAGTTTTACCAGCTGCAGATTTCTTTTGAACAATATGGGATACTGGAGGTTCTTCTTGTTGGAGTTTAGGTGGTTCCTCTTCGACAATCTCTGGGATATGTTCAACATCTTTTTCAAGTGATTCTTCTGGAGCTGCTTCAACAATGACCTTTTCTTCTTCCACAATCGATATTTCTTCAATGGCTTCAGTTTCTTCAGGGATTTCACCGGTCTGTTCTAATTCAGCAATTTTTTCCTGAATTTTACCGGCGATTTCAACGACTGGTTCAGGTTCAACATACTCTTCGATTTCGACAGGTGGTTGTGCTGCTTCTTCAATTGCTACAGCGATGGGTTCAGAAATCATAAAGGAGAACATTTTTAAAGTTTTTTCATTACCTTTTGAATTGTAAATGGTCGCCTCAAATTCATATTCGCCAGGCTGATCAGGTGAAAAGGTCATTTCGTTTTTAGAATCTGAAAAAATCAGATCAACATACGATAGATGGCTGTTTTCGGGAGCACGAATAAAGTTCCAATGAAAGGTTGGCTCCTCGATATGTTTGGGTGCTTTAATGGTGACAGAATAGTAGTTTCCAATAACTCCTTTTTGGGGTTTCTTACCACAGGAAAAACTCATTAAAGAAAATGTAGTTATCAGGGTAAGAAGAAGAATGGATGTCGAAGTGTTTTGCATCAATTAATTATATATAGGATTTTATTCTATAGAATTTCGGAGGTAGAAAAGAAAAATGCAATTTCTTTTATTGCATTTTCATTCGAATCAGACCCGTGGATAGCATTATTCTGGATATTATCAGCAAAATCCTTTCGGATGGTACCTTCATCCGCAAGGTCAGGATTGGTTGCTCCTATCACTTTTCTCAACTCATCTACAGCATTTTCTTTTTTAAGAACCAACACAATACAGGGAGCAGAAGACATAAATGCAACCAGATCGTTGTAAAAAGGTTTATCTCGATGAATTGCGTAAAAACCTTCTGCCTGTTTTTTCGTCAGATGAATTTGTTTCATGTGGATGATAGCAAAACCACCCTTAAGAATACGATCGATAATTTTCCCTGTCAGCATTTTCTTAACAGCATCAGGTTTAATGATGGCAAGTGTTCTGTTGGTCATAACAATCCCCTTTTTTCAAGTTCCTGTTTCATGGTTATTCCGATGGTGGCTGGGCTGTCAGAAACAGCAATTCCTGCTTTTTTCAGTGCAGCAATCTTTTCTTTTGCAGTACCCTTTCCACCAGAGATGATTGCTCCTGCATGTCCCATACGCCTTCCTGGAGGAGCAGTCTGACCAGCAATGAAAGCAACAACCGGTTTATCAAACTGATTCTGGATAATCCATTCTGCTGCTTCTTCTTCAGCGGTTCCACCAATCTCACCAATCAGAATAACACCCAGGGTCTCTTCATCTTGAGCAAACAGTGCAAGCAAATCGGTAAAAGTACTCCCAATGACAGGATCACCACCAATGCCAACGCATGTGGATTGACCGATTCCCAGTTCTGTAAGTTGATGGACCGCTTCGTAGGTTAAGGTTCCACTTCGAGAAAGAACTCCTATAGGTCCTTGCTTGTGAATGAATCCGGGCATGATACCGATCTTAGCTTTTTCTGGGGAAATGACACCAGGACAGTTGGGTCCCACAAGACGGATTTCCGTACTTTTTAGAAAATTTTTCACCTTCACCATGTCCAATGCAGGAATTCCCTCTGTGATGCAAACGATTAATCCGATTCCTGAGGATGCAGCTTCCATAATGGCATCACCAGCAAAAGCGGGGGGTACAAATATAATTGACGCATTCGCTCCGGTTTTTTCGACTGCTTCTTTCACACTGTTAAAGACAGGAGTATCCAGGTGTTGACGACCACCTTTTCCTGGTGTGACACCTGCCACAACCTTTGTTCCATAAGCAATTATCTGCTCAGTATGGAATGAACCTTCCTGTCCTGTGAGTCCCTGGACAACTAAACGGGTATCTTTATTGGCTAATATACTCATTGTGATTCTGCCTTTGAAGCGTTGACTGCCATTTTGGCTGCTTCCTGTAAACTTCTAGCAACGATAAAATCGAGTGGCGAGCTTTCCAGCAATTCCGCAGCCATTTTGGCGTTGGTACCTTCCAATCGTATGATAACAGGCTGTTTTACTTTCATAGTTGAAAGAGCATCAATGACTCCCTGAGCTACTCGATCGCACCGGACGATACCGCCGAAGATATTGATTAAAATGGATTTTACAGCTGGATCAGTTAAAATTATTTTAAATCCCTTTTCCACCGTTTCTGCACTTGCTACTCCTCCAACATCAAGGAAATTTGCCGGTTCACCCCCGTGGAGCTTAATGATGTCCATCGTAGACATAGCCAGCCCAGCACCATTCACCATGCACCCAACGTTTCCGTCAAGTTTGATGTAATTAAGGTTATAGCTGGAGGCCTTTACTTCGCTTGGCAACTCTTCACTGAGATCTCTCATCTCGGCAATATTGGGGTGTCTGTATAATGCATTGTCATCGAAATTCATTTTTGCATCTAAAGCAATCACTTCGCCACTTTCCGTTACCACCAGTGGATTAATTTCTGCTAAAGAGCAGTCATTAGTTTCGAAAGCCTTCCAGAGTGTCAAAAAGGTTTTGCTAGCATTCTTTGCCTGAGGTCCTTCCAATCCCAAAGCATAGGCGAGGTTACGAGCCTGGAAGGCGGTTAATCCAAAAGCAGGATCTATCCACTCTTTGATTATTTTTTCTGGGGTTTCTGATGCGACTTTTTCAATCTCAACACCCCCTTCAGTTGAAACCATAAACACATATCTGTCCTCAGAGCGATCGAGGACGATACCAGCATAGAGTTCGGAAGCAATGGGAATAGCTTCTTCGATCAAAAGCCGTTCAACTTTCTTCCCCTCAGGTCCTGTCTGGTGAGTAACAAGAGTCATCCCGAGCATATTTCTGGCTGTATCTTCAACCTCCTGGATACTGTTCACCAGTTTTACACCACCGCCTTTTCCACGACCACCTGCGTGAATTTGAGCTTTGACTACAAAACGTTCAACTCCAATCTGCCTGGCTGCCTTCACAGCTTCTTCTACAGAAAAAGCAGGATAGCCAGTGGGAATAGGAACCCCCGCTTTTTGGAAAAGAGATTTTGCCTGATACTCATGAATTTTCATAGTTTCCCTTTACTATTTATTTTCCTTTAAATTAAATCGATTATTTTCTTAACGAGCCCCTCGGAAAAGGTAAAACAGCGAATTTTTGAACCTGTCCGGAGCCCGACTGAAATACTAACTACGTATAATCTTGAAGATAACATTTTACTACCTGTTAGGCTCATGACTGATTAGCGAATATTCGCGTTAATTAGCGGTTTTCGGAGTCAACTCTTTAATGATTTCAAAATATCTTCTAATGTCAAGTCACTGATCTCTTGAAGGTCATATGTTACTCTTACAGATGGGTGTTGGATAGTAATAACTCTGCGGAGATCAATAGGGGTACCAATAATCACAAGATCACAATCGACTGCATTAATTGTTGTTTCTAAATCTTTGATCTGCTGATCGCCATATCCCATAGCAGGGAGGAGTTTTCCAATGTCTGGGTACTTCTGAAATGTTTCGCTGATAGTGCCTATTATCCAGGGTCTCGGGTCGATGATCTCTCTGGCGCTATACTTTTCAGCAGCTACGGTACCTGCTCCAAATTTCATTTCACCATGAGTTAGTGTTGGACCGTCCTCTACAACAAGGACTCTTTTTCCTGGAATGGCGGAATCGTCCTCAACCGTTATGGGAGAATTTGCTTCAATGATTTTTGCATCAGGATTCAATGTTTGTATATTTCTTTTCAGAAGATCAATGTCATCTGGTTTTGCTGTGTCCATTTTATTGATAACGACAACATCCGCCATCCGCAGATTGGATTCTCCAGGATAGTAAAGAAGTTCATGACCTGCTCGATGTGGATCCACGACAACAATGAAAATATCTGGTTTGTAAAAAGGGAGATCGTTATTTCCGCCATCCCAGAGAATAACATCGGCTTCCCGTTCAGCTTGATTCAAAATAGCTTGGTAATCCACACCGGCATAAACGATGGAGCCACGGTTGATATGAGGTTCGTATTCTTCCATCTCCTCAATAGTACAATTTTGAAGTGATAGATCTTCAATGGTTGCGAAACGCTGAACTGTCTGCTTTACAAGATCGCCATAAGGCATGGGATGCCGGATGACTGCAACTTGTTTTCCAGATTTTTTTAATATTTCCGCCACTCTACGGGTTGTCTGACTTTTCCCACACCCTGTCCTCACCGCTCCAATAGCCACAAGGGGTTTGGACGATTTAATCATCGTTTTTTCTCCACCCAACAGCTTGAAATTGGCACCGCATTTGATTACCTCTGACGCTTTATGCATGACGTACTCATGGGAAACATCACTATAAGTAAAAACCACATCATCTACAGCGAGATCAGAAATAATTTGTGACAGATTTTTTTCATCTAAGATTGGAATTCCATTAGGGTAGTGACTTCCTGCTAATTCAGGCGGATAGGTTCGACCCTCGATATTAGGTATTTGAGTAGCGGAAAATGCAACGACTTCTACGTCAGGGTTATTGCGATATACAACGTTAAAGTTGTGAAAATCACGTCCTGCTGCTCCCATAATTAACACTCGTGTTTTGCTCATTGTTTCTCCATGGTCGAATTATAGTTATTGGTGATTGGTGAGTAGTGACTCCTTACTTGTTAGATAAGTTGTAGCAGATAAAATAGTTTTTCTCATTTGCAAGCTGAGAGCCTTCGACTGTACTCATGCCGAAGACTCAGTCGAACGCTGGCAGATGCAAGTGGAGATGGAAGACATGGACATATACAATCTGTTATTCAAAGTGGCGATTTTTTCCGTAGTTATTACCTATTATCTGACTTTCTCATAATAAATAAATATTTGAATCCTCGAAGGTAGAAATTGAACCTTCTTGCACGCTCATGCCATATAGGAGTATTAGATGTTTGATGACGTCTGGCAACACATACTAGGTCAACAGTTTCAAAATATTTGAGAAGCCTTTGATGTAGTTTAATACCAACTGGTATAAATCCTGATTTCTTTCTCCAATGGTCTCCTATAAGCCAAGCCATTACCTTACCAGGTTTCAATATTCTGTATATCTCTTTAGCTACTTTCTCAAGTTCATCGAAGAACTCTTCTTTTTCGCATGATATTTTACCAATGCAGGCTGAGTGATCTGAATATTTAATATTGTCAGAGTATGGAGAATCTATAAAAACAAAATCTGCAGAGTTATCCTGTAATGGAATTGACCTTGCATCATTTTGAGTAATGTCGTCTCTATGTGAAACAACATCATATCCGATAACACGCCTATTCAATTCTTTAGCCACATCAATAGTAGTTCCGCTACCGCACATTGGATCTACTACCAAATCCTCCTCCTTAGTATATCTCTGTAATAAGTTCCATATCACAAATGCAGGAGTGACTCCACTAAACTTATTATCACCATGTGGTCTATCACCATAATTTTG